>Ga0172375_10011038_pt1 | contig 11593 bp, 8 predicted proteins | sample LakKiv1m_FD_114537 | JGI IMG/M metagenome (GOLD analysis project Ga0172375, IMG submission 114537) | Freshwater microbial communities from Kabuno Bay, South-Kivu, Congo - kab_092012_11.1m | ecosystem: Environmental > Aquatic > Freshwater > Lake | place: Democratic Republic of the Congo... | reverse complement strand
GTGTCGAGGAAATTACTCTTTCGCCGATGATTGTTTTACCTTTAATCGGGAATGGGTAATAAATTTGTGCGACGAGGTAATAAGAAGAGGACTGACGACCCGATGGATAGCATCGACCCGGGCCGATATGATCGATTTGGAAATGGCAAAAAAGATGCGAGAGGCCGGTTGTCGGGAATTGTATTTTGGGGTGGAAAGCGGCAACGAAAGAATTAGAAATAAAATAATCGGAAAGAATTTGAGCGATAAACAAATTAAAAACGCGGTTGAAGTTTGTCGTAAAGCCGGAATTTTGTCGAATTTGTTTTTGATGGTGGGATTCCCAACGGAAACAAAAAAGGAAATGTGGGACACCATTAGAATTGGCGGACGAGTAAAGGCGGATATTGTGGGAATTCATGTAACTTCGCCATTACCAGGATCAAGACTTTTTATTGATGCTGTTGAAAGAGGGATACTCCCAAAAGATATTATTGACCAGATTGCCAGCGGGAAGAGGGGTCGCCAGTGGCGAGGAAGCTATCCTCTTTATGTTCCGGAAGGAGAGAGTTTGGCGACCTTAATTTGGGTAAAAAGATTAACTTATATCCTATTTTACTTATCTCCGTTTTGGTGGTGGAGACGATTTTTGGTTTGGTTAAAAATGCCAGAAAGATTTCGTGAGGATTTGGCCTTATTTAAAATTGCCGGATATGTTTTTTTGACCGGGGGGACAAAGGGACAACTAAGCTAGGTTACTGGCGCCACTGGCGACGGTCTTGGGAAAGCCGGGGGTTGACCAGGCGGGCAAAGGAAAAAAAGACATAGGCAAAGAGGGTGAGATAGCAGGCAACGGGGTGAAAAATCCAGGCAGGATCGGGACGGTGAAAATAGCCAATAATAGCGGCAAAAGGAGAGATAAAAATGGTATAGAAGATAAAGTAAATAATTTGAAGTTTTTGGTGGCGGGACCACTGATAGCGACGAAGATGGCGGTAGCGGTAAAAATCGAGTAGGCGGCGACGCTGTTTGCGGAAGAATTTAAGAGGAGAAGATTCGCAAAAAGTGTGAATAATACCAACTTTGACTTTGGCGAAATAAAGCGGTTGGGATGTTCGGTGGATAGCTTTTGTAAGAAGGTCAATATCAAAAAGATAATTGCCTGAAGAATATTTTTTTAGAAATTCGGCCCGAAAAACGGTGCCATTGGCGCCGATGGTGGGAAGAGGTTGATGGGGAAGCAGAGAGACTTTTATGTAGCCGGGAAAGTTTTTTTGGCCGATTTTAAGGCCGGTCCATTTGCGAGAGAGGTAACTGTAGCGGTCGTAAACTCCGGCAACGTAGGCGTAGGGATCATTGGCGCCCAAGAGGGCGGAATAACGTTCGATGAAGCCGGCACGGGAGCGGTAGGAAAAAGATAGTGGTTCGCTGCCGACCAGAGAAGAATCTTTTTCCAAAGGTGAGAGCATTTTTTGGAGCCAGTCCGGAGAGGGGAGGATATTGTCGGAGTCGATAAGAGCGAGATATTGGCCGCGGGCAGACCGCAGGCCGACGGCTTTACCAGCTTCGGCGGTCTGGAGAGGATTCTTTGTAATTTTCAATTTGAGAAACCCACCCCTATCCCCTCCCTTGACAGGGCGGGGAAATATTTTCTTTATTTTGGTAATGGTGCCGTCGGTGGAACCGCCGTCGGCAATAATAATTTCCCAATTGGTGATAGTTTGGGAAAAAATTGACCGAAGACACGGTTCGATAACATTGGCCGAGTTGAGGGTGGGGATAATGAAACTAACTAAAGTCATGTAATTTTTTGAAAAATTTTATAGTGTAGCGAAGAAGATGCTTGATGTCATCAAAGGAACGTAATGAAAGAAGCTGACGAAAAATAAATCGAGGAGTGATAATGCCAACAAACAGATTATTTACTAATTTTTTTTGGATTGACGATGAAAGTGGAGATTTTATAACCGGGCGGTTCATGTCGTAGCGATCCCAATCGGTGGTAAGAAGAAGTTTTTTTTGACGGCAATAGCGGAAAAGCGGGGTGCCGGGATAGGGAATGATCATAGTAGCTTGAATACTATCAGCCAGGCCGGCATGAAATAATTGTTTGACGGTGTCGAGAGTATTTTGAGCGTCGGTAAGAGTTTCCCAGGGATAACCGACCATGGCGGTTAGGTGAGGAAAGAGATGATATTTTTTGGCAACGGCTAGTTCGGCGGGAATATTGGTGGCGGTAATATTTTTGGAGAGACGATTGAGGGTGGCTTGGTTGGCTGATTCAAAACCAAAAAGAAGCATTCTAAAACCGGCTTTGGCCATTAAGGCATATTGTTTTGGGGAAAGAACTCCAAAGCGCATATTACAACTGATTTTGACTTGTTGGTTTAATTTTTTTTCTATTAATTGACGGCAAAATTTTTCCAACCACTCCCCTACCGGAAAAGTGCCGGAATCGTCGAAAATTTCTTTGACTTTAAAATTTTTTACTAAGTTTTCAACTTCAGCAACGGCCTGCCCGACCGAAAGACAGCGATAACTTTGGCTAGGATAAAGGGTAGTCCAGGAGCAAAAAGTGCATTTCCCCCACCAGCAATCGCGAGAAAACATGGTGTAGGCGCCGGGAAAGTATTTGAAATTACTGTTGCGACGGGCATAAAGATCCCATCTGGTAAGTTGACGGTCGATAAGAGGAGCTTGATTAAGAAGGTGAGGGGGTTGGCTAATGATTTGAGGTGGGTGATGACCTATGGTCAGTTCACGACAGAGATAAAGGAGAGAAAAATCATAATCGCCGCCGGTAAGAATAAAATCAACAGGACAGTGCTTGAGAGACTCTTCGGGGAGAGCAGTAACATGGTCGCCCATCAGTAAGACTTTTAGTTTTGGATTTTGGCGTTTGATGTCTTTGATTATTTGCCAATGATGCTTGACCACCGGAGTTTTGGTTTCGATGACAACCAGATCGGGGCGGCGTTTGATGATTCGGGAAAGCCACTGTTTATAGGTTAGATTTTCGGCGATGGCATCGTCCCAAAAAACAGAAAAACCGGATCGAGAAAGCAAGGTGGCAGCATAGGCAGGGATTACGGGATAGATGAGATTACCGGTGTTTGTCCACTGAAACTGCCGATTTTGCTGAAGAAACGGAGTTTTACGGCCGGAAAAAATCGGCGGATAAGAAATGGAAACGGAAAAGTTTTTAGCCACCGACATAGTTACCGGTAATTTTATCAGTTTGATGCGGGAGAAACTGGATGTCGGAACGAAAGAAGCCGATTAGAAAGAGCAAACCGTAATAAAGATGAGTAAGGGGGATGGTGATGATGGCGAGGAGTGAAGAGAGGACATTTTGGCGGTGAAGAATGAAAGTGAAAAAAGTCAGAATAAGAAATAAAAGATAAATAAAAACAGGAAAGAAAAAATGGGTTAGCGGAAGTGAACATAGGTAGACGAGAAAAAGGCTGGGGATAAAATAACCCAAACGGCGGCTGGTGGCAGGAAATTTTTTGGCAAACTGACCGCGATGAATGGCGTAGCGGGTGATTTGTTGAAGATGAGGAAGAACAACAGAGCGGCGGTGGTGATAGACGATTATTGACGGATCATAGGCGATTTTCTTTTTTAATTTTTTGGTTAGGTCAAGACATAAAAGGGTGTCTTCGCCGGGCCAATATCTGGTTTTAAAGCCGCCGATTTTCCAGAAGTCAGTCTTCCTAACAATGAGGTTAACCGAAGGGAAGTCGTCGACAAAGCGACGGGGGGAAATGGAGTTGCGATAGACGCCAGCACCGCCACTGCCTAAACGACTTGACCAGACAAGACCGGAGGCTTGCTTAAAAACATCGTCGGAAGGCGGAGTTAGACAGGGGCCACAGACGGCGGAAATTTGGGGTGAAGATCGAAATATTTTTTGGGCGTTGTTGAGCCAGTGTTGGTCGGGATATGAATCGTCGTCAAGAAAGGCTAAAAATCGTCCGCGGGCAAGTTTGGCGCCAAGATTACGTTTTAGGGCCGGGTGAGGGTTTTTCGAAATTTTATCGGTAATAACCAGAATCTCGAATTTTTTTAGCGATTGATGACGAAGTTGGGATAGAGTTTCACGAAGATAGGCGGTGGGGTGTCTGACAGGAATAATAATGGAGAAAAGAGGATTTTTTTTCATTAGCCGGTGTTAACTCTCATTTGGAGATCGCGGTCGTATACCCATTTTCTTTTATTTTCGTCGCGATAGTATCGTAAGAGGCGTAGTCGATAAAAAATCGCTAAAGATTCCATGAAACATCGATAGATAGTTTTAAATCCGGTAGCCCGGGTAAGACTGCGGAAGGCGTAAGTGAGCTTGACCGGAGCTTCATAAATTCGGGTGAAGCCAAGGTAATTGGCAACCGATAAAATTTCGAGGTCAAAAGCATAATTTTTGACCAGTAAACGGGGAAGAACTTTTTCCAAAACCTTTCTTTTAAAAATTTTTAAGCCGGCCTGGGTGTCGGTGACATTGATGCCGAGAAGATAGCGGGCAATAAGGTGGGCACCGAAGCTGATAATCCGACGGTCAAGAGGATAATTGATTTGGGAAGCTGGATGACGCTTGGAGGCGACGATAATATCAGCCTGATACCATTCTAAGTGCTCCAAAACCATAGAGATGCCATTGGGATCGATTTCCATACCGGCATCAATAAAGGCGACATAATCGCCCTGGGTATGAGACATGCCATAACGGACAGCATAACCCTTGCCGTGGTTATAAAGATAGCCTAAAACTTTGGTGTGGGGAATTTTGGCGCGTTTAAGAAGCTGATAAGAACGATCGGTGGTAGTGCCGTCGACGACACAAATGATTTCGTAGTCGTAACGAATTTGGTCAAGGGTGCGGTGGATGTTTTGGATGTCAGAAAGAATGGTTTTTTCTTGTTTATAGACAGGAATGATGACAGAAAGAAAATGATTAGTGGCGGACACGGTCAATGGCCAATTGATAAACCGCCAGAGTCTGAAGAGCGGTGTAACGCCAATCGAAGATTTTAGCCCGGGCAAGACCAGCTTGACGATAGTGGCGGCGGAGCGATGAGCTAGTCCAAAGGCGCTGAAGGGCAGTCGAGAGAGTTTCCGGCTGAAAGGGATTAAACATTTCACCATTGTAGTCCATGATTTCGTTAAGGCAGGTTTCGCTACTATAGACGATGGGGCAACCGGAGCGAAGAGCTTCGACCAGAGGCAGGCCAAAGCCCTCGGCAAATGATGGTTGGCAATAAAGAGTGGCCAGATTATAAACAGCGGCTAAATCAGAAGTGGTCAGCCGACCAAGCGGGTAGAGAAACTTTTTTCCTAAAGGGGTTGAGAATTGGGACTGAAGCCAACGGAGATCGGCAGTCCAGGGATGATTGGGGGGGTTGGGATTGGTAGCGGCGGCGCCAACAATTACTAAAGGGTAGTTTAGGGAAAAACAGGCAGTAACGAGACCAGGAAGATTTTTGTTCCAATTAACATCACCAACATAAAGAACAAATTTTGAGGGAAGATGATATTTTTTCTTAATCTTTTGAGTAGTTGAGGATGAGAGTAGCTTAAAGGCGGGATCGGCGGCAAGCGGAGTAACGTAAATCCGGTCGAGAGGAAAGGTAGTAAACTGGTGGACGGAAAATTTGGAATAATGGCTATCAGTGAGCAAAAAATCGGCTTTTTTGAGGCGATGGCGTTGAATTAACCAGTTAATTTCCCCGCGGGGGCCAACGGGGAAATGGGAGCGAAATTGGATGGGGATAAGATCGTGAACAGTGACGATGAAGGGAGACTGATGTTTTAGAGGGAGAGTGAGAAAAAACGGATCAAAAAACGGATAATGAACGAGTGAATAATCAGTGGTTTTTGACGTGGTTTTTTCGATGAGATCGAGATGCCAGTGATGATATTGAGGATTGGAAGAGATTTCTTTTTGGAGGGAGTCACTCAAGTGTTGGGTGTAATAACCGACGCCGCGAAGTGAATTGCCATTGTTGAGGGGAGAAACGTCAAGAGCGATGGAGATTTTTTTGGCGGGAGCCATAATATTTGATATAAGCAACGAAATAACTTAATGCTGAAAAATAGGCAAAAACAAAACCAGGAAAACCGTCAACAAAACCGCGGTGGCGAAAATATATTCGGAAAAAAGTAGAAAGCGGCTTGGTAATCAAGTAATCGAAAAAGGAGGGCTGGGTAAGTTCTTCGGACATGAGAGTGGTATAACGATTGTTTCTAAGGAGATAGCGGTCAAAATCAGCATCGGCAAAATGAAGAAGATCAGAGGTGAGGCGGCCAACCGGCGGAGGGACAACGGCTTGCTCATGGACTGAAAGACAAGGAAGTTTTCCGGACCCGCGTTTGTAAAGTCGGAGAGTGGGGTCGGGATACTGGCCGCCTTTTTTGAGAAAACGGCCGAGAAAATAGTTGGAGCGGTTGAGCCAGAAACCATTTTCGACAACAGCGGAGACAGGTTGGCGAAGAAGATTTTGAATTTCTTTTTTTAAAGAAAGCGAGACGACTTCGTCGGCATCGAGCTGAAGAATCCAATCGGAGTGACAATGATCGATGGCCAGTTGTTTGTTGCGGTGGAACATCGGTTGGTTGGGGACAGAAATGACTTTGGTTTTTGGGTATTTTTGGGAGATTTTAACGGTTTGGTCGTTGGATTGACCGTCGACAATGATGATTTCGTCGACCCAATTGGCAACCGAATCAAGACAACTAGAGATATTGGAGGCTTCGTTGAAGGTAGCAATAGCGATAGAGATGGTGGTGGATATTTTTTTCATGGCTTGGTATATATTTTAAAGGCCGGAGAGCCATTTGGGAAATCTAGGTTTTTCCAAGGAAGAATAGGAATATTTTCGTCAGAAGCAATGACTAGGGAGCCTGAAGGGATGGCTGGCCAATCAATTTTTCCGAAAACAAGATTGTCAATTTGACGGACAGTAGAAAAGCCAAAACGGTCGGGTGGGGTAAGTTTGATTTGGGGGTGGAGCTTCGCCGGAGGATAGGCAGAGTAAAAAAGGTAAAGAATGTAGGGTTGGTCGTATTTATCGGTAAGAAAAATTTGGGGGAAGTTCTCTTTTTGAGACTGGAGATAAGGAATCAGCTCGGAGAAGCTGGTGTTCCAGGCGAAGGGGTAGCGTTTGGGGGCATGGATGTAATAGGCATCAAGATAGAAAACCAACGAATATAGGTAACAAGTAACAAGTAATAAGTAATAAGGGAAAGAAAAAAGAGAAAGAAGATGGTAGAGACCGAGAGAAACGAAAACGGTGAGAGGGATAACGAGGAAGAGAGCGCGGAGGGCGGAAGGGGCTTGAAAAGTTAGCGAGGAAGCCAGCGGAGCTGCCAGAAGCCAGCTAAGGAAAAAAGATTTATGATTTATGAAGTATGATTGATGAAGAAATAAATAGAGACCAAGTATAAGAAGGGGGAATTCGAGAAGAAAAAATTGGCCAATGTCGGGTGATTTTGAGCGGGGAACTTCGTCGCCGGTAATGAAAAGAAAATTGGGATCGAAATGGGAAATGTATTTTTGCAGCCAGGAAAGAGAGTAAGTAACGCGGCGGTTGTGGATAAGACGGGAAAAAAGATCGGGAGAAGAGTGCTGGTTGAGAAGTTCGTGGGAACGGGAAAGAGGGCCGGAGTCGGCAGTGAGGCCAACGCCGCCGAAGCGGGCGGCGCCACCGCTTTTGAGAAAAGACAACGACACCGGGAGACAAAGAAGTATGCCAAGTAGAACGGGAACAGTGAGAAACGATTTATGTTTGAAGAAATATGATTTATGAATAAGAAACTGGGCAAGAAGAAAAAAAGGAACAAAGAGACGGGCGGAATGATAAAGATAGAGGGAAAAAACGAAAAAGACAGCTGATAGCGAGAGCCAAAGAGTATTTTTGGTTTTAGCTTTTTGGGAGAGAAGAAAAAAGTAGGAGCCGATAAGGATAAAAGAAAGAGCGGCGGAAGATTCCCAAGCGCCACGGGAGAAATGGAGATGCCAGGGATTAATGGCTAAAAGCAGGGCGGTGAGAAGCGATAAGTTGAGGTTTGAGGTTATAAGAAAAACGATTTTGTAGAGAAAATAAACAGCTAGAGTAGAAAGGATAAGGTTGGGGAGGCGAACAGAAAGAGGGTGGAGGCCCAGCAACTTGACGAAAGGCATGGCTAAATAAACATAGCCACCGGGTTTGTAGTCGCCAAAGGAACGAAAATGGAGAGGCCAGGCGATACCGTGTTCGTCTTTGCCGGTAAGAAGCAGAGAATAGGCGTTGTAGCCAAGGGCGGCTTCGTCGGGGTTGAGGCTAGGAAATTCCCAAATCCGATAGGCACGAAGGAAGAAAGCCAAAAGAAGAATGGAGAGAAGTTTAATTTTGATAGGCATAGAAAGTGGAGTAGCCGTTAATCGGACTTAGGGGAATAAAGTTGTTTTTGAATTCCGATGACTGACGGTCGATGAGCTGGCGGTCGATATCCTCATTGGTAAAGATAGCTAGGACATGTTCCTTTTTTTTGATAGCTTCGTAGGGAACCGGAGAAAAAGTAATTTTGCCGATTTTTTCAACTTGGCCGATATCGAGATCGGTAGTAATCAGGCGACCAACCTGTTGATAGAGGGCGGGAGGAAAACGGGAATAAAAAAGATAAAAGATATAAGGTTGCTGATAAAAATTGGAAAAATAAATTTCGGAAAACCGGGATTGGTTTTTAATAAGATAGTTTATAGCCTGGCGGTAGCCATAGAGAGAGTCGTTGCCGGGACGAAGAAGAAAGTGGCGGTAGTAGAGATCAGAATAATAGAGGAAAGAAAGGGAAAAAATAGCTATTAATAAAAGTTTGGGGATTTTATCGAAAAAGATGTTGAGGCCGGAGGCGAGGAAAAATACCAGCGGAATGGAGAGGGAATGGGCCCTGACTGGCTGAATGAGGTCACGGGTGAAGACCGCCGGAAGAGGTGCAATCAGGAGCCAAAAAAGGAAGAAACGAAAAAGCGGTTGACGATAAGAACTCAAAAAGATACCGGGGAGAAGAAAAAGAATGGCCGGTAAAAGCAACATTCCCTGGTAGGGGGCGGAATGGCGAGCCGATTGCCAGTCGCCGTCGAAAAAAAGAAACCGGGAGGAAAAGTGGTTGAAATAACGAGTGGCGACCTGTCGGAGGAAAAACCAGGGACGACTATGGAAGAGAGCGTAATCCAGGGGTGAAGACTCGGTGATTTGGGCTTGGGTTTCGCTGGCTGAAGGAGGATAGGAAAAAAGACTGACAACCTGAAGACGATTGGCGTCGCGACCAAAAATTAGACCAAGAAGCAACGGTAGACAGAGAATAGCCAGCGGTAAACAAAAATTTATAAAAAATTGGCGTAATTTAATTTGGGGAAAGTGGATAATAAAAAGGATAAGGATCAAAAACAGGCTAACCATTTTGCCTGCCTGATAGGTATAAAGACTGCAGCCGAAAACCAGAGCCGAGAGAAGGAATTTTTGGCGAAAGAAAAGAAGAGCGGCCAAAAGCAATTCAAAAGTGAGAAGGTTGGTTTCCCAGGCACCGCGGGAAAAATGGAGAGAAAAAGGGGTGATGGCGGCCAAAGCGGCGGCAAGAAGCGAAAGCCGGCGATTTTTTGGAGAAATAAGAAGATAAAGCAAAAGACTAACCAGAGAGCCGGCAATGATGGAGGGCAGACGAACCGAAAGCTCAGTTAAACCGAAAAGAAAAATGAAAGGGGCAGTGAGATAGATATAAAAGCCAGGCTTGTAGTCACCAAAAGATTTGAAAATCAGGGGGAAAAATTGGCCATGTTCGTCGCGTCCGGTTTGGAGAATAGAATAGGCGTTGTAACCGATAGCCGCTTCGTCCCAAAGTAGTGGCGGGTAGTCTCCGCAACGATAAAAACGCAGGCCAAAAGCAAGGAGCAGAATTAGGATTATAGGTAAATGACGTTTCATGGATTCTGACTAACTATATCAAAAACGGGTTGGCCGAGCGGATCGAAGAGTCGGCGGAGGAGAGTAAAGGAAGAGGGATAGTTATCTGGGGAAGTAATCAGTAAAGTTTTGGGGGTGGAAAAAGATGACTTTTTGATTTCCCAGTCGTTAAGAAAACGAAATTTATCAAAGGCATCGACCCAATACCAAAAAGTGTGATAGCCCCAGACCAGTCTAGGGTCGGACTGGAAAGACAGAGGATCCCAGGGCCAATAGAAGAGAATAAATTCGTGCGGTTCGCCATATTTTTTGGTAAAAACGATTTCGTCGTAATCGAAATAATATTGGCGGGCATAAGCAATAACAGCGGAGTAACCGTACTGCCAGGACGAAGAAAATTTTGAATAATAAGTGAAAAAATACTTGTAGAGATAAAAGGAAAACTGGATGGCGGTAACAAGGATAAAACAGGTTAACAGTTGTTTTTGCCAACGGGAGAAAAAGGACAAAAAGGAGAACAGCCCGAGGGTGACAATAAGATGGGGGAGAGGAAGAATGGAGGTGGCGCGAATAACGGGGAAATCACCTTTGGTAATAGCGGCAGGAAAAAGCCCAATAATAAACCAGCCGATAAGAAAAAGAGAGATCCGGTCACGACGGAGGGCCAGGCGAACGAGGCGGATTAGCCCAAGATAGTAAAAAGGAAGCCAGAGAGAAAATAAAACCCCGTGGTTGGGGAGGCCAAATTGGTATTGGCCAGTGCCGGTGAAAAAAAGCTTGGTGGGAAAAATAAAATCGAGGTAGTTGCGGACAAAATGAACAAGAAAATACAATGGCTTGTTGTAGACCAGCCGGGCGAGAAAGCCTGGACCGACGAAAAGATTAATTTTTTCGTTGAGAAAATCAATGGCACCTTGATCAATGATGGAAACCCAAGGAGCCCGGGCGGTGGCCGGGGAAAAAAGAAGAGCGAGAAAGCCCGGAAGAACAAAGGATAAACCAAGAAGATGACGGAAATTGATTTTGGGACGGAAAAGAAAAAGGTAGAGCAAAAATAATGGCAGGGCAATCAGACGGGTATTGTGATAGGCGAAAGTGGACAGGCCAAGAAGAAAAGAGCCGGGGAGAAAAAGGCGGGGGAAATGGGAGGATATAAGAAGGCAGAGAAGACCGGCGGGGAGAAAAAACTGGGCCAAATTTGATTGAAAAACAGCCCGAGCGGGGAAAAATGTCCAGGGAGAAATGGCCACCAGAAGCATTAAAACCAGAGCCGAAGAATTTTTTTTAAAAATTAAACGTCCCAGAAAATAGGCAATAACTATTGAAAGGAGAGAAAAAATAGCTCCGGGAAGACGGATGGTGAAAGGAGTCAGACCAAAAAGAGCAATAAAGGGAACGGTGAGATAAAGGTTGAGAGTGGTGGGGTAATCGCCGTAGGCGCGGAAGTTGAAAACCGGAAGACTCCCCCACTGATCGCGGCCGATTTTGAGAAGAGAATAGGCGTTGTAACCATGACTGATTTCGTCCCAATTGAGGGAAGCGGGGTAACCGCCTAAATTCCAGAAGCGGATAACAAAACCAAGAGAAATAATAGTCCAAAAATAAAAATTTCGAAGGTTAAGGAGGTAAATCAGAAAAATAAGGAGTGAGAAAATGGAGACAGCATTGGCCAATTGGCG
>Ga0172375_10011036_pt1 | contig 11593 bp, 13 predicted proteins | sample LakKiv1m_FD_114537 | JGI IMG/M metagenome (GOLD analysis project Ga0172375, IMG submission 114537) | Freshwater microbial communities from Kabuno Bay, South-Kivu, Congo - kab_092012_11.1m | ecosystem: Environmental > Aquatic > Freshwater > Lake | place: Democratic Republic of the Congo... | reverse complement strand
CTCTATATTGTTATTCTGGCGCTTAGTTTCTTCCAATATAGCCTTGAATATTTCCGGATCGCTCTGTTTTAAATGTTTCACTTTTTCCTCTCTATAGTTGATATCTGTTTTACCCGCCGGGCATGTCTGCCCCCTTCGGCGGGAGTCGAAATAAACACATCCGTGATCTTTGCCGCCAGCCTGTCCGTAAGCCTTGTGGCTGCCAGAGACAGCGCATTGCAGTCATTATGCCTGCGCGCCGACTCGGCCTCTTCGACGCTGTCGCACACTGCGCTCCGCACGCCCTTAACTTTGTTGGCCGATATTGCCATGCCGAAACCGGTTTTACATATCACAATTGCGAAATCCGCTTTTTTCATTGATACATCCTTGGCCGCTTTATACCCCAAGAGCGGATAGTCGCAGGGCTCTTCCGAAAAAGAGCCGTAGTCTTTCACCTCATGGCCGCCTGAAAGCAGGTGTTTTTTCAGATATTCTTTGAGGCCGTATCCGCCGTGGTCCGCGCTTATGGCAATTTTTAATTTTCCATCCATTTCAGAAATCCTTCCGTTGATTTTTTTATTACGTCCAGCACATTTTTATAAAAACCGCTTCCCATGCCTATAGGATCCGGCACCGAGTATTCGTCGGCGCTTGTATCGAATTCCCTGAAATAAAAAACCTTGTCAATGTGTTCGGGCGCAAGCCTTAGTATCTCATCTTTGTGTATAGGTTCCATGACCAAAATTATATCGGCCTTCTTTATCATTTCTTTCGAGAGCTGCGTCGACATATGCCCTGAGATATCCACGCCTATATCGCCCATCGCCATGACGGCGTCTTTACTGGGCCCCAGCCCGGGCAGAGCGGCAGTCCCTGCGGACTCGACTACTATATCCTTGCCGAGGTCTTTCAGCCTTTTCCGCAGGTATCCCATAGCCATAACACTTCTGCAGCTGTTGCCTGTGCAGACTATCAATATTCTTTTTATATTTTTCATACGTATGCGCGATCCATTTTTTATACAGGTTCCTCCACGTACCACGCATCGGGCACTGCGGAATTAGGTATGGCGCCTTCACGCAATACCCTGCACGGAAAAACACTTACATCGATTATCGTAGAATCCATTCCGAACCTTGTCCTGCCCCCGTCCAGAATAAGGTCGATTTTTCCGTCAAGGCCCTCGGCCACGTCTTCGGCTGTCCTGGGCGACGGCTTGCCTGACATGTTCGCGCTCGGAGCAAGAACCGGAGCTCCGCAGGCAGTGATCAGAGCCGAACAAATTCTATTGTCAGGGAACCTGAATCCTACGGTATCTTCACACCCGTTCTTTTTAAATATCAAAGTCAAAGGCCCGGGCCAAAATTTTATCATAAGTTTTCTCGCTATCCTCGATACTTCGCAGTTAAATCCGTCCATCATTTCAAGGCTTGATATGTGGACTGTCAGAGGCTTATCTCCGGGCCTTGCCTTTACTTCATAAAGCTTTTGCACTGCCGTCCTGTTATTAAATACCGCCGCTAAACCGTACACTGTTTCTGTGGGGAACGCCACTAACCCGCCGTTTTTTAAGATCCCCGCGGCCTCAAGCATGATATCCGGTTCGGGATTTTCCTGATCTACTTTTAAAATCTTTGTTTTGGCCATTTTTATTTTTTAGAAATATTGGAATTTTTTTCTCTTATGTTCTCTGCCATGCTCTTTTTATAATCAACGAGCTTATCCGCGATCGAACCGTCCGATAAAGCTATCATCTGCGCCGCTAATATACCCGCGTTCTTCGCTCCGCCTATAGCAACGGTAGCCACAGGCACTCCCGAAGGCATTTGCACGATCGAAAGAAGAGAATCCATCCCCTTCAGAGATTTGGATTCAATAGGCACCCCTATAACGGGCAAAACAGTAAAACTCGCCGCTACTCCCGCCAGGTGCGCCGCGCCGCCGGCCCCTGCAATTATGACTTTTATACCGCGTTTTTTGGCAGTTTTTACATAACCTGCCGTTTCTTCGGGCGACCTGTGCGCGGAGAGTATTTTCATTTCTGTCCTAACTCCGAATTTATTAAGAATGTCTTCCGCTTCCCTCATTACGGGAAGGTCTGAATCACTGCCCATTATAATAGAAACCTGCGGAGAATTTTTCATCTTAAGCTCCTTTTGTTAGCTTATTTTGAAGCGCCTGTTTTTGCCATAGCTCTGTAGCCTATATCACGCCGGTAATGCATGCCCTCAAAATTTATCAGCCGGCACGCTTCATATGCCTTGGCCGCGGCTTCCCGTATATCCTTACCGAGCGCGGTCACATTGAGGACCCTGCCTCCCGAAGTGAGTATTTTGTCCCCGCCCGCCGTAGTCCCCGCATGGAACACGGTCACTCCGTCCATTGCTGATATTTTTTCAAGCCCGGAGATATCTTTACCTTTCTGATAATTTCCGGGATATCCGCCTGAAACAAGCACAACTGAAAGACACGGCCTTTTGTCCCATTCTATATGTTCGGCGGAAAGGTTCCCGTCTATAGCCGCAAGCATAAGCCTGACCAGGTCCGAATTCATCCTCGGAAGAATGACCTGTGTTTCAGGGTCGCCGAACCTTGCGTTAAACTCAAGTACCTTAGGACCGTCGGCCGTCACCATAATACCGGCGTAAATGATGCCTTTATACGGACTGCCTTCTTTTGCCATGCCTTTTATAAGGGGATTTACAACTTCTTTTTCTATGCGCTTTAATAATGCCGGCGTAATAACCGGAGCAGGAGAATAAGCGCCCATTCCGCCGGTGTTGGGGCCTTTATCAGCGTCAAAAATTCTTTTGTGGTCCTGGCTTGAGTCAAGAATGATCTTATTTTTTCCGTCGGATATAGCGAGTATCGAGGCTTCTTCTCCCGAGAGCATTTCCTCTATCAATATTCTGTCGCCTGCTGCCCCGAACGACTTTTCCACCATGGCCTCATCCACGGCCGCCAACGCTTCATCAATAGAAGCGCAGACTGTCACGCCTTTGCCCGCGGCAAGCCCGTCCGCTTTTACCACTAACGGCGCGCCTTTTTTCCGTATATATTCTTTGGCTCGGTCGGCGTTATCGAACACTTCAAAACCTGCGGTAGGAATACCGTATTTTTTCATGATATTTTTCGCGTATATCTTGCTGCCTTCAAGCATCCCCGCCTGTTTCGACGGCGCGAAAATCTTCAACCCTCTTTTTTCAAAGATATCCGCTATGCCTGATGTGATCGGAGCTTCGGGTCCGACCACCGTAAGACCGATCTTTTCTTTTTCCGCAAATAAAAGAAGCTCTTGTATATCATCGGCTTTTATTCCCACATTTTCGGCGAGCATAGCGGTACCGGCGTTGCCGGGAGCGCAGAATATTTTGGCCGTGAGGCCGGATTGTTTTATTTTCCAGACAAGCGCGTGTTCGCGCCCGCCCGAACCGATTACAAGGATTTTCATGTTTAAAAAGCGCTGTTATGCCTCGATCAGCTCTACTCTTCTTTTCCCTTTTATTACTTCGCCTATTATCCAGCTGTCGAGTTTGAATTTATTCAGCAGGATCTGTTTGGCCTTCCATGCGGACTGTTTCGGGACTACAATGACCATGCCAATGCCCATATTGAACGTCCAGAACATATCGGTGTCCTTGATCTTGCCTTTCTGCTGTATATGGCCGAAAATCTCGGGAACCTGCCATGACTTTTTGAATATGACCGCAGCGTTCTTATCCGGCAAAGCCCTTACAATGTTATCGAAAAATCCGCCCCCCGTAATATGCGCTATTCCTTTTATCTCAATATGCTTCATGAGTTCAAGCACGGGTTTCACATAAAGGATCGTGGGTTTCATGAGCATATCTCCGATCCTGCCTTTTAATTCTTTATCCGAAAAAACTTTCCTGACCATGGAATAACCGTTCGAATGTACACCGCTCGACTGTATCCCCAGTATAAGGTCTCCCTCTTTTACTTTCTTTCCGTCTATCACATCTTTTCTGTCAACTATACCGGCGCAGAATCCGGCCAGATCGTAAATATCTTCGCCGTACATGCCGGGCAATTCCGCAGTCTCTCCTCCGATCAACATACAATTGGACTGCTTGCAACCGTCCGCTATTCCCTTTATGACTTCTTCCATGACAGCTGGCTTCAGTTTTCCGGTACCAAAGTAATCCAGGAAAAAAAGCGGCTCAGCGCCGCACGTAACAACATCGTTAACGCTCATAGCGACAAGGTCTATGCCTACTTCGTAGTGCCTGCCGAGTTTTTGGGCTATAAGCAGTTTTGTGCCGACCCCGTCCGTAGAACCCACAAAAAGCGGGTCTTTATATTTCTTCAGATCAGGCCTGAAAAATCCGGCGAAAGCCCCGATATTGCCGACCCATCCCTGTCTTTTTGTGGAAGCTACATGCGGTTTAATGGTTTCAACAAGTTTATTGGCCTTATCTATATCAACACCGGCCTTTTTATAGGTTACGCGCTTCATTGAATATTCTCCTCCGTTATTTTTCGCCCACGACGATTTTCAGCATTTCCTCATATGTTTCTTCGATATTGCCGAGGTCTCTTCTGAACCTGTCCTTGTCCATCTTCCTGCCGGTGCCCTTTTCCCAGAACCTGCATGTGTCGGGCGATATTTCGTCGCCGAGAAGGATCTTTCCTTTATGAAGTCCGAACTCGAGTTTGAAATCCACGAGATCCAGGTTCCTCTCGTTGAAGAACAATTTTAAAATGTTGTTTATCTCAAAAGATCTTTTTCTTATGGTATCAAGTTCCTTGTCCTTAACAAGATCCAAAGCTCTTATATGGTATTCATTCATCAGAGGATCATGCAACGCGTCGTTCTTGTAGTGGTACTCAAGCACGGGCTCTTTAAGGACCTTCCCTTCTTCTATGCCCAGCATTTTACTCATGCCGCCGGCGACGATATTCCTTATCGTGACTTCTATCGGGACAATGTCCAGTTTTTTTACCAGCATTTCCGTATCGTTCAACTGTTTGATGAAGTGTGTGCTTACCCCTTTAGACTCGAGATGTGTGAACAGTTTAGCGGATATGGTATTATTCACAACGCCCTTTCCGCGGATAACGCCTTTTTTCGTGGCATCAAACGCGGTAGCGTCGTCTTTAAACTCCTGTATCACGTGGTCGGGATTATCCGTGGCAAATATCTTTTTGGCCTTTCCTTCATAAAGCATTGAAAGCTTCTTCATTTTTTCTCCTGTGTTTATACTATAAGCGTATTTATTCCGGCGTATGCTTATCGAAAGCAATTATCCGCCATTTATACAAATTTAAGGCCTGCGGCAGAGGGTTTCGATCTTTAATTTAAGATATCCCGACTCTTTTAAAAATATGGTCTACGTGCTTTGTGTGATAGCCCAGATCCCCGCAGGCCTTGACCGATTTTTCGGTCATATGTTCTTTTACCCTGGGGTCTTCTGCTATAGCGTCGAGAAACGGCAGGTGTTCGGCCTGAACTTTCAGTGCGGCCTGCTGGACGATATCGTACGCCTCTTTTCTCGTTACTCCTTTTTTTATAAGCTCGAGCATCACCCTCTGTGAAAATATAACGCCTTTGGTCTTATCTACATTGGCCCTCATACGGTCGGTATCCACGACCAGTTTTTCAACTATGTCGGCCATTTTAACCAGCATATAATCTAGCAGTATCGTCGAATCGGGCATAATGACCCTCTCAACGGAAGAATGCGATATGTCTCTTTCGTGCCATAGGGGCATATTTTCCATACCTGCCATGGCATTCGCCCTCAGGATACGCGCAAGCCCGCATATTCGTTCGCACATGATAGGGTTTTTCTTATGCGGCATACTTGACGAGCCTTTTTGCGTAGATGAAAAAAATTCCTGTACTTCCCCTATTTCTGTCCTCTGAAGGCCCCTGAATTCTGTGGCGAATTTTTCCAGCGAAGTGCCCAATATGGCCATAGCGGCCAGGAACTCGGCATGCCTGTCCCTCTGCAGCACCTGCGAAGAGACTTCAGCCGGTTTTAATCCAAGTTTTTTACAAATATAATCTTCGACAAAAGGGTCAACGTTCGCGTATGTGCCTACCGAGCCCGATATTTTACCGTATGCGATCGACTCCCGGGCTTTAATAAGGCGCCTTAGGTTCCGTTCGGCCTCGCTGTAAAAAAGCGCCATTTTTATGCCGAATGTAATGGGTTCCGCATGGACACCGTGAGATCTGCCTATCATAACGGCTTTTTTATACCGTTTTGCCTTGCTTTTGAAAGCAGCCATCAACCTTTTTGTGTCTTCTATAAGGATGTCACATGCCTCAGCCATCTGGACGGAAAGCCCCGTATCAAGGATATCGCTCGAAGTCAGGCCGTAATGCAGGTATTTTGCGGGTTCCCCCACAACTTCGGAAATGCTCAAAATAAATGCCACAACATCATGGTTTGTGGCTTTTTCGATCTCATTTATCCGCGCAACGTTAACACGCGACTTTTTTTTGATCTCTGCCAGGTCTGCCCTGGGTATTATCCCCAGCTTATAGAAAGCCTCACATGCCAAAACCTCTATCTTCAGCATGATCTGGAATTTATTCTCGTCAGCCCATATACGGGCCATATCAGGAAGTGTATATCTCTCAATCATGGCATTATCTTATACCATATATACTATTTTATGTCAATATTTTACAGGTAATATGACGGTAGCTTCCTATATAATTTTACAGGGGGGACGTTTGTTCACATCCGCCTAGAAACATGCGCAAATGATGTCCCGCCGCCCTATAACGCCTATGATCTTTTCGCTTTTGTCCGCCACAGGGATCGTATGAATGTTGTTCTGGAACATCAGTTTCATCACAGCTTCTATTGAATCGTCCTCGTTAAGGACCAGAACGTTCTTCGACATTATGCTCTGCACTTTGGCTTTTGATTTTTCTTCCTCATACATCTTGCTAAGCTGCATGTCTGTGTGCACTTTTTCCGACTCCTTGAGCTCATATATCTGTCCCAGTATCCTCATCATGTCTGTAATGGTCACTATCCCTATTACTTTCCCCTTGCTGTCCATGACCGGCAGGCCGCTTATTCTTTTTTGTTTGAACAGTTCTCCGGCTTCTTTCAGGGACGCCTCCGGAGCAATGGTAATTATTCCTTTTGTCATTATGTCTTTAACCAGCATGAATGCCTCCTCCTTTATTTTACCGATTGATTATATTATTATAATCCCTTTTTAAAAATCATTACAACTTATATTCTATTCCGGGTCATAATCCCAGCACCTTAAAACCATCTATTGACGGCTTATCCTTGGGCTCGCTTCCTTCTACCTGCATGATCTTCCGCATTCTTAATTCTTTAAGGCGTTCGTCCATGGTTTCCTGTACTTCCGACACTTTTTCGAGCAAGGGAGCCGTGCCCGTAAGTTTCCCGATGTAAAAATCAGCGCCGGCCGTAAGGCTTTCGGCCTTATAATTGGCGTCCGTGATCGTGAAAACGATGATGGGAAGACGCATCTCGGAATTCCATATGGTCTTATTAAGCTGCAAAACGATTTCTTTTATTTTTTTTATCATGTACTGGCCGGTCACGATATCTTTCAGATCATACTCCATAAGGATCATAGTCGGTTTAACGTCCATTATATTTGTCATGAAAGCGCCCAACCCTTCTATAACAAGCGTTCTGTACCCCTGCTTTCTAAGTTTACGCCTTATATCCTTAGTAAAGGGCCCGTTCGGGTTATCAAGAAGATAAATGACGGGTATTTTCTTATTAAGCGCCAACATATCGATCTCCCGAAGCAGGTAATTCACGTCGAAAGGAGCCGTTTTGGCTATAAAAGAATCCGCTTCCATACCTTCAAAAATATCCTCCAGCTCAGCTCTTTTGGTAAGAATAAGGATCTTCATCTTTTTTTCGGGATCACAGGACCGGACTCTTTTATAAAGATCAAGCGCGCTGATATTGGCGAATGCCAGTTCCAGGACAACAAGGTCGGGGTTCATCTCCTTGATGGTTTTTATTATATGGTCGGTCTCGTTCAGGGTAAACACATCGTACTGGCTCTCCCTTTTGTCCCGGAGGAATCTGTCAAGAGTTTTTGAGAAGATAGCATCGCTATCTATTATCAGTATCTTTTTTTTTGATTTGAGTTCCATTTTACTGATTATTCGATAGTAATATCGTCGATATAAACCGGCCCCTTATAAGGCGATCCGTAGTTCTTGGTGCTTGCGTTATATTCGACCCTTATGGCTACCTTCCGGATCCTGTCGATATTTTCAACTAAACCCATGCCTTCTTTCTTGGTGCTGTACTTCCAGTATGTAGACTGGTTTTTATCATCTACGTCCAGCTTTGCGCTTACCTTGACCCACTTGCCCTTGTTCAGAGGAGTAACGGATTTTGATTCCACGAAATACCATGATCCGACTGTTAGAATTACCCTGGCTTGAAGAAAACCGGTCGGCGCGTTTTTCGGTGCATACACATACGCGGTTATTTCCTTATATCCTGTCAGGTCACGGTCGAGTTTTTTTTCGACTATAGCCTGAGTCCAGTTATTGCCCGGAAAATTCGCCATTATTTCAAGGCTTTTTCCTGATTTATTATGGGAAAAAGCGCTGCTGACTTGCGCGAACTTCCCTACGCAATCCTTCTGGCTTTCCGCCCAATCGGGTATTTCCCACCCCGCAGTATCGCTTTCAAACATGAACTTTATGGGCTCAACAGAAAAGGCGGAATTCGCGGCCAAATAAAATGAAATAAAAGCAATCGCAAAAGTATGTTTATTCATGAACCACCTCCGTTATATTAATTGCTCAACTGCTTGATATCTAAAGCCAAAAGGAATATATCGTCCCTGAATTCCCCGAATTTGAATACGTTCAATTCGTCAAGGAGCAGACTGTTAAATATATCCACCTTCTTATTATAGTTTCTTTTTATGAAATCTTCCAGCCTTATCCTCCCGTATTCTTCAAGATTTTTGTTCGTCGTTTCGGTGACGCCGTCCGTGAACATTATGATCTTGTCCCCTTTTTGGAACGAAAGCTCTTTGTCTGCGACGGTCTCGTCGCTGAAAGGAATGCCCAGTATTACGGCATGGGGATCAAACCCCAGAAGGCTTTCCTCCCTTGCCCTAAAAAGATACTGGGTCGGATGGCCGTGGTTGGAGTAAATAAATTTATTGTTCCTGAAATCAAGGAGGCCGCAGAAGGCGCTCAGGTACATATTTGTGCCTTTAAAATCGTGCAGTATAAAACTGTTCAGATTATTAAGCAATGCGCCCGGACCCGATACCGTGCGGGCAAGTTTCTCAAATTCCGTGTGCACCCTGTTAACTATAAGAGCAGCCGAAACACCGTGGCCCGTAACGTCGCAGATAATAAATATCAGCTTTTCCTTGTCAAGAAAAGTAAATTGCGCATAGTCGCCGCCCATATAATAGGCCGGCAGGTAAAGCACGCCGATATCCACTTTTTCAGTAACAATAGACCTGGGTATCAGGGTACTGTGGATTTTCGTCGCAAGCTCAAGCTCGCGCTGCATAAGCTCGTTTTTGCCTTTGATCTCTTTCATCATGATAAAATTTTCCGCTTCTCTTTTGAACTCTCTCGACCTGATGGCAAGCACTATGATGCCGGATATATAAAGGAATATAAATCCCTCCACATATGAGGAAATATCGAAACCCGTTTGCGGATGATATCTCTGCATATAAAAATAAAACGCCGTATAGGCCGCGAATTCAAAAAGCGTAATAACAACTGTTTCGGCGGGCATCCACGGGATCGTAAAGGATATAAGGAACAATATAAGCATATATACCGACGCCGAGAGATAAGCGGACTCATAGTAAACCGTTAAGAGCTTGGTTACGGTAATAATAAGAAAAACGGAAAAAACATGCGCGATGATCTTAGCGGGGATGAAACCGCGCGTCCTGGCATTGACTAAAAATATGATCATTGAACCTATGAACAAAGCCGCCATGACCGGCAGTTCCGACGGCCTGAACTCGTTCGGAGTCATCAGATTTGATATAAGAGATGCGCTTACATAAAGCAGCAATGTCATTGCGCAAAGGAATCTGATCCTGCTTTTCGTAAAATCTGTATAGTTCTGGAGGAATTCCTGCCTGAGAGGCGCGGGAATAGTGTTTATTATCGAAATAATAGGTTTCATTTTACTCCCTGTATATAATAACGGACTGTAGGCCTAATAGTATAGCATAACTGACGTAAGCGGTGGAACTAAATTAACGCGGGTTTATATAGTAACGTCTTCTATCGGCAGGACAAATGCCTTGATGCCTTCCTGTTTGAGATGTTCCCTCAATATTCTTATATCCTGCATAAGTTTTTTTGCGGTGTCGTCATCGGCAGCCACATACACTACATTGTTCAGCCCCGGCCATGTGTCGTTGCCTTCGTGGGTACCGGACGTCTTTCCTTTGCCGAACACCCCCTTGAATTTCGTATGCCCGGACATACCGTTCTGATCAAGCAGTTCCGTTACCTCATCGTCCATAGCCTCATTATATGTGATCATGATCATCTTCATACGCTTCTCCTATTTGGCCTTTTTCAAAAAGAATCTTCTTAAAAGGCTCTTTTTTTCTTCTTTTTTCTTCAGCCTGCTTTCGAATATCGCGTACAGCGTCGGGACAAAAAGCATGGTTATAAGAGTGGAAACGGATAACCCGCCGAGCATTGTTATGCCCAGAGGCTGCCATGTCTCCGACCCTTCTCCGCTTGATAACGCAAGAGGCAGAAGCCCCGCCAATGTCGTAATGGTGGTCATAAGAACAGGCCTGAGCCTGTGTTTTCCTCCGATGGTAACGGCATCAAGCATGGAATATCCCCGCGCCCTTAAGATATTTATATAACTTATCAGCACAATAGCGTTATTTACGACGATACCCATAAGCATGATAATAGCAAGAAAACTTATAATACTTAAAGTCGATCTTGTAATAAAAAGGCCGAGGAAAACTCCCGTGAATGTAAAGGGTATCGAGAACATGACAACAAACGGCTCAAGCAATGACTCGAACTGCGCGGCCATTACCATATAAACGAGCAGGATGCCGAGCAAAAGGAGAAGAGACAAGTCTCTGAACGCCTTTACCTGTTCTTCCGCGTCTCCGCCGAAGTTAAGCATTATATTTTCCGGTATAACTACCGAAGATATCGTTTTTTTAATATCATCTTTGACATGCCCCGCCGATCGGCCGAACACGTTGCATTCTACTTTTACGACCCTTTCTCTGTTTATTCTTTCTATCTCTACCGGCCCTACGGTCTCATAGATCTTGGCGACATTTGAAAGAGGTATCATTTTTCCGGTAGCAGGCGCAACTATGGTCAGGTTTTCTATATCTTCTATTTTTGCGCGCGACCCTTCTTCAAGCCTGACGTAAATGTCGTATGTCTCACCTTTTTCCCTGTATTTTCCCGCGGTAGAACCTTCTATATACGTCTGCATTGTTTGAGCTATGCCGGACATTGATAATCCCAAGGCCGCGGCTTTTTCCCTGTTGACGTCTATTCTGAGTTCGGGCCTGTTCAATTCCCTTGATATAGTAACATCGACCGCTCCGGGCACCTCCGAAAACTTCTCCTTCATTTCATTTG
>Ga0172375_10011035_pt1 | contig 11594 bp, 16 predicted proteins | sample LakKiv1m_FD_114537 | JGI IMG/M metagenome (GOLD analysis project Ga0172375, IMG submission 114537) | Freshwater microbial communities from Kabuno Bay, South-Kivu, Congo - kab_092012_11.1m | ecosystem: Environmental > Aquatic > Freshwater > Lake | place: Democratic Republic of the Congo... | reverse complement strand
TTTCTATATGCGATGTAGCTTCGTTCTAAAAAGTGTATACCATGCGCTGACCCCTGCTCAATATATCATAATCTGCCTATTTATTAATCTTGCTCAAATCCTTTATACTAAATAAAGCTTTATTAAACTATCAGCTGTTAGCTTTAGTTTAAAAGCTTTTTCCATGTCCCAATATTCTGCCCAAAACCCCATTGCTTATTTCTGTGCCGAATATGGTATTGATTCCCATTTACCGCTTTATGCGGGAGGACTTGGAGTACTTGCTGGAGATACAGTCAAAGAAGCAGCTGATCAGGGACTCCCTTTTGTAGCAATAGGTCTAATGTATAGAGGAGAAAACGCTATTCAAGAAATTACCCCAGATGGCATGCAAGTGGAAAAAGATTTGGATGTAGATCCATTATCCATAGGTTTTGAACATGTATATGTTGGAGACATGCCATTATTTATCAAAGTCCATCTAACTACCATTGATGTTTGGGCCAGATGTTGGAAAAAAACACTCAAAAACGACGTTACTTTGTATTTGCTGGATACCGAAACAGATCAGAACCTCAAACAGGAAAGGGTAATTACTCATGCCCTATATAGTGGTACGGAAGAGTCACTTCTCAAACAACAGCTAATCCTTGGCATTGGAGGAGTTAAATTGCTGCATGCTTTGGATATTTATCCCAATTTATACCATATTAACGAAGGTCGACCGGCATTCTTGCACTGGCAATTAATCCGCACTTATATGGACAATCATGGTATAAGCTACGAAGAGGCCAGAGATAAAGCAAAAAGTAAAACTGTTTATACTAATCATACTTTGGTAGCAGCTGGTAATGAAAGCTATAATGTAAATCTGCTCAAAACTTACGGTCTATATTATGCTGAAAAAATGGGAATTTCTATTGATAAACTTTTAGAGCCGGGGATAGAAAACAACCCGGAAAAGTTTAACATGACCCGTTTTGCTCTTAATATAAGTTGCAAAGCTTCAGGAGTAAGTTTCCCTCATTACGAACTGTCTAAAAAACAATGGCCAGAGTATCAATGGCATCATATTACCAATGGCGTCCATTTCCCCACCTGGCAAGATCAGGAAATGCGAGCCTGTGATAAAGACGGTAATTGTATATGGACTGTACACCAGAGAAATAAAAAAGACTTACGCGAATATGTTCAAAAAACTACTGGTTTTGGCTATGACGAAAATCGCATGGTAATATCTTGGGCTCGTAGGATGGCTGGTTACAAACGACCTCAGGAAATATTTGATGATATACAAAGACTTAAAAATATTCTTACAAATCCCCAATATCCAGTCCAAATTCTAATCTCAGGTAAAGCTCATGCTAAAGATACTCAGGCAAAAATGTTTTTACAGGAGATGATTCATCATATGCAGCATGAATTGTCTGGATATGTTTTATATATTCCCAATTATAATATGGAAGTAGCACAATATTTAGTCAGAGGTTCTGATGTTTGGCTTAATACTCCAACCAAAGGAATGGGAGCATCGGGCACGTCAGGAATGAAAGCTGCAGCAAATGGAGTGCTTCAATGTACCGTAAGAGATGGTTGGACTGAGGAAGTTGATTGGTATGGAATAGGTTGGGATCTAGATCCCAACCATCTTTCCAGTTCTTTTTATCATTTGTTAGAAAGTGATATTGTACCCAAGTTTTATCAAAGAGACGAAAATGGTGTTCCTCAAGCCTGGTTAGAACGGATGAAAAAGACCTTGACTATGGCTTTGCAATATAGTGCCACAAGGATGATGAATGAATATAAAGAAAAGTTATACAATTATTAATTAACAATATACCCGTAACTCTTCAGGACTAAGTACTGCAAACATCCTAGTTTCCAAATCAAAAATTTGCTTCTCAAGTTCTGTTAGTTTTGTGTTTGAAATCCTAGGATTGCTAGCTTTCCGCTGTAATTCCCACATTTCGGTTGCCATATCTCTGATTTTTGGAGATATAGGATGACCTCTTTTTAACAAATCTGGTATTATAAAACGTAAAGCTCGATTAACATCAGGATAAGGTGGAAATTGTTCAAAACATGAATCATAATGACCCGATAGGAAATTACTAATTAATTCTGGACTTATAGACATATGCAAAAGAAATTGATATTCCTAATTTTACCACTTTTGATAAGTTTATTGATATTATTTGGAACTAATATCAATATTAAATCCAAAACTTTGGGGTTACTATCGCCTTTAACTGGTAAACTTACAACTCCCACTCTCAAAGCTGTCCATATAATCCCAAAAGTTGCTTTACCTACCATATTTCAAGCAGATCACGGCTGGGTAGCTACTTTATCAGCTCAAAATAAAGTAACTTTAATCGCAACTGGTGATGTAGGTATGGGCAGATCAGTTAATACCAGAACGATTAAATATCAAAACTGGAAATGGGCATGGCTAAAAACTGCTGATTATCTTAGATCTGCCAATATTACACTAGTTAACTTAGAAGCTCCACTGATTAAGAATTGTCCAGCTACAGATGAAGGAATGATATTTTGTGCAAATGCCATGCATATTGAGGGTCTTAAATTCGCCGGAGTTGATATTGCCTCTACTGCAAACAACCATTATGCCAATCATGGGATAAATGGAGTTAAAGAATCTAATGACTTACTAATATTAAACGACATTATAAATATCCAAAATAATAGAAATAAACCTTTCATAAAAAATGACTCATCTTTTGTTTTTTTAAACTACAACGAAATAGGACATGAGGAAGAAGGTGTGGATTGGGCTGATGATAAAATTATTAAATCTCAAGTTTCATCAGCTGACAAAATTGCTGATATTGTTATTGTATCTTTTCACTGGGGAAATGAATATACGACTGAAATTACAGACAGACAAAAAGAATTAGCTCACTTAGCTATTGATAGTGGGGCAGAGTTAATTATCGGTAATCATGCACACTGGATCCAGCCGTTGGAAATTTATAAAGATAAATTAATAATGTACGCTCACGGTAATTTTATTTTTGATCAAATGTGGAGTCAAGAAACTAGAGAAGGAGTAGTTGGTAAATACACTTTTTATGATAAAAAATTGGTAGATGCGGAATTTATACCAACACAAATTGATGACTATGGCCAACCGCATTTTGTAGAAGGGGATCAAAAGGAAAAAATACTTAAAAATTTACATAAAATATCTCATGATTACCAAACTCAAGAAAATCTTGTACATTAAGTATGTTATTAGTTATTAGTTATTAGTTATTAGTTATTAGTTATTAGTTATTAGTTATTAGTTATTAGTTATATGCCATCAGCTTATCTTTTTGCCATTCTTTCTGCCGTTTTTGCTGCTTTAACCGCAATTTTAGCCAAAATTGGCATCAAAGACGTTAACTCCAATCTGGCTACGGCTATCAGAACTATTGTAATTTTACTTTTCGCATGGGGAATAGTTTTGTTTCAAGGAACTTATAAACAGATTGGTAGCATTTCTAAATTCTCCATGTTATTCTTAGTTTTATCCGGTATCGCTACAGGACTTTCATGGCTATTTTACTTTAAAGCTTTACAAATGGGGGAAGCTTCAAAAATCGCACCTATTGATAAAATGAGTTTAGTTTTAACCATCATATTTGCTTTTATTGTACTGGGAGAAAAACTTACCTGGATGAAAATTATGGGAGCTTTACTTATGACTGGCGGAGTATTGTTAATTAGTTTTTCGAATTAAATTTAGTTTATATTTTATCTAGCTCTTGGAGTGCACATGATAGATTTTTTTCATGTGGTACATTGAGATGAAATTTTTCAATCAATGAATTTAGACCATCGCTAAAGCATAAATCATCAAGACTCAAACCTGAATTCTCGACCCTATTTCTTCCTACCCTAAGGTAAATTCGTCTTGACTTATAGACTCTATCAATTACTGTGAATAGAAATACTGCATCTTTTGATTGTGAATCTTCATTTTCTAGAACAAATTTTCTAATAACTTCCATATTTTCATAACGAGCTGATAGAGGATTATCCCAAATTGCTTCGAATCTTGATCCATCAATATGATTCTGATCCCCTACTAAAGGACCTGAATGTATCATTATTGTAATTCCTTCATTATTAACAACATTAGCCATTCCTCCTTGATTTAAATATATCATCGTAGCCCCATTATCAACACCTGAAGGTAAGAAGCTATAATCTCTTGATCCATTAGTGGCGCCTGGGTGAGTGTGAAAAAAAATATTAGTTAGGTATTCATCGCCGTAATTATCTTCATTTGGAGGAATGATTGTTCTTCTCTGTCCACGTATAAATCTTATAAAACGTTCATCTCCAAGCTTATTTTTACATATTTTTAATCCATACTCAGAGTCACTATATTTGGTATCTGCAATAATTTCCCAAAAGTTATCCCACAAGGCTGGTCCAATGACTTTTTCTCCATCATATTTTTTATCTCTTTCAGTGGGTAAAATAATTGATCCAACCCCTTTTTCATCTTCAGGTAAAGTACTAACAGCAGTATCTTTATTAACATAAACTAGTCGAGGTCCTCTATTTAACCGCTTAATAAATTTTCCTATGTGTTGTTCTGCACTTTGAAATAGTGACATGTTCAATGAAATTAAATATTTTTATTATATTTTGATCTTATCTTGGATAATCTTTTATCAATTGAATTATAACTAATCCAAGAGAATACAATTGATAACACCATGACAAATAGATATCTAATCCACTTCTCCGCAATAGTTGGTTGTAGAAATATCCTTAACCAATCTAAAACCCAAATTAACCAGTAGTGATTTAAAAATACTCCATAAGAAAGATTACCAAAAAAATCATCCCAATTTCTTCTATTTTTAATACCCGATAATAACCAAATTATAGGAACAAGTATTAAAAATCCTAATATTACCGGTCCATTAAGAGGTACTTGTAAATTGCCGCTTATTTTCAAAATTATTGCTAATACAACTAAACCTAGCCATGTAGTACTAACGACATATTTACTAATTTTTGCATTATTACTAAATCTTATATCATAAATTAAACTTCCGGTAATAAATATAAATAAATTCCCAGCTAGCAATCTATACCCAAAAGCTTCGGTAGGCAGTATCCCAAAAGACGCCATAATAAATATTCCCAAACTAATTACCAAGGCAATAATCTCTAACCATCTTCTGCGAAGTAAAAAGGGGAGAATTAGATAAAATTGAAACTCCGATGCTAAGGTCCACGCTTGAGGAATAATCAGTGCCCAATAAGTCCAACCTTTTAACATTTGCATCGGAATTAGATTGACAAAGTTAAGCGGTAAAACTGTTATATGCGCCAATATAGGTAGCGTTTCCCAATTCAATTGACTAAAGTGACTCAATAATATCCATAAAATAATTATTATTAAATAAAAATAGTAATGCGGGAAAATACGTAACCATCGATCTATCCAAAATTTACCACAATTATTTAATTTATTCTGATATTTTTGTATAAATATTAGTTTCATTAAATAACCAGAAAGTAAGAAAAAGCCTACCAAAGCTGCCGCTCCTTGTGAAAACCAATAGAAACCTGGCACTTTTAGATAAATTTCAGCGTGAGATAAGACTACTAAAAAAGCTAAGATTAAACGTAGTGTGCCAAACATATTATTCTTCTGTTAAATTAGTAGGATTATCAGCAGTTTCAGGCTTATTTTTTCTAAGCGTTCGCGGTTTACCTAATTTATCATGTCCAGGTTTACCCTTAACACTCTTATTAATTATCTCAGCCATAAACATCTCAGAAGGTGTTAGTTCTTTTGGAGTTTCTTTTTCATTCATAATATTCCTTATTAATAAACGGAATTAGTGCCAGTTTTACTGCTTCGGCATAATATTTGGCTCTAGTAATATTTCCTTTTGTTAATATTCCCACCGCCCCGATACTTTTTTTACTATCTTTCATGCCAAAAACTATATCATCAGCTTCTCCTAATTCCATTCCCTGATCAATTAAGTTTCCCACTTTAGCAGGTAAAATAAAAGTTCCGGTTTTACCTCTACTAATTTTATCTTTTGTTTTAACTACAATCCATGCAAAAGCTTCATATTCATTCCCATTTTTTTCTATTCCACCTTCTATGCCAACCCAATAATTGGCGTTGGGATTTTTGCAATATGCATCATTTGCTCGGTTAGTGGCACCTTTTAAAGTTTCTAGCCTGATAGGCTGTCTTGAACACCTGATTTAGCCTCAATGGGAATAAATTCAAATTTTATATTATTATAAATATCTTCAAAAGCAATTTTTACTGCTTCGATTTTGGCTGGATTAGTTGATGCAATCACAATTTTCATTTACTATTGTCAATAATTTGTTTGATAAATGATTTAATTATGTTTAAAGAGTCTTTATGGCAGTTTTTGCTTTTGAGAGAAAATATATCAACCCAAGCACATTTTTGAATTTCATTTTGATCAGATTTACTGTTTTTATCATGTAAAAGGTCTGTAATCGCAAAATATTTACGCATTGATTTAAAATATTTATCTTTACCCTCATGATAAAAGTATGATTCAACTTCTCTTATTGGATTTTTATCCATGCTTCTGATTTTATAACCTGTTTCCTCGTAATACTCTCTAGCCAGTGCAATGTCTTCATTTTCATCTTTTTCTACTTTGCCTCCAGGTAATTCCCATTTTATATTCCAAACTGGTGTGACCATCAATATCTCATTATTTACAATTGCTATGCCATATACTGACAACCTAGGCTCAATTTTTATATTAGCTGGTTTAATTGTAATTTCACCCTGGCGATTATAAAATTTTATTTTATTGCTCATTAATTTCAACTGATTCAATTTTGACTGGATTTACTGGTGTTGAACCTTCTCCTCCGGGATTTGTTGGGGCAGTGGCTATAGCATCAACTACATCAAGACCTTCAATTACTTTCCCAAATATGACGTAATTAGATGGCAATGGATTATCCTGATGCATAATGAAAAATTGAGAGCCATTAGTATTGGGCCCTGCATTAGCCATAGCTACAGTTCCTCTGGAATATTCTCCACTAAACGATTCATCTTCAAATTTATAGCCAGGACCACCGCGACCGGTTCCGGTTGGATCCCCGCCCTGAATCATAAATCCGGGTATAGTGCGATGAAAAATTACCCCATCATAAAACTTTTGTCTAATTAGATAAACAAAATTGTTAACTGTTATTGGTGTTTTATCGGCGAACAAATCAATTATAATATTACCTTTATCTGTTTTTAAAATGGCTTGATATTTTTTTGTCTGGTCAATTTGCATAGTGGGTTTAGTCATATTACTTTCTTTCTGATTGGTTGAATTAGTAACTGCAGAATTCTGATTTAATGATTCTGCTTGGGGAATAGGTTGTGGTTTATTCATATAAGCAAACCCTCCCAATATTAATAATGCGATTACACTATAAATAATTTTTTTGTTCATAAAACAATTTATTTCTGATTTAATCAGAACTTATAATATTAGTAAATAACTTAGCAAGTATAGCAAAAAACGCCTTGATTCTTAACCGTTAATTCTATACTCTATATTCTAAGTTTTAAATCAACGTGAATTACGAAATTGCTAATCCATATATGTCATTCTAAACAAACTGTTAGTCTATTTAGGATGACAGACGCTAGCAATATTAATCTGTCATTTTAACGTAAACCATATAATATTACGTATTCTAACTATGTTTGAACTTATCTTTGATCTGGAAACTAAAAAATTATTTTCTGATATTAATTCTAATAATCCTGGTGATCTAGGAGTTTCGATTGTCTCTGCTTACTTTAGAGAATTAAATGATAATTTAGAAGAAGTTTCCGGTAAATTGTCAAGTTATTGGGAAACCGATTTAGAAAAATTTTGGCCGCAATTACAAAAAGCCGACCGCATTATCGGTTTTAATTCCTTACATTTTGATGTACCGGCTCTTCAGCCTTACGCAAGTTTTCGATTGGATAAATTACCCCATTTTGATATTTTGGACAAGGTAAAGGCTAAATTGGGGCATAGATTGAGCTTGTCAGTACTAGCTAAAAATAATCTCGATCATAGTAAAATTGATTCAGGAACCAATGCTGTTTTGTATTGGAATCAACACGATAAAGCGAGTTTAGAAAAACTGCAAAAATATTGTGAGGCGGATGTGATAGTCACACGTGATCTCTATGACTTTGGGCTAAAAAATGGTATCCTGCATTATACTGATAAATGGAACGAGAATAAATCTGTTGCTATTGATTTTGGTTATCCTAAACAAAATAATAATATTTTACAAAAAAGCTTATTCTAATGAATATAAACCCCAAAATTACTTCAATTCTGCTTGATGCAGGTCAAATAATATCATTATTAGCCATAATTATTGATGGAGTTGTAATTCCTAATAATGTTTTGTCTTTAATTCTATTTATGTTAGCGATTGTATTAATCATTTACAGCGTTTGGGCAATGAGAATGAATCGGTTCTACCAGGTTCCAGATATTAAAAAACAAAAGACATTAGTTACTAATGGGCCATACACTTACATTCGTAATCCCATGTATACATCTCAATTATTACTTACTTTATCTATTATTATTAATAAATATTCAGCTGCTAATCTAGTTATTTTTCTTTTCTTATTTTGGATATTTATTCAAAAAATGGACTACGAAGAAAAATTATTAGAAACTCATTTTGGGCTACAATTTAAAGAATATGTATCCAAAACTAAAAAACTAATACCTTATATTTATTGATATGAATAACATAACTCTTTTTTCCTGGAATGTTAATGGAATACGAGCTGTTGCTAAAAAAGGCTTTTTAAATTTTATCCAAAATACTAATCCTGATATTTTAGCTATCCAAGAAACCAAGGCTTCGGAAAATCAACTGTCTTTTGACCTAAAGTTGATTGGAGATTATCAAGCATATTTTTCCTCCTCTAGTGTTAAAAAGGGTTATAGCGGAGTAGCCACTTATACCAAAATTAAACCACACAATGTTGAACACGGTATGGGAATAGAGGAATTTGATAATGAGGGCAGAATATTAGTTACTGAGTATGACAAATTTACTTTGTTAAACGTCTATTTCCCTAACGGCAAAGCCTCTAGCAAAAGGCTGGATTATAAAATGCGCTTTTATAATGCTTTTTTGCAACATATCAATCAATTAGTTAAAAAAGGTAAATCGGTTATATTTTGTGGTGATGTCAATACTGCCCACAAAGCCATTGACCTTGCCAAACCCAAAGAAAATGAAAAGGTGTCTGGATTCTTACCACAAGAAAGAGATTGGATGAATCAGATAATAAAGGCAGGCTTTATTGATACTTACAGATTAGTAAATCAAGATAAAGTTGCCTACAGTTGGTGGAGCCAAAGAAGTGGTGCTAGGAAGCGTAACGTAGGCTGGAGAATTGATTATTTTTTTATTTCTCCCAATCTAGAAGAAAAAGTGGTTTCAGCTCAAATCCACCCCGAAATAGCAGGTTCTGATCATTGTCCAATTAGTTTAACCTTGTCGTTATAAGTTAATATTTTAAACCAAATCTGCATTAAAGGATCGCGGTAATCTAATCTCCTAGTTGATCTGCTAAGTTTGACAATTTTTGGAAACCCACTTTTTTCACCTTTGCTAATTTGATAAATTACTAAATTATCTTTTTTACTTATCTCAAGATATGGTACAAATTGATATCCTTGCATAACTTTTTTTAGATCAAAGTCTTTTTTATAAGACAAAGATAAACTATGCAAAAACGGACCGTTGTACAATCCATAGGGCTCAGAAAGAGCAGTAGACAATATATAAACTGAAATATTTGAATTTATTTTTTTATCAATTTCACTTACTAAGCCATTTTTAGACCAACCAGGCTCATTAACTGAAATAATTTCTCCTTTATAATATCTTTGCATTAAGGGATAGGAAAAATGATCACAGATCAACAAATTTGGTAATGGTATTTGTGCTGATTTTTGGGCAAAATTTATATAAGGTGAATCATTTCTGAGTTTAACCATGGAGGGAATAGTGGTGATAACTAGATATATTAATATTCCTAAAACTAAATGTGTTTTGTTTTTAATAAGTAATGCTACTAGTATTGCCATAGCAAGACTTGCAATAAGAGCATGACGCCCAAAAAACAAACTATCCCACCATTGATTAACCAATATTAAAGGTACTATCCACATCCATAATAAAAGTAAATGTTTATGTTTTCTATTAAAAAGACTAATTAAGGCTAATAAACTTATCAAGACAGTGTTGTTATAAAAAGTAGGAACAATAATGTTTCTGATAAAAATTAAAATTGAATTGAATTGAAGTCCAAAGTTTGCATGTTCTCCAGTTTTGGTAAATAGAAAAAACCTTAATCCTGACAATGGAGAAATACCCAATCTAAGTCCCGTTAAATACCCCATTATTATAAAGACTAACACAGTAGCAAATGAAAATAAGGTAATGATCCTAAGTTTGGATTTAGCTTTGTGATATAAAAGCAGATACAAAAAAAGAGGTATCCAAAGCAAGGCTCCGATATGAATTGCAAGTGATAAAACCCAACAACAAAGAGTAACTACTAAACTACAATAGCTTTTATCGCTTAAATAATTATTAAAAGCGTTAAGGCTGATAACAAAAAGGGCAACATATAGTCCTTCCATCATTAATGTAATTTGAGAAATCCACAAAAGTGGTAGTAATAAAATAATCAACAAACTTATTCTGGCAATTTTTTTATTCCACAATTTGGTAATCAAATTATATAAAGCCAGCATACCAAGGCCATTAATTAGAATTTGAAAACAAATAACTAAATCACTAGGATTTGATAAAAATAATTTGGCAAATTGATATATTGGCCATAAAATAAAAATATAACCAGAATGAAGTGGGGGATGACCAGAAAAAAGTGCGTGTAAAAAATTTGGATCACTAAGTCTTTCCAAATATTCAAATGAGTCAAAAAATATAGGTTGGGACGTCGCAAAATATAAACGTAAACTTATAAATACTAAGAAGATAACTATCTCAAAATAATATAAATAATTTGGGAAATTTTGCATGAATAATCAAATTATTTCGCTTTAGGTTTATCTATTTTATCCAAACCCAAACCTTTGATACCGAAATAAACCACTGCTGAAATGACAATAAAGTTAATTAATACGCTTAAAAAATCCCCATATAAAATATCCACTGACCCGATACTGAGTTTGGCTGTTTCTAGATTACCAGCTGCTCCCAATATCAAAGCTAAAAAGGGATTTATCAAATCATTAATAAAAGCTTTGACAAGGTTTGAAACTGCTCCCCCCAATATAAAACCTACCGCAAGTCCAACAACACCCTGCTCACGGATAAAATCCATAAAACCTTTAAGTTGTTTTGTAACCATATTTTTCACCCCCTTAAATATTACAATCTTTTTCTAATTGTTTGATGAATTTTAACATATAATTATGTCTTTTTTGTGCAATTTTTTTAGCTTTTTTTGTATGCATCAAATCTTTTAATAGTAAAAGTTTTTCATAAAAATGGTTTATAGTCGGAGCATTATT
>Ga0172375_10011033_pt1 | contig 11596 bp, 8 predicted proteins | sample LakKiv1m_FD_114537 | JGI IMG/M metagenome (GOLD analysis project Ga0172375, IMG submission 114537) | Freshwater microbial communities from Kabuno Bay, South-Kivu, Congo - kab_092012_11.1m | ecosystem: Environmental > Aquatic > Freshwater > Lake | place: Democratic Republic of the Congo... | reverse complement strand
GGTAATGTACAATCATCTTTGTAGATCATGGTAATCATCCTTTCTTTGGTTTAATCCACTTCTGAAAGGATACCGTGATCTACTCTTTTTTGAAATTACAGAAAATTTGTTACACTAGCCTTTGCTAATATAATTGTTGGCAACTATTAAAAAGGTCTCATTGCCATGAAGATTCATGTCAGAGACTTTATAAAATGGGATTTCTTCATCTTGTAACCCCTGTTCATCATCAGGGAAACCACTACCACCCTTTAATATTCCGATTTCTCTAACTCTTTTCAATTTCCAATGACTTGGAATATTCCCTAACCACTTATCTCCGGAATTCTTAAACGACACATTAGGATCCAGACCGCGGGTGACAGCTTTGGTAATAAGCGCAGTTCGTTTTTCTTGAAGCAGTTCGATAAGGCGTTGATATTTGCTAGTAAGGTCATCTATTTTTGTGGTTTCACGATCGAGAAAGGCGGCGATAGACTGCTGTTCAGGGAGAGGAGGAATTATTATTGGCATATTTGCATATTTTTGCCCATTAATATTTCCTATTGTTGATTGAATTACAGAAAAACTTAGCCAATCTTTAAACTGAATTGTTTTAGAGAAATAAAATAGGAATTGTGAAAGCAAATGTTTGCCCAAAACGAATTTAACCAAATAACCGGCATAAGCGCAAACATCATGTAAATCACTATTAAAAACAAATGTCCTACCTATTGTGCCGCTCCGTGAAAATAAAAAATCACCATCATTTAGAATGTAATCTTTCAAATTCTTATTATCTACATATACTGGATTTGATGGATTCAAAATTCCGAAATCATCGATATCCGTTGTTCGTATGAACCGTACACCTTCATCGATATAAGAATCAGAAGGTTCATTGGCACCATATATCGCACTTCTTATTGAAGCATATTTCAATCTTTTTACTTCCCAATGTTCTGGTATTTCACCCAACCAGCCCTTTCCGGAGGGTTTGTAAGATGAATACGGTCGATATGATTCCACTAAGGCACTCTCAATCTTTCGGGATCCCAAATAATTAGCGCAAGTCGCTGATATAAAGCTTGCCGTTCTTCCATATCCGATTTTGAAAAATGAATGTGCGGATGGAAATTAAGGGAATAATTCGCATTAAACCGCATAAATTCAGGATTATGCTCATACCATTTTTCATTTAACGATTTAGCCAAATAATTTTCTTTTATATAATGGGTTAATTTTTCCTCATAAGGAAGATCGCCATAGCTTTGGTTAAACCCCTCCGGAAGCAAAATTAAGCCGCCAAAATGATTTCTAAAGCTTCGGAATTCTTCCTGAAAAGCAAATTCCTGACTATGGTAATCAAAACGGTCAGCCCAGATATGCTCAACTTCAAATCGTTTGGCTTTCCTTTGCTTACTCTTGTTTATATATTCTGGAAAAGAGGAATTGGCACCGCACTCAGCCTCAATAAAGTGAGTTATGCGCGCCAGAATATATTGAATGTGATGCTTATTAGCCCCATGTAAATACCACTGAGCCATGCCATTAAATGACTCGCTTGAATTATTAATTTCATCAATGAGTGCCTGCGTAAGGCTTTCCAGATCCAGATCTCGGATTTTCTTGGTCAGATTAAAAATCGTATAGATAATCGAAGAGTAACTCAATGTGCGGAAATTGATCATCCTGCGCACAACAAACATATCGATATATTTTGTCACTGTTTGGATTTTTTTCCAGGCGATTTCTTCGCTATCGTCCAATTGAATTGACGACAGAGCTAATAAATATTGAAGCGTGAAATTATTGTGGTTATTAAAGTAAAGAAACGGGGAGGCGGTTTCATATTTAAAAGCTCTAAGACGCATTTGATTGTAATAGTATGTATATTTATCAAAATTTTTTTGGATAAATTGAAAATAATCCTCACTATGTAAAAGACCAAGAGATTGATCGTTATCTTTTACCCAACGGTGAAAAGCATTGTGAATTAACTCGAAATCCTGGTTCTCTGACCCACGTTTACGCTCGCGTATTGTCTGAGCATGTTTCGCTCGCAGCCAATTTTTAACAGCCTCAACATCCTCGGTTTTTTCATCAATTTCCCTACCCATGTCAACTAAGGAAAGAACTCTTTTTTTCCAAATTTCATTCGCCTTTGCTTTATATTCCTCTGAGCTTATATTTGACAACAAAAAACCCTTAAGCATCTCAGTTGGATTGAGGCTTAACCCACGATCATTCATTGTTTCAAAAATCGAATAGGCATCTTCATCTGAATAAGCAATAATTTCCACCATATCAATGTTGTAACGAACCCAATCCATGAACATCAACAGCGCATGGGGTGTTTTTAATTCATCTGGAAAGCCATTTTCAATATCATGATAGCGGGCAATTAAATTTTGGATAGATTCAGAAGAATTGATAATATCAAATGGCTGGTTAGTATACAAAGCCTCCATTACTTCTTTACGGTCAGGGACATCAAGGTTGAAAGATTTATTTCCGCGAAGCGTGGAAAAAATATAATTTTCAAAAATTTCCTCAAGTGAAGGGGTAAGATTTTTTTGATAATTATTTAAGTAAATTAGCAATAATGTCAGTGTTGTAAGCCTTTGCTGTCCATCGACGATAAAAAAATTTCCATTTTTCTTACTCAAAATGATCGATCCCAAATAATAATGACCATAACGTGACCCCTGCAGCCTTTCATGGGATGAGTCATAATAATGCAAGAACTTTTCTGTTAAATCATTCAGGAGTTCATCGACATGTTTGGGCTGCCAGCGATATTCACGTTGGTAATAGTCAATCTGGTATTTCTTGTTTAAAAGTAATTCGCTTACCGTTCTAGCATTGGCGTCGGTTTTCAAAATTTCATTCGGCATCAGAACAAGCCTCCCTGCAAATCTAATATTTCTTGTTGAAGAAATTTAATTTCCGATTCAATATCTTCTAAAGCCCGAGGCGGCTGATACTTGTAAAAATAGCGGTTGAAATTGATCTCATAACCCACCTTACCTACTTTCTGATCTTTATGGTCAATGACGGCGAAGTTAATCCAGGCATCCGGCACATGGGGCAAGACCTCGCGCTCAAAATAACTTTGGGTATCCTCGCCCAGGGGTACATTTTCGGAATCACGCAAATCCGGGCTGGCGAGGGGATTGCCTTTGGTATCAGTGCATACCTGGGCGGTCTCGTCGGCCTCAGATAGTGCAGATAGGATGGCCTTGCGAAGCGGTGTGGTTAGCAACGTTAAGTCCTTACCAAAGGTTTGATCAAGTGATTTCTCGAAATCTTGTGTTGATTTAAAGAGAGTTGAAGGCATACTCGTCAAAATCGCGATAATCTTTTCCTGCGAGGCACGACCTGATTGTTCTTCGGTAAATTGTTCTCTGGGATCTTTTTTCTTAGATACCGCCAGATTAATAAAAGCATTTTCATCCCGCAGCCGTCCGATCCGCTCGGGGGAGGCCTGAAAATTAAGCTGCAACGGGCGTTCGACAGTTATCTTGCGGTAACCAAAATCAGCAAAGTTGAATATCTTTGAGTTGTCAGATTCTTCAAAATCAGAATACAGCCTGGTTATCTGGGCAATGTTTTTTTCAGTAATTTGGCGACGTTTATTGCCCATGGATTTTTGCATAGGTTCCCAGTAATCAAGCGCATTAATCAGCTGCACCTTACCCCTGCGCGCTTCTGCCTTGCGGTTGGTTAATATCCAAACATAGGTGGCGATGCCGGTGTTGTAAAAGATCTGTTCCGGAAGCGCGACAATGACCTCGAGCCAATCATTTTCAAGGATCCAGCGGCGAATCTCTGATTCACCCGAGCCGGCATCGCCGGTGAACAACGGTGAGCCGTTCATAACAATAGCAATACGTCCACCGTTAACTTCCGGAGAATTCATATGATGGATCATGGTTTGCAGAAAAAGTAATTGACCATCACTGATGCGCGGCAGGCCTGCGCCAAAACGACCCGAAAATCCTTTTTCAGCCTCTGCGCGGATGGCTTCTTCATCCTGCTTCCATTCTTTGCCGTAAGGGGGATTTGCCAGCAGATAATCGAAATTTGCCTTGGCGTGTAAGTCGCCTTTTAATGTGGATCCGAATTTGATCTGTTCTGCATCTTTGCCATCTGTGCTAACCATATAGAGGTCAGATTTGGCCATGGCATAAGTTTCAGGATTCACTTCCTGCCCAAAGAGGAAGACATTGGCGTTGGGGTTGATTTCCAGAATGCGGTCCTTGGCAATAGTGAGCATGCCGCCGGAACCGCAAGCAGGATCATAAACTGTGCGGGTAATATGATTTTTGGCAAGGATGTCCTGATCAACAGAAAGCAATAAATCAACCATCAAATGAATCACTTCCCGCGGGGTGAAGTGCTCACCGGGATTTTCATTAAGTGCCTCATTGAACCTTCGGATCAATTCTTCGAAAATCGTACCCATTTCAAAATTGGAAACCTTGTTGGTATGCAGGTCGATATTTTTGAATCGTTCCACCACCATATAAAGCAAGTTTGCTTCCTGCAGTTTGGTGATGGTGTTGGGAAAATCGAACTTTTCGATCACCTCACGCATGTTCTCACTGAAACCGTTGATATAAGCGGTTAGATTGCCTGCCAGGTTGAGCGGGTCATCCAGCAGGCGTTCAAAATTAAAAGGGGATGTGTTGTAAAAAGCAAGTCCGGATTTATGGCTGAGCTGATCATGCAGATTATCAATTTTGCCTTTATAGCGATTATTGGTTTCAATCACATCATTTTTGGTTGGCTCCAGAACACAATCAATGCGCCGCAGGACAGTGAAAGGAAGGATTACATCCTGGTATTTACTTCGCTTGAATGCATCTCGCAGGAGTTCAGCGATTGACCAAATAAAATTGACCTTTTCAGAAAAATCCGGCATATATAATCCACCTTGGCTAGTAAGTATCAATTGATTATATCAATTTGGTTTTGTGGATTTACCGCAGAACATCTGACCAGAATAAAACGAGAAAGATGTTAAGACATAATGTGTCAAATAAATTGGTGGTTAGCTTAGTCAGGCTTAACCACCAAACTTCGATAAGGTTGCATCACAATACTTGTACGTGCAATCATGTGCGAGGTTCTTAGATTGAAGCAGTGTCGCCTTTCTTGGGCACCAAATATATTCTTATACTTCTTAAATTTAAATCGAAATTACGAAATAATTATGATATGAAAAGATCCAACATTAAACCTAATGCGTAAATACTTTTGTATAACTTTTGATAAGTCTGCTTTTCGCAATTATTTGGTTACCGGCTTTGAAACCGGTTATATCTTTGGTGTAGAAACCGATATATCTATTCACCACATGGGTTGTCAATTCCTTGCAGAGGTTATGATACTGGTTTAACCACTGAGGATTCTTTTCAATTTCAAGGCACACTTTGTCGGTGATATCCTCGTGATAGGGCTGCGGGATCGTGTGTAATACTTCCTGGACCAGTTCATATACTTCTTCGGTTTTTCTTGCCATAGTTTTCCTCCCAGGGATCTTTTTTCAAGATCTAATCAGTATAGTATTTAATATAATTATACAATAGTAATAATAAAAGATTATTCAATTTACCACTGTTTGTGCTACAAAATGTAATTTCCCCTCACCTAACCTCTCCCCGAAAGGGAGAGGTTTAAAAAGCCCCTCTCCCGCTTGCGGGAGAGGCAGGGGTGAGGGTTATTTCTATTTCTTCTCCCCCTCTTTTGCCGCCCTGGGTCTCCGCTCATACGGCATGGGAATATACTCCACAGACGGGCGGCGGGCGCGCGCCTGCGGGTAAAGGTTCATCAATTTGTAAATATCCTCGGGCAGCTTGTTGCTCACCTTGATGCCCAGCTCTTTGGCCTCTTCAAAGCTGATCGGGTAATCGTGCGTCCACTGGCCGGAAGCCAGCTTTTCGGCCAGCGCATCCGCTGCTTCAGGCGAATACTGGCAGCAGGCGATCTTCCTGATGGTGGCCTTCACCTGCGCGATGGCCTTGCGCGACATATCCGCCATGATCATGGTCTCGTCGTCGATATCCTTGGCGGGTTTGTCCGCCAGTACTTTCAGAATCGACACCGCCGGGAACTGCCCCACCTGCGGGTCCACCGGGCCGAGCACGGCGTTCTCGTCCATCACCACCTCATCCGCTGAAAGCGCGATCATCGTCCCTCCCGACATGGCGTAATGCGGCACGAAAACGGTCACCTTGCCCTTGCGCTTTGAGAGGGCGTTGGCGATCTGCTCCGATGCCAATACCAGCCCGCCGGGGGTGTGCAGGATGATGTCGATGGGGATCTTGTCCTCCGTCAGCTTGATGGCGCGCAGCAGCTCTTCGGAATCCTGAATGTCGATGTAGCGCGCGATGGGAAAGCCCAGGATCGACATGCTCTCCTGTCGGTGGATGAGCGCGATCACGCGCGAGCCGCGCTCCACCTCGATCTTGCGCATCAGGCGCAGGCGCGCCGCATCGAGCATGCGCTGGCGGAACAATGGCGCGAAACTGGCGATCAGGAAGATGATCCAGATGTAATTGATGAATTGCATTTAAACCTCCGACATTCCCCGGCTCATTACCAGGGGTAATACTCGTCCGGATAATCCGGGCGATGCTTGCGGCCGATGCTGAACAGCCCGCCGGCCACCAGCCCGAACAGGAACCCGCCCACGTGCGCCCACCAGGCCACACCGCTCTCGGCGCCCGGCAGCGACAGCGACGCCACGCCGCTGTACACCTGCATCAGGAACCACACACCCAGGTACACCACTGCGGGGATATCCACGAACCACAAGAACAGGAAGATGGGCACAAAAGACACCACCTTGGCGCGCGGGAAGAACAGGAAATAGGCGCCCATCACTGCCGCGATGGCGCCGCTGGCGCCCAGCGCCGGCACGTTGGGGCTGGTGCTGAAAAAGAACTGCAGCAGCCCGGCCCCGATGCCGCCCAGCAGGTAGAACAGCAGATAGCGCCCCGACCCCAGCCGGTCCTCGACATTATCGCCGAAGATGACCAGCACCCACATGTTGCTGAGCAGGTGCAGCAGCGACCCGTGCAGCCACATGTGCGTCAGGAAGGGGTACCAGGTGAGCGGGTCAGCCAGGCTGATGCGTGCAGGCACCAGCGCCCACACCTGCGCAAAGCTTTCGAGCTGCGCCTGGCTGAGCGTGGACTGGTGGAAGAAGACCAGCGCGTTAAGGATGATGATCAGCCAGTTGACCAGCGGAAAGGATCTTGAACGTATCGTGTCGCGTATTGGCAGCATATCCTTACCCTTTATGGATAGTATACATTTTTTCGCTGTGGGTTATTCGACACGACAACCTGCTCCAAGAGCATACTTTGTATAAAGGGTGACCTACTACTCAAGCTCGAATGGATCGTGTGGCGGGCAGGGGTGCCCGCCCTACTCGAACTCATTATTTCCGTGTTCATCTGTGGTTTGAAAGGGAGAAACCTGCTGCGCTCCCTGGCGCGAAAGTTTGATAAACACATGCTTCGCTAAAAGAGGGCTCAGCATGACAATCTTAAGCTTTTATCTGTGTTCATCTGTAGTTAAAAAGGTGGGTATCTACTGCGCTCCCTGGCGCGAAAGTTTGATAAACAGATGCTTCGCCAAAAGAGGGCTCAGCATGACAATCTTAAGCTTTTGTCTGTGTTCATCTGTGGTTAAAAAGAAAGATCCCTCGGGTTGCTGCGCTTCCTCGGGATGACAAACAATACCTCTTCCGACAAACTTGAAGTGTAAAATATTATCTAATGATCAAGCTCCTTCACTTCGCCGACGCGCACATCGACCTGGCCCGCCAGGGGCGCCGTGATGCCGAAAGCGGGCTGCCCCTGCGCGTGCTCGATTTTCTGCGCTCGCTGGATGCCATTGTGGATGCAGCCATCAGCGAAAAAGTGGACCTGGTCATCTTTGCCGGCGATGCCTATCGCGACCGCTCGCCTGCACCCACCTACCAGCGCGAGTGGGGGCGGCGCATCATGCGCCTTTCCAGCGCGGGCATTCAAACCATTTTGGTGGTCGGCAACCACGACGTTTCACCCGCCGCGCTGCGGGCCCACACCCTGCAGGAGTTCGAGACCCTGCAGGTGCCCAACATCCATGTCATCAGCCGTCCCCAGGTTTTGGGACCGGGCGATCTGAACAGCCTGCCGGTGCAGGTGATCGGCATCCCCTGGCTCAACCGCTCCGGCCTGGCTGCCGCCAGCGACGACCCGGCGGCGGATTCGGAAGATATCAACGGTCAGATGGAAGCCAACCTGACGCGTGTCATTGAGGATATGCTGGAAGGGCTGGACCCCTCGCTGCCGACCATTCTCACCAGCCATGTTTCGGTGCAGGGCGCTGCCTACAGCAGCGAGCGCAGCGTGATGCTGGGGCGCGATGTGGTGCTGGCCGGCTCGCTGGTGCGCGATGAGCGCCTGGATTATGTTGCCCTGGGGCATATCCACAAAGCCCAGAACCTGAATGAAGGCGGCCACCATCCGGTCATCTATCCCGGTTCCATCGAACGCGTGGATTTTGGCGAGGTGGACGACCGCAAGACCTATGTGATCGCGGAAGTGGGCCGCAACCAGACAACCTGGAAGCAGATCGACCTGCCCGGACGAAAGTTCATCGATCGCTCGGTGGAACTGACCGATGCGGGCAGGATCCAGGAACAGCTGATGGCAGCCCTGCCGGATGCACGCAAAATGAAAGATACCATCCTGCGGCTGGTGGCTGTGTACCCGCGCGACTGGGAAGCGCTGATCGACGAGCCTGCCTTAAGGCGCGCGGCAGACGACGCTTTTGAATTCCATTTCATCCGCCGCCCGCATGTGCAGGTCCGCCTGCGCCTTTCGGGAGACAGATCGATCGCCTCGCTAAAGCCCGCGGAACTGCTGGACCTGTTCTGGAAGTCCATGCCGCCTGCTGAAGATCAGCCCGAAGTACTGACCGCTTTGGCTGGAGAGATCATCCATACGGTGGATTTTGGCAAAGCCGCCGGCGAAAGGGATCTGAAGCTGTGATCCCGATCAGCCTGACACTGCAGGGCTTTTTATCTTATAAAGAGCCGGTCACAGTCGACTTTACTAAAGTCGAAGTTGCCTGCATTTCCGGCGCCAATGGTTCCGGAAAATCCTCCCTGTTCGACGCAGTCACCTGGGCGCTGTTCGGCAAGGCGCGCGGAAAAAGTGAAGAAGCGCTGATCAATGACGCGGTGGAAGCCTGCCGTGTGGCGCTTGAATTTGACTATGAAAACGTGCGCTACCGCGTGCAGCGCGAAAAACCGCGCGGCAAGGGAACGCTATTGGAACTGGTGATCCGCGCAGATGACGGCGGATGGAAAACGCTGACCGAAGCAGGCGTGAGAGCCACTGAAGACAAGATCCGCGAGGTTCTGCGCCTGGATTATGACACCTTCATCAACGCCTCCTTCTTCCTGCAGGGCAAGGCGGATATGTTCACCCAGCAGGCGCCCGCCCGGCGCAAGGAGATCCTGAGCACCATCCTGGGGCTGGAGATCTGGGAGACATATAAAGAAGAAGCAGCAGAAAGAAGAAAGAACGCGGCAGGTGATGTAAAGAATATACGCTCCCGGCTGGATGAGGTGCTCGCCGAATTGGCAGAGGAAGACACGCGGACCGAAAAGCTCAGGCTGCTCTCGCTTTCCCTGGAAAAAACATCTGCACTGCGCATTGAGCTGGAAAATCGCTGGACCAGCGCGCAGCAGTTGGCGCAGGAATTTCAGCACGAGAGTGAAAAATTATTACTTCTGGAAAAACAGATCGACAGCGCGCGCAGCCGGTTTTCTGATGCCGAAGCAGACATCAGCGAACGCTCGCAGGAAAAGGCAGCGCATGAAGAGCTGATCGGGCGGGCAGGCGGGATCGAGAAGGCATATCATGCCTGGCGGGATCTGCGCACTGAACTGGAGCGCTGGAACAGCCTTGCAGCTGATTCGCGCAAGCTGCAGAGCGAGAAAGCAGTACTGGATGCGCACATCCAGGCAGAAGGCGCGCGCCTGGAACAGGAACTGCTGGGTTTGCGCGCGAGGCAGAGAGACATAACAGCCGCTGAAGATTTGCTGCCCGGGCTGCTGGCCCAGAGACAGGATCTGAATGCGCGTCTGGCAGAGATGGAAGCCAGGCTGGGCGGACTTGAGAAACTTGAAGAAGAACGCACCGCCGCCACGAATAAGCGCGCCGATCTTCGGGCTGAATTCGATCAAAAGAAATCAAAAAAAGATGAAGTGCAAGATCGCTTTGGAAGGCTTGAATCAGCCACCGGCAGCAGCTGCCCCTTATGCGGCCAGCCGCTGAATGAAACCCACCGGCAGGAGATGCGGGCCGAACTTGAAGGCGAACTTGCCCGGCTGGATTCGCGGCTTGACGCGATCACTGCGGAAGGCAAGTCAATTAATAATGACCTCGCAGCTTTTGACCAGCGCATCGCTGAACTAAAGGCGTTGCGTGAAACTAATAAGGCCGATCAAAACACACTGGGTGCGCTGGCCGCCCGCATCGACCAGGCGCAGACAGACCTTGACATTTGGAAGAAGAAGGACCATCCGCGACTGAAAGATCTGGAAAAAATCCTGTCGGGCGGGTCATTTTGTGCGGATGAGCGCGAAAAGGTCAACCTGCTGGAACAGGCGATCAAGGCAGGCGGTTATGATGCCGATGCGCATGAATCCGCCCGCAAGATGGAACTGGCCGCGCGTGACAGTGAAGCGGAATTCCACGCGCTGGAGAAAGCGCGTACTGCTGTTGACGGCCTGACGCGCGAACTGCAAACGCTTGAAAGCAACCGCGCAGCGGCGGATGAAGAGATCAGGTCGCAATCGGCCGCGTTCACTGAACTGCAGAAAAAATTGTCCCTTCAAAAAGAAACGCAGCCCAATATGGCGGCGATGCAGGATGAACTGGATAAGGTCAAAGCCGAAGAGAATAGGCTCAGGATCGAGGTCGGCGGTGCTAAGCAGGAAGTGGCCGTGCTCGAAACGCAGCGTAAAAAGAAAGCGGAACTGGGCGGACAGATCGAAGACCTGAACCGCCAGATCTCGCGCCTGAAACTGCTTGAAACCGCTTTCGGCAAGGACGGCATTCCCGCCATGCTGATCGAACAGGCGCTGCCCGAGATCGAATCGCAGGCCAACGAGATCCTCGATCGCCTGAGCGATGGGCGCATGTCGCTGAGCTTTGAAACGGAAAAGGAATACAAGGACAAAAAGCGCGATGACAAGAAGCCCACGCTGGATATTTTGATATCCGATGCTTCCGGCCGCAGGGAATATGAACTGTTTTCCGGCGGCGAGGCTTTCCGCATCAACTTTGCCATCCGTCTGGCGCTCTCGCGCGTGCTGGCGGGCAGGGCCGGGGCGCGGCTGCGCACGCTGGTGATCGACGAGGGTTTCGGCAGCCAGGATGCCGACGGCCGGCAGCGATTGATCGAAGCCATCAACCTGGTCAGCCGGGATTTTGCGAAGATCCTGGTGATCACGCATTTGGACGAGCTTAAAGACGCTTTCCCCTCACGTATTGAGGTCACCAAGACTGAAAATGGATCGCGCGTGGAGGTGATCCCCTGATGCCAG
>Ga0172375_10011032_pt1 | contig 11597 bp, 12 predicted proteins | sample LakKiv1m_FD_114537 | JGI IMG/M metagenome (GOLD analysis project Ga0172375, IMG submission 114537) | Freshwater microbial communities from Kabuno Bay, South-Kivu, Congo - kab_092012_11.1m | ecosystem: Environmental > Aquatic > Freshwater > Lake | place: Democratic Republic of the Congo... | reverse complement strand
TGGCGATCCCGGTATCGTGGCGAGCTCGAAAAAATTTTCGATGCGGAATATATTGATCCCTATGATCGTGAGCTGGACGAGAAAGATTTTTTGCTCGTTGTCGGGGGAGATTGTTTTGCTATTCAAGAGAGCTCATTGATTGTCGTGAATGCGGAAAACAAGCTTGGCCCAGGAACGGCACAAGAGCTCGTTATCGCAAAATATTTTAAGAAACCCGTTGTTACGGTACTGCCGAAAGATACTCCCCATCGTCGAACAAATATTATTTTTCGAGGCCAGCCGATTGATGACTGGATACACCCATTCATTTTTGCGTTTTCAGATTTTATTATAGAGAATATCGCAGGTATTCATGACATCAAGGACGCCCTCTTTTTACCGGAAAATATTAAAGACATTTCTATTATTGATACGGCAGCGGGACACTACAAAGATATAAAAGGTATATGAAAAACGTACTTGATTTTTTAAAAAATCAGCGCTTAATGGCGATTGCCACGAGCGATGAGCGAGGACCGTGGATCGCCAATGTTTATTTTAGCGCGGACGAGAAGGGAACAATCTATTTTGTAAGCTCCATAGACACAAGGCATAGTGAGATGATATTGAAGAATCAAAACATAGCATTTTCAACCGCATGGTTTGACCCAAACAATCAGAGAAATCGGAAGTCTGTGCAGGGGCTCGGGGCGTGTCGGCCGATAAAAAATCCGATAGAGATAGCGGCTGGAATTAAATTGCTCTATAAGAATTTTTCCGATCTTCGAGATATTTTTACCGTTGAGTGGATAGTAGCAAATATGGCAAGTTCGAGGATTTGGAAGATCTCGCCGACCTATATAAAATATTGGGACGATGAGCTCTATGGCGAAGATGAATCAAAAGAATTTATTATTTCCTAATATATGACCCTAAAAAATAAAAAAGTTCTTATTACCGGCGCATCGAGTGGTATCGGACAGGCAATCGCAATCGCGTGCGCACAGAAGGGCGCACACATTCTCATATGCTATCGCAAAAATCAGAAGGGCGCTCAAAAAACGCTGAAGCAAGTTCAGAAATATAGCAAAGGATATCTTTTTCAAGCAGATCTCGTGGATGGTGAGCAGATAAAGAAAATGTTTGTTGATATATCAAAAAAGATAGGGTCGGTGGATATTCTGATAAATAACGCAGGCGATGCTCAGCCCGGGGGATTTTTTGACAATGCTTTATGGAGCGGACAGTTTGAAAATATTTTTTTCTCGGCCCTGCATACATCACAATATTTTTTGCAACAAAACAAGGAATCTTCTTTGAGAAAAATTTTAAACATCACATCGGTATATGGTTTGCCAGATGGGGGCAATACGGAATTCTTCGCATACTCCGCTGCAAAAGCGGCACTTTCGAGCATGACGGTTACACTTGCAAAGATGGACTCAGGAATACGTGTCAACGCGATTGCGCCCGGGTACACATGGACACCGCCATGGGAAGGCACGTCAGATTCTGAGAAGAAAATATGCGAAGCAAGAACAATGATACGGCGATACGTGAAATCAGAAGAAATCGCGCAGATGGCGGTTGCTATCATTGAAAATGACGCGCTGACGGGGCAGATCATTACCGTCGATGGCGGAATGACGCTAAAAAAATTTGAGAGAAAGAGATAATATGTACGACAAACCATCGGTGCCGGAGTCGTTGTCGGTAAACAAAAGATTTGAGCTGAGAGAAAACGCGCATACCTGGAGCGTGCATTTTATGGATCTTGCGGATGGACGCGGGCTTTCCGTGGATCTGAGAGATGGAGAAAAAGACACCGATTATAATGAGTGGTTCCTTCTTGATTACTTAGATATTTTTTCTCAACCGACCGTAGCCAGGATTCACATGATGGCTGGAATGCCAAAGGACGTTTCGTTTGAGGAAAAAATTCGTCGTATGGAATTATGGGCAAGCGCATTAACTGTCTATGATTCAATGATGACACAGGAGAGGTACTCGCATCTTGAAAGATCGGAAATAGAGAAACTCCTTGCAATTCCACGCATCCCGAGAGTGCAGATTGCGATTGGTGAGACGGCAACTGTCGGGTTGCGGAAGCTGTTTACCGAGTTGCAATTTGAAACCGAAAAAAAACCGCTTCAAAATTTTCTTATTCCGTGGGAAAAACTTATTTCACTTGCCTCCTCCGGTGAGCTTGTGAGTACCTGGAAAAGACTCAAAGAAAAATAACCAGCTCAGGATATATATGACTCAGGATGAGGCGCTTGCAATTCTTACAACCGGAAAAAATGTTTTTCTTACCGGCGAGCCGGGAAGCGGAAAGACACATACGGTCAATCGCTATATTCAGTGGTTGCGCGAGCGTGGCGTTGTGGTCGCGGTCACAGCGTCGACGGGTATCGCGGCAACACATATCGGCGGAAGAACGATTCATTCATGGAGTGGTATCGGCGTGCATACCGCCCTTACTTCAGCGGATGCAAACAAGATAGCGAGCAACGCTCGAACAGCAAAGCGTGTTCGTGAAACGAAAGTGTTGGTCATTGATGAAGTATCGATGCTCTCAGCAGACACGCTCACTGCCGCCGAAATAGTGTGTCGGAAGATCCGCGGCGGAGCAGAGCCGTTTGGTGGAATGCAGGTTGTACTTGTCGGTGATTTTTTTCAGCTGCCCCCTGTCGTGCAAAAACAGACAGATGAGGAAAAACAGCAACCGCTGTTGAGGTCGACGGAGCACGGATCGGTATTTGCATTTGCATCATCCGCGTGGCACCAGCTGAATCCGTCGGTTTGCTATTTGTCTGAACAGCATCGGCAGGAAGATAAAGATTTTTTAAAAGTGTTAACGGCGATTCGAAACGGGGTAGTAAGCGCTTCTCATGTTGCGCTTTTACGGAGTCGGCCATCAACGGTTGCGCGATCAGGCATTACGCAGCTTTTTACACACAATATTGACGTTGATCGGATTAACGAAATGGAACTTGCGCAGCTTTCTGGGGCGGCAAAAAGTTATGAAATGGATGATTCTGGACCGGCGGAACTCGTGGCACAGCTTCAGCGTGGATGCCTTTCTCCACGCCATCTTGTTCTCAAGGTCGGCGCGCGCGTTATGTTTACGAAAAACGATCCTTCTCTTCGATTTGTGAATGGCACAATTGGTATCGTGGAAGGATTTTCGAAGGAAACAGGAGCTCCTGTTATACGCACGATTTCTGGACGCACTATTCATGCCGAGCCAATGGAGTGGGCTATCGAAGATCGCGGCGGTATTCTTGCTCGAATTACTCAACTGCCATTGCGTCTTGCGTGGGCGCTTACCGTGCATAAGAGCCAGGGAATGTCGCTCGATGCGGCGCATATGGATTTGTCTCGCGTATTTGAATATGGACAGGGATATGTTGCCCTTTCGCGCGTTCGAACGTTGGCGGGATTGTCATTGGCAGGGGTCAATCAGCGCGCATTTCTTATCCATCCAGAGATACGAAAGAAAGACGATGAGTTTCGCGAAGAATCAAACAAGGAACAAAAAGAGATAGCGGAAGTAACCGCGGATGAGCTTCAAAAAAAACAGGCATACTTTGTTGGCATATCCGGCGGAAAGATGGAAAAAATCTCAGCGATGCATGCATCAAGCAATGCACCAGCCACCCTACAACAAAAAAATGAAAAAAAATATTCGGTTGAAAGGATTCGTGAAAGGCACGCACATGCCTATCAGCCATGGGGTAAGGATGAGGATGAAATACTATTGTGCAGAATAGAAAGCGGTGATAGGGTACAAGATATTGCCATATCGCTGGGGCGAAATATCGGTGCAATTTATTCTCGAATAAAAAAGCTGAGAGCAGGGGAAGAATAACACATTTTGATGAATAGGTATGGAAAAAGAAACGGCTCGCGTTAATGTGGCGGCGGGCGTAGTAATAAAAAAAGAAGGAAAGTATTTACTGGTTCAGGAGAAACAGCCCCGTGTGTACGGGCTATGGAATTTTCCCGCCGGGCGAGTTGATGTTGGTGAGACCTTTGAGCAGACCGCGGTTCGAGAGGCGCTTGAAGAATGCGGATATCAGGTTGATCTGGTAAAAAAAATTGGAATATTTCAGGCGACTCCTACCGAAGCAGTGAAACATGCCTTTGAGGCAAGAATCATTGGTGGTAAGTTGCATTTTCCCGAAGAAGAAATTCTCGACGCTCAGTGGTTTACCTTTGAAGAGATTGTAAACATGAGGGATAAATTGCGGGCATCATGGGTTATCGATGCATCAGCGCTCCTTGAGGAACCCAAAGCCCATATTGAGGAAAATTAAAAAATAGCATAGAATTGAAGCACGACCATTTAATAACGTTAATCATCATTGAATATCTATGGAGGAAGAAAAAATGGAAAAGAGCGAGATCCAAGAAGAGGGCGTAAAGGAAAGTCCTCGTCCGTCGCCGGCAATTACGGTGCGGATAAATACAAAAATTGTTTCGAGTGTAGTGATACTCCTGGTTATTGTAGGGGCATTATTCTATTACAAGGGGGTTTTTGTTGTCGCGCTCGTGAACGGAAGCCCAATCAGTCGGCTCAGTGTTGTTCAAGAGCTTGAGAAACAATCCGGAAAACAGGCCCTGGATTCGATTATCACAAAAAAACTTATTACCGATGAGGCTAATAAGAAGGGCGTTACAGTGAGCGGTGATGAGATAAATGCGGAGATAAAGAAAATATCAGACCAGATAGGGAAACAGGGCGGTACGCTTCAAACGGCACTTGCTCAGCAGGGCATGACAGAGGATCGATTGCGGGAACAAATTACGCTCCAAAAAAAGATTGAAAAAATTATCGCTGACAAGCTTGCGGTGAGCGACGCGGAAGCGGATAAATATATTCAGGACAATAAGGTTACACCCACAAAAGATCAAAAACCCGATGACCTCAGAGCGCAGGTAAAGGAACAGCTCAAGCAGCAGAAGTTTAGCCAAGAGGCTGATCAGTGGATTACAACCCTAAAGGACAAAGCAAAAATACAATACTTCGTCACCTACTAGAAATTTGTTTGGGACCCCGCTTGTTTTAGAACAAATAAAAAATCTCCGATCGAAAATTCGGAGATTTTTTATTATTTTGTTGATTCAAAGTGTTTTGTCTGCTCGATGCGAAATGTTCCGCCGGTGTCCATGACAATGGTGTCGCGCCGTCCAACTTTCTGTTCGAGCAAAATTTTTGCGAGCGTATCATCGATCCGTTTTTGCATGACACGGCGGAGCGGGCGAGCTCCAAATTGTGGATCAAATCCCTCCTTCGCCAGTTCGGTAATCGCGCTATCCGTGACTTCAAGGGTGATGCCTTTTTGCGCCATTTGTTTTTGTATATGTCCGATCATAAGTCGCGCGACCTGCCGAATATGGTCTTCTGAAAGCGGTTCAAAAATAATAATATCATCAAAGCGATTGAGGAATTCGGGGGAGTAATAGCTTTTGAGCTCTTGTTCAAGAAGGTTGGTCTTGATTTCTTCTTGCGGTAGATGCGCGCGAAGAGCTTCTTGAATATATTGCGCGCCGGCATTTGATGTTGAGATAATAATGGTATTCGTAAAATCGATGACCTGTCCTGAATTATCGGTGATGCGACCATCCTCAAAGACTTGTAGGAAAAGATTTAATACGTCGCGGTTTGCCTTCTCAAGCTCATCGAGAAGAATGAGTGAAAAAGGATTTTTTCGCGTAGGTTCTGTGAGTGTACCGCCGCGCACATCCGATCCTGTTAGCCCAATCAGTCGTTCAATTGCGCTGAGCTCTTGATACTCAGACATATCGAGACGAATCATGGCATCTTGAGACCCGAAATATACCTCCGCTAAAGTTTTTGCAAGCTCTGTTTTTCCGACGCCGGTTGGACCCAGGAAAAGAAATACGGCAACAGGTCTTTTTGTCTCGCGCAGTTCCATACGACCGCGACGGAGCGCATTTGCAACAGCGGTAACCGCTGTTTCCTGATTGATCATCCGTTCATGGATTTTATCTTCGAGATTGAGAAGGATATCGCGTTCGTCTTGCCCAACCGTACCAACCTTTGCATTGGTGAGTCGTTCCAGTGTTTGCGCAACATCATCGGGGGTAATAGGGACACGCTGTTTTTTTTGCGCGGGACGTGCATCAAGTGCAACTTGTTCGCACAAATCAATCGACTTTTTGGGGTTGGAGGTATCGTGAAGATAGCGGTTTGACAGATCGACGACCGACTCGATCGCTTCATACGTGAAGTAGACCGGATAACGATGTTCGAGAGAGGGGATGTGCGACTCGACCATAAGAATTGTTTTGTCTTTTTCCGGTTCGGATACAGTAATATGTTGAAAAAGCGAGTCAATGAGTTGTCCTTCAAGGAAGCGATGATATTCCGTCGGCATTGAGGTGGCAAAAACAATCAGTCCCGTTCGCCCTATTGTTTCTGCAAGGATTTCAGCGAGACCAAAGCTCGCAAGCCCCTTACTCTCGGTAAAATCATGAAGATTCTGTATGACAAGTACAATATTTCCGCTATCAAGAACTTCGTCGAGAAGACCTTGAAACACGCCGGCAGGATTTGGCGTTCCGGCAAGGTGTCCCGCGGAAATACTGACGAGTCGCTTATCTTTGAGTCTATCGGGAACACGTTCGCCTACCATTCGGTATGCAATGCCGTTTATCAATGAAGATTTTCCCGTGCCGGTATTACCAACAAGGAGAATATTTTTTGACGTTGAGCTCACCGTTGCAAGAAGTGAATCAATAAGTTCTGTTTGGCCTGCGGGAGGGAAGAGTGCGCCGCGCTGTGCGCTTCGCGTAAGATCGGTGCCAAATTGATTGAGAAGGTGCGTCGCTCTCCCGGTCATTGCACGATCAATGCCGGTGTTTGGTCGTAGCGCCGCAACGCTTTGAAGCTGTGCAAGCTCTTGATGGAACGCTTTTTGCTGATTAAACCACAGCACAACATTTTCAATTGTTTTTGGGCTAATACCAAGCTCTTCCATAATTTCAAGCGCTTTTGTTTCATGATCAATCGTTGCCGTAAAAAGATCAAGCACGTCAACAGAGTGCTTGCGCGCGTCTTGTGCATGTCGATATGCACGGATGAGAAGCGAATAAAAATCATCAGTTGGGCGCGGTACGCCTCGACCCAAAGGAATGGTGGTAAGTGCGGAATGTGTCATGTCTATCAGGCGTTTACGATCAAGCGCAATGCGTCCGGCGACATTTTGGATAAGTGATCGGTTAAAAAGGACAACAAAAAGATGGAGCGGAACGAGATCTCGATGTCCCTGTCGGTGGGCAAGGGAAAGCGCGTCTCCAAGTGCACGATGTGAACTGGAATCAAATGCACTATCAATAGAAATACGATGCTCGCGTGTTCGCCCACTAAGCGCGGACTCTTGTTCTGGAGAAATCACGAGCGCTTTTATGATCCCCTGTCGTTTGATGCGCGAGTATAGCCAGAGATCCAACAGTAATGAAATCCAGAAAAGATGCGCGCTCCAGTGTGTGGAAGAAAGGAGTACGAGCGGGGATGTTTTCGAAAGTACAATCGGAGCAAACACATAAAATCCAAAAAGTGCCATCGATGCCAATGCAAAGATAAAAAGCACACCATCGACGCCGGACCGCAACGTCTTTCGTGTGCGAACGGTAAGAAAATGAGTTGGAGTAAATGGATGGCGCCAAGTATAGATGAGGGAACCAACAGGGAACATCACCTCGTCGCCTCGGCACCGTTTGCAGAATACATCCTTGTCTGCTGAGCATGTTTGGCAGGGGGTAATTGCTGGAAGGGGAAGCATACTAGATGATCTTAAACACGTGGAAAATTTGGAGAATGAGTAGTGGAGGGATCGCGAACCAGAGAAGCAAAAGCATGCAAAGAATACCGATCCACACAATCATTTGGAGCGTCATAAACAGAAGGACAAAAAAACGCATTACAAAGCTAATAATACGCCCCTGGAATGAGTTTTCACCATACATTGGCTTGAAAAGACTTTTTGCCCAGATGCCTATGCCAATAATGGCCGCCCCCTCAAGGAGTGCCCGATGGAGTGAACGCAGTGTTCCAATAAGTCCGAACGAGTACCACCAAACGGGCGCATACAAAGCATCAAGAATGACATCAAAAATAAAAAATTTTACAATGGTTCCAAACATACAGCCACTCATAAGTATGCAAATAGTGTACCATGCTTGAGTCCACAGACAAAGCATGATAATATCCACGACAGAAACGCGGAGAATTATTTTCTAGTTGTATATTTATGGAAGAGCAAATGCCGAGTCAAGTACAGGTACTCGACCGCCTCATGAAAGAAGTAAGCGAGAAGCTTCAAGAGCTGGAACAATCACTTACGAGCAATGATCCTGGGCGAGGGTTGGCGCTTCCTGATCTCAAAAAAAGCTCAGAGGGTCTGCCTTTGATTGATGCATTTTTGAAATACATCGATGAGCTCTTAAATAGTCTGGAATCATCGGTGCTGTCGGAGCAGAACAGGGCGGTTTTCAAGTCATTCCTTGAAGCTCGAGAGTCAACGGCAAAAAATTTGAAAGAAATTTTGGAAAGAAATATAAAAATCGAACAGCCACAATAAAATCGCTCTGAGAGCGATTTTATCCAATGTCCTCACACAAAAGTCAAGCTCCCGCTACCCCAATGATTTGATTGTGGTTAGGAGAGAAATTGCCGCGCGTACGGCATTTTTTGCTGCAGGGATAGCGCGCTCAAGTATTTGATCGTGCGTAGCGCCCGGGCCAATGATTCCCATGCCGAGCGGCTTTTCACTTGAAAGCTCAAGCTTTATCAGAGCGCGGTATACTTGATTGCCCATTACTTCTCCATGCAACGTCTCACCCCTTTCAATTGCGCCAAGAACAATAACACCGTCAACGCCATCTTTTTCAAGTATTTTTTTTACAGCGAGTGGTAGCTCAAAACATCCCGGGACATGAGTAAGAGAATGAAGCGTGTGTCTTTGCAGGGAGAGCTCTTCGGTGGATGCTTGAATCATTTTTTCGACCGTTTCTTTATGAAATGTCGCTGCAACGATCGCGAAAGAAAAAGAGGTGTGTGATGGCATAAGAGCTGTGATTTATAATAATAGTACCGTCTCATTTCCTCTTTTTATTGTCAAGGATTTTGATGAAATCTGATTGACGAGAGAGGGAGAGAGAGGCATACTGATTTGAGACGAATAAAAAAATTATGCCGACATTTCATCATCTGTTCCGACACGTGCGCCAATATGGAGAGCAGCACAAAACGCTGTATCTTTTTGGGGTATGCATCTTTTTTGTAATTTTGTTTGATGGAACGGTCGCGTACATGCTGCCAATCATTATGGCAAAAAGGGGGTTTCCGACGAGTGTGATCGGCTTGATCATTAGCACCTCATCGATCGTTGGAGCATTTTTTGATTTTCTTCTGGCTCGTCTTTTGAAAAAAGCGAGCGTTCGCCTTCTGTTTCTTTTACTTTTCATGGTGGGCGCCATCTACCCCGCTATTATTTGGGGGGCGTATTCGGTAAGTACATTTCTCGTGGCGATGGCGCTTTGGGGAATATATTTTGATTTGTATGTTTTTGGAACATTTGATTTTGTTGGGCGATATACGAAGCCAAATGAACACGTATCGAGCTTTGGGTTTATTCAAATATGCGCATCACTTGGGGGGCTCATTGCTCCACTGATCGCAACTTCGGCAGCTATCGGTGATGGTACAGAAAAGCCGTTTTTTGTTGCATGGGGAGCGCTCGGCATTGCCGCGCTTTGTTTTTTTGTTGTAGCCGCACAATTAAAGAACAAGCAACAAGTCATTGAACAAATCGAGGTCCGAAAAAAAACATTTATGCATGAATTGCGGTTGTGGAAAAAAATCGGATCCCTTATGAGAAATCCTCTTGTATTGACGCTCTCTCTCCACTTGTATAATGGGTTATTTTGGACGCTTGCGCCGCTGTATCCTGATAATTCCATGCCCTACTTTAATGCAGCGCTTTTGGTTGCATACGGGTTGCCATCCCTTTTGGTCGGGTGGTTTGCCCAATCCATTACCAGACAATTCGGGAAGAAACGTACGGCATATGGGTCACTCCTTCTCGGATCACTCATCCTCTCGCTTGTATCATCTATTGAGAATCCCGTTGCTATTATTGTATGCGTATTTCTTGCATCAAGTTTCTTTGGAGTGGCATGGCCATCGATAAGCGGGGCATATGCCGACTATATCTCTGAAACACCAGGCAGGGAGGAGGAGATAGAAGGGGTGCAAGATTTTTTTGGCAATGGTGGATTTGTTGTCGGACCTATTTTGGCGGGATTGCTCTCCTCTATCGCCGGCATTCCTCTGACGTTCACGCTTTTTGGCGTACTCGGCGCATTGATTGGGGCAACCCTTCTTTTGACCGGGAAACAGACGATTACCATCCCTTTATAAAAAAACAATACTGCCTATTTGCGGAAGCGGAACGTTTTGATAGAATGGTTTGAGCGGTATAACCAAATGAAATCCTAAATAAAAAGAGAAACAATATGACAGACGATACTAAAAGTAATATGGAAGAGGAAAAACACAAGATTGTTTTTTTTGACATGGAGGGCACACTATTTCGTCCGTGGGGGTTTCATGCCGACGGAAGCCCTTCGGTAAGTGCGTGGGGACTCCTTGCGCGCGCAATGGGGCCAGAAGTGGACGCCGCCGAAAATGAAAATTATAAAAAATGGCAAAGAGGAGAATACGAAACATATATCCCGTGGATGGAAGACACAAGTCGAGTTTTTAAAAATGCGGGAATGACAAAGAATTTTTTTCACGAAGTCATACATTCTATGAATTATTTTCCCGGGGTGAAGGAGACCATTGGCACACTTCATGACCGAGGTATTCGTACCGGCGTGATTACCGGCGGATTCCATGAGCACGCGGGTCGTGCCGTCGAAGAGCTTGGTCTCCATCATGCCTTTGCAAGCAGCCGCTTTTTTTGGGACGAGCAGGGAGCGCTCTCACACTGGGAGTTTGAGGAATATGGTCTGGAGGGCAAGGTTGTTGCCGCCCGCCAGATCGCGGAGCACTATGGCTTATCGTTGCAAGATTGTGCGTTTGTCGGAGATGGGAGTAATGATGTCCATATCGCGAGTTCCGTGGGAACATCTATTGCTTTCAACGGTGAAAAGGCGTTGCAAGATGTCGCGACATATGCAATTAATCAAGAAAAGGGGAATGAAGATTTTCGCGCGATTTTGGAGTACCTGCTGTAGGGCGCGCGATTTTGGATTTTAATTTTTTTATCTATGGTAACACCCGAATTGGTACGAAGTCTCTTTTCCGCATCGTACATCAAACGATGGAACGATCGTTTGCGCCCCATTGATTTTATCGAGTTTGATAAGGCATCACATAAAATGTTTATCGCGTATGTTCTGGGTGCGTGCCAAGAGCGGATTGAGCATATAAAATGGCAAACGATAATCGAGGGCGGACTTTTTTCTCTTCTGCAAAAAACAGTTTTAACTGATTTGAAGCCAACGGTTCTATCGATGATAAAAAAGGATGCGGACAAATATCGTCAACTCAATGACTATGTTTTTTTGCAACTTGACCCATT
>Ga0172375_10011029_pt1 | contig 11598 bp, 21 predicted proteins | sample LakKiv1m_FD_114537 | JGI IMG/M metagenome (GOLD analysis project Ga0172375, IMG submission 114537) | Freshwater microbial communities from Kabuno Bay, South-Kivu, Congo - kab_092012_11.1m | ecosystem: Environmental > Aquatic > Freshwater > Lake | place: Democratic Republic of the Congo... | reverse complement strand
CGTACAAATTTGAATACCTCAAAATCGCCGAATGATGCGACAATAAATGCACCTTCTGCATCATCCCCAAACTCAGATGAAAACTCAAATCCAGAACCATTCCGGACATCGTCAAAGACGCAGAACAGATGATTAAAAGCGGCATCCAGGAAATCATACTCATCGCTCAAGATACCAGCAGATATGGATTTGATAGATATGGAAAGTCCGCATTGATGACGCTTCTCAAGAGAATAGACAAGATACCGGGAAATTTCAAATACAGACTCCTCTACTTGTATCCGGATATCATCACCTTGAATGAGATAAAAAAATTGAAAACATTGAAAAAATTCATACCATATTTTGATATCCCATTTCAGCACATCAGCCAAAATGTATTGAAGAAAATGGGAAGGCTAAACACCAGTAAAGATGCGATTCATCGCATCTCTTATCCGGCGATGATCAAAGAAATCAGAAAACTTTTTCCGCAAAGCTATATCAGAACAAACATCATCATCGGCTTCCCTGGAGAAACCAAAAAAGATTTCCAAGAGCTCAAAACATTCATACAAGAATCTGACTTCGACAACATCGCACTCTTTGAATATCACGACGAACCGCTTGCGACATCGAGCAAATTGCCACATAAGGTGCCGGCAAAACTCATCAGAGAAAGATTCATGGAACTCGATGACATCATAGATAAACAACTGACAGCGAAAGAAAAAGCAAGAAAAGGGAAGACATTCACCGGCTACGTCATGTGAGCAAAATCAGCTCAAAAGCTGACAGTCAGACCATCGCTCCATGCACCGGAAATGGACCCTTACGATACTATTTCGATAGATCAGATTACAAAGATATATAACGACACATGAATTATTTCTATCGGAGATAAAATAACTTACAGGCTATAAATCCCGACCGTCATTGCGAGCGTAGCGCGGCAATCTAATGAATAATTCTACGTTAACATCACTGTTAGTTTTTAGTTGTTAACTGTTAACTCTTTTGTTAAGTCTCTATCTCCATATTCCCTTTTGCACCCAAAAATGCGCCTATTGTTCATTCACGAGTTTTCCTGTTCCCCCTTTATCGAAAGGGGGTGCCGAAGGCGGGGGATTTATAGAAAACTATCTAGATCAACTCAAAAAAGAGATAGGACACTACGGAGAAAAACATAGATGAGAAGAGCTCAAAACGCTCTATCTGGGATGAGGTACACCGAGTATCATATGAACGGAAAACATTTTACAGCTCATCGAAGAAGTGAAAAAATATTTCAATCTGGAATTTTTGGAAGAATTCAGCATCGAGCTAAATCCCTATCCGGAAGCAGAAGTTCTCGATCTCGTCAAAACGCTGAGCAACAAGCTCAAAGACTTCCCGAGAGTCAGATTCTCTTTTGGCATCCAGAGTTTTGACGACAAAGTCCTCGCAGAAAGCGGCAGACCATATAGCTTCTTGCAGATCATGGAATTCCTCAGACAGCTGAGAGAGATCAAACAAGAACACAACGTCTTCAATTTCGATTTCATCGCCTTCGGCAGATTCAATACCACGAGATCCGGCAATCGCCAGCTCCGGGACCAGGGTAAACTGGACTTCTTCACGAGCTTCGTGAATAGCGGATTCGCTGATAGCTTTTCATTATACATCTTAGAATTATTCGAAGGTTCAAAGCGATATTATTCCAAAGAAAATCTAAGTTCTAAGGTCCAAGGTCTAAGTTCTAGTGATGACGACATCTACGAAGAATTCGCTACGCTCAAAGACATCCTCTTGGATGCATGATATGCTAGGTATGAATTATCAAATTTTGCTCTACCAGGAAAGAATTCCATCCACAATATGGTCTACCGGACCATGCAACCATACTTGGGCCTCGGTCTCGCCTCATCCTCTTTCATTTCTCCCCACCCTGTGAAGGGAGGGGTCGGGGGTGGGTTTGTCCGTTTTACAAACACAGCAAACCTCAACGATTACCTAGCAGGTAAACGGCTCGACGGAAGTAAAACAATAGAGATGACTCACGAAGATTACCTCATAGAAAAATTCTTCCTCAATCTGAGAACCAATATCGGCATCACAGACATTGACGAATTTCTTCCCGTTCTCGTACCGGATTACGAAAAAAAAATAAAAAGCTACGCTGAGCAATGATTTATCAAATGTGCCCCCTTGAGAAAGGGGCTACAGTCCAGCTTGGCTGGGGAAGGCGAGCCCGAAGCGAGCCAGGGGGATTTGTCAAATCATTCATTTCGCCTCACCGACTCCGGTATGGACGTTTTCAATAGCATAATCACTGAACTCTTAGCCAAAATATAACTTACTTCTTCAACACATAGATCACCCTTTTCACGTCACCTTCGAATAAGGAATATTCATGCTCCTTTTCTAATTTCAAAAAAAATTTTTTGCACAAAGAAAGCAGTTCTTTCTTTTCTTCTTCAGAAACTTGTTTATATAAGATAATATGTCCTCCCTGCCTGATCAAAGGCACGACTCGTGGCAAAAGTTTATCCATATATGCGACTGCTCTCGCAGTCACTACATCAAACTTCGTGTGATAGTTTTCAGCTCTGAGCCAGAGTGCTTTCACATTTTTGAGTCACAATTGTGTAATCATATCATTTACCGCTTTCACCTTCTTCCCCACACTATCGACTCCGATGAATGAAGCCTCAGGATTGCCCATCGCAAGCGGCAACAAAGGGAATCCTCAGCCCGTTCAGACATCGCATACCTGCATATGTTTTTTGAATTCGAAAATCTTATTCAGTTCAAGCGAATCTTGGATATGCTTTACACGCACGCCCTCCTCGTCTCTGATCGCCGACAGATTAATCTGACTATTTTTTTCTAAAAATATTTTGATAAGTTTATCCCAATCCACAGTAGTGTTCATCAAATCCTAAAAAAAATTAAAAAGGAGACAAGCGAGAAATGTAGTCAACGATTTTGGTTCTTGCCAATTGTCTGAGCTGGGTACATTCAAGAAAAGCAAATTGAACTGTACAGCGAGTCTGGCAAAGAACTAGACCTCTTTGGTTACTTTCTGGGGATATGCCAGAAAGTAACAAAAAAGCCCCGCAGGGAAAAATTATTCTTGAAAGAAATCTCTTTTTTTATCAAGCCATCGTTTACTTTGCCTAGTCAGCTTTTTTTCATCAGCCGGATTTGCGAGAAGTATCTTCACTGTTTCTTCCAGGAATATCGTATTCTGACTTCATTTGCAGACAAGCAGACATTCGAGTCAGGTTTCCTTAAGGGCTTTTCTAATATGTCTTCAGGCCTCCAAAGCACTGGCACAGACGACCACACGATTCATGTCGTAGCCGAATTTCTGCAGTTCGTCGAACAGGTGGGCATTCATATATTCACCGACGAGGAATATACGATCAGCGACGCCACTGACATAGGAAGCCAATAATCTATGCTCCCTTTCCGTCAGCTCGCCCAGCTCTCTCATGTCGCCGAGGACAAGCCGCATTTTCCTTTGCGGGAAAAGCTGGAATTGCATATTGTACACCGTATTGATGATACTCCTTACGCTCAGCGGTGATGCATTATAACTCGAATCGATGATGATGCTCTTTTCTACTCATGGGAATACCGACAACCTTCATGGCTGTAATTCATAATTCAGCTCCAAACATTTACCATTATTCATTTCCCATTTACCTCAATATTTATAAGCCAAGATTTCCGCGATAGCGATAGCGACACCGATATATCCATAATTGGACTTACCGATGATGTTGGTCTGTATCTTATAGGTTTTGTGCTTCATCAAAAGGTCGAATTCCACGCCGACCTGACCATGCAGATCGCCGAGTATGAATTTCTCATTGGCGAATCTGATATCCGCCTGGCTTTCATGCCCTTCGGTCTGATACAAGAATTTATCGATATGGATTTGATCAAAAAGTTGCATCGCATAGACATCGTTCGCATTGAGGAAAGCGACTTCTTTCGTGCCTCTGATCATCTTCACTTCTTCATTCGCTATCTGCGCAGGATCACCAAACTGTTCGCTATGCACCGCATCGATAGCCGTAAAAATGCCGACGTCAGGCTTGACTATGCCCATAAGGAATTCCATTTCCTTGGGACGATCAATCCCATATTCCAGCACGATGATATCGTATGATTTTTTACCGAACAATGATTGCCAAAACACTCTACAAAGGGTTTTTACAAGACACACAAGAGTCGGGTCTCGCTTCTCTATCATAAAAATAGAAAGAGAAAGTCAGAGTTCTCCATTGAAATTCTTGGGAGAGGTATAGATTTTTTTATGGGTGAGAAATTGTTTCAGAGTCTGAGTGATGATCATACGACAAGAGGTCTTACCGACGCTGCCATTGATACCGATAACATACGGCTTATGTCTCGCAAGATATTTTCTGGCGAAAAAAGCGAGAATACGATAATATACATTCAATAATTTTCATTTCATGAATTTAGGATTTAGAATGTAGAATCATGAGATTTATTTATCCTCCAATTTTCCATCGACAAACATGGTAATGATAACGGCAATCGGAACTGCCAAAAGCACGCCGACAATACCCATAATCAAAGATCATATAATCATACTGATGAATATCACCACGGGATTCGCGCCCAGAGTCTTATTCATGAGCAGCGGTATGAAGACATTATTTTCTAGTCGTTGGATGACGACTATGATCGCAAGAACAATCAACGCTCATGGAAGTCCGAAGTGTACAAAGGCGACAATGACGGCAATAGATCATCACAAAAGCGGTCCGAAATAAGGCACGATCTCAGTCAATGCGCCAATCAGCGCCAATGACAACATCTGCGGTAGCGGCATGCCAAATAAACCTAAGATCCGGAAGGAAAGAAGCATAGTGGCGCCGATGAATACGCAGAGGAACAATTGGGATTTGAGCCAGATTCAAAGTTTTTTGTAGATTCTTTCAAGTTTCATATACATTTCTTTGTATGATTTTTCACCACCGATATTTGCGAGGAATCTCATCACAGAATCTTTCTGGATAGAGAATAAGACGGACAAGGTGAGGATGATAGAAATTTCTTTGATGAATCCTACGACGGATCATGCGAGATTGACTGCCCGACCTCCGATAGCTTGTGCATAGACAGTACCGATATTCGCGAGCTGAGACATGCTATCCTGGAATTTGAGCTGGATACTATTTCCGAGCGCCGGATCCTGGAGAGAATCGAGCAATGCTTTTTTGATGTAAACAGGTAATCGATGTGTATCTTTGACGATCTCGATAAATGGTTTATTTTGCAATATCTGCTGGATATGAGCGACATTCGCCGTCAAGGCAGACAAGATATCAGAAAGCTGATTGAGAAGAAACGGGAAGATAAACATCATGGATCACAAGAAGATCACTATCAAGAAAAAGTAAGCCAAGGCGATAGAGGCTCATCTATATCTGATCCTTTTCTGAAAAAATCCTATAATAGCTTCGATAGCTAGAGAGACGATATATGCGGCTAAGATAAGATACAATATCGCCAAAGATTGGAAAGCGAAATATGCGATAGCAACAACGATAAGTGCACACAACCGGAATCTGAGGAAAGCTCTATTGTCGAGCACGAAATTGACCATACCGGGTTTTTTTTCGATATCTTTGGCCTTGAGCGATTCTATCTGTTTCTCTAACTTTTCGAGCTCAGCAAGCTGTTTCTTATTGTCAGACTTGAAAGACTTGAAAAAATCGGATCCTCACTTGATGACTTTACTGATGAATGCCATGAACATATCGTAAATAGTAAAATTTTATTTCGGTAACTTCTTGAGCAAGACATTTCGTGATGTCACGAACTCGCTTTGAACAAAGGAGATTATATGTTTTCTATCAGCGTTTTCAATTTGTTTTTGCCGTTGCGGAAGAGCATTCTTATTGAGCATGACGAAGAGTTTGTAGTAGCATCCATCGAGAGGCTTTTTGAGAAGATCTTGCTTCTGGATATAGTTCACGACTGCCCTCTTCACGAGATGCCTCATGACTGATCTTTTGTGCAATTTGAGAGTCACGTGGAATGATAATTGATGGAAATGATTGTTCTGATATTGCTTGATAAAGAAAAACAGGAAATTGCCCGCATAGACAACTTGCCTTTTCTTAGTCATGAAATTGATATCTTTTCAGGTCAATCTGAATTCCTTCGCAAGCACAATGAACGCGTAAGAAATAAAAACAAAAAGAATATAACAAATCAGGCCGCAATATCCAACGAATTAGCCGCTCTACGTTTACCGTTCTACATTAACCACCAACCTTTCTCCATTCGCCCAATTTCAGATCTCATAATTGGAATTTCCCTTCACGGATCCTCTGGAGATCCACGACCTCATAATTCATAGCCTTAAATATCCTTCTGATATGTCTTTTTTTTCATTCATGCAAAGTAAGTCTTAAAGTCATCAAGTCATCACGTCATCAGGTCATTGATTCTTTGACTTTGGACTTTGGACTTTCGACCTTATGGACTTTTAACAAGTCTCATTCATCTATGAGTCATTCTTTCATCCTCTGGACATCTCTAGAGGTGACAGGCCTATTGATCTTTACGATATATTCCTTCTCTATTTCAAATTTTGGATGTTCGAATTCATTCACCAATTTGGGATCGTCAGTCAGAAGCAGTAGTCCATGGCTGTCCTTATCCAATCTGCCGATATAATAATATCATAAGAATTCCTTGGGGAGCAATTCATAGATGGTCTGATTATGCGGATCTGATTTGGAAACCACATATCCCATAGGCTTATTGAAGAGAACAATGACAGAATCAGACTCTTTTTGTGGTATCTGCATCTTTTCATTGATCTTATACTGCTCACTTTTAATGGTTAGTTGCTCGTTATTGGTTATTAACTGTTTATAGGAATTCACAAGCTTCCCATCGAGAGAAATCTGCCCCTGATCGACAAGGTCAGTGAATTTTCTTCTGGAGATTGCATACACAGATTGCAGATATTCGCGAAGCAGCATCATATTTCGGGAGACTAAAAAAGGAACCGATTGCTCGGTTCCCTTTCTATTCTTTTGTCTGAAAGTTTCAATTCAAATGATATTTGAATTATTCAGCAGCTGGAGCTTCTGGAGCTACTGGAGCTTCTGGAGCAACTGGAGTTTCTGGAGTAACTGCAGCGTCTGGAGTAACTGTAGCATCTGGAGCTACAACTTCTTCTGTTGTAGGAGGTACAACTGTGTCATCAGTTGGAGTCTCTTCTTTAGAAACGCAACCTACCAACAATACAACGCTTAGTCCCAACAAGACCAAAGTAAGTAATTTCTTTTGCATTATTAAATTGATTTAACAGATAAAATAGAACAGGGAAGATATATCAATATTATTTGCTTTTGCAAGCTTTTTATATAAAATCTGGAAATCCCCAGAATGCCTTAGATAAGCCAATCTTGAAAATCAAATCACCGGTAGCGCAAAAATTGTCTTGTCTAGGAAGGGTCAAATCGCCAAGATTTGACAAAAAAGCACAAAAACCGTATAATTGTGATACAATTTACAAACTCGCGACTATGCCAAACGAAAACGAAAACAAAACACCTCCGACCGTAGAGAACGTGATCAAGACATATAGCCTGATCCATAGGTACTTTTTTACGTATGCGATTTTTGTGGTAGTGCTCATCATCGGAGCCTTGAGCTTTCAGAGCATACTGAGGACCAATGCTTTGACAGCACAGACCAATCAAGTGAATCACGAATTCATCATAAGACAGAAAGAAATTATCGGAGCCTTCAATAACCAGCTGAAACAGAATGTAGAGAACCAAGGCGTCACCGTCCAAATCATACAATGATACATCAGTGATACAGGCGATTATATCGAATCATCCAACAACTTGGCATCGTACAAATGATATGTCCTGCCTAGATTTTTCTACATATACAAAACCATCCCGCTCCAGGATATCTCATATTTTGCACAAAACGATTACGAGACGCAAGAGCTGGATTATTTCATAAAGAACGTATTGCTCGCGAAAGTGGAGACGAACCAGAAACAGGAAGCCAATCCTCAATTGCCCATCAAAGGCACGATCATGGAGACCTTCGGTCTAGGATGTATGCTCAAGAGCAAGCTCTACCAGGCCATCTGTGACAAACGCATCGAAGATTTCTTAGACAGCTTCTTTGTCTACAACCTCAACCGCGATTATGCATGATTGAAGACAGTCTTCGATATGGTCATAGAAGAGGATAACTACAAAGACCGTCTTTGCGAGAATATGGACAAATACATCATCTATTCAAACGATACGAGCCCAGTCATCGAAGAATTAGTCGAGAAATGTAGCGCCCAATCAGTCGCAAAATTCAAGAAATTGGCCTCATTCATAGAGATACAGGGGCAACTAGATAGCAAGCAGATAAGCAAATCTGTCTACAACGACAATGATATCAATGCCTACAAACTCGTCTCTCTCCAGCAAGCCATCTACAAGGACATCGTCAACAACAGGACGAATACGGCTACCATAACACAATACTTCACCTTCCTCAAGGAGTTGCTCGCCATAGACAAGATAGGTGCTTTCTACAAGGATCTGAGCTATCGATTTGATAACAGATACATACTTCCATGGATAGAAAATCCGGACAACCCTATCGCCAAAAACAGGAAATCTGATGCAGACGACATCATAAAACAGATCACGATACTGAATAATGGAGACGCATTACTCGGCTTCAAATGATTGGCTTACCAAGCCAAGAACAAGGCCCTATTGCCGGTACAGATAGAGAGTCAGACACAGACGATAAGCTCTCAGGAAGAGATCACGACTCTGCTCAGCACCATAAGCTATCTGAAGATAAAGGAGAAAATATTTTCAGGAGATGACATCCTGATAAACGGAGATCTCATCATCGATGACCCCAAGGAGACCGATAAGAAAATCAAACTCAATACTGCTCTACTACTACGATACACCGACAATGAATTTATGGTCAAGAAGATAAAGATAGAAAATCAGAATACTCTGAACGCAATCATGAAAGAAGTGCTTTCCAAAGCCAGATATTCATTGGGTGACATGCACGAATACGTCAATCAGAATTTCGGCTTCTACGACAAATCATCGCAGACAGACGTCGCCGACATACTCTGTAATCAGATCAAAAACAAGATTTCTACAGACCCGGAGATACAGATACGTACATGTACGACTGATGAACTCGCGCTAAGCAAAGCCACTGAAAACACGACAACGACATACGATATCAGATTTAGCAATTACGCCATCATCAGCGTCACAATCTCAGATCAAGCTATACAGACGGCCATCGACGAAAGACTCAAAAATATCTCCACCAACGAAGTGAATTTCGTGGACGTCGTCGATAGTATCATGAAGTACAAGATACCACAGGCATCGACAGCAGAATGAACTGACAATACGATCATCGTCGCAGAGAAGATAAAGAACTATCTGGGGATAAATATCGACGACATCGCAGAGAGAAGCGGGAAAATTCTCGTAGGATTCAACGTCTGAAGGATAAGATTTATAGGTAATTACAACATCACGAAACATGTCATCTATCCGATATATTTCAAGGACGTGCTTCTCAACAATGTTCCAGCCAAGATAATAAACTTCTCTTTATCTCTTGATGATGCAAGCAAAACCGATATATATAAATTTATCAGCAACCCGGCAGACTACATAAAGTCCATAAGTCCGGAAAGTTATCTGTTGTATGATAAATTTATATCAGCACAGTAATATATGTACAAAAGATATACGCTCAACGATCTCAAGACGGTACAGAATAGCCTCATTCCGAATTTTTTCTCTATCCTCAAGAAAGAGAACTGCATACTGCCGTCAGATTTTTTCAAAAAAGTATTTAAGGACGGCGACAGCGTCTATTATTTCAATAGATGAGAAGCTACTTTCAGAGCTTCGCAGCGTGACGGACTCACGACCATCATCGACGAAAAAGAGAAGATAGAGATACTCCTCGATGACGTAGGCAAAAGAGAATTACAATCCATCATCAAGACCTACATTACCAAAAGGGAAAGAGTGCAAGGGCAGAAATCCATTGAGCAGATACTCCTGGATGAATTCCAGAAAGGATTTCACAATACCATCCTGGGTAAGCCATATCTCGTATACGATATAGAGACGACGTCAAATATCACCAATCTCAAAGAGACGAAATTCTTGTTGGGATATTGCATGCGAGCGCAAGCGGACAATACCATGAAATACGAATACATCGACCAAGAATGATTGGCGAAATTCGTAGAGAAGATGATCAATTTCGATGGATATGTCATAGGGTTCAACAACGTAGGATTCGATAATCCCGTATGCATCTACAATGTCGGATGAACGCAAGAGGACCTGGAAAAAATCAACAGCAAGAGCATAGATCTCTTCTTGTTTATGCGAGCAATCACCGGTAAAAGAATAAGCCTCAACAAACTAGGAACTGCCCTCATCAATGTAAGCAAAACGCTAGATGTATGAGCTCAAGGTGAATCGATCCGGAGAAAATATGAAGAGACCGGAGACAAGAAAGCATTGGAAGAATTTAAGAAATATTGTAAGAACGACGTCAGGATGACGGCGCTCATACTCCTCTATTTCCTCCATTACCAAAAGGTATTTATGGAAGGAGAAGAGATAAACTTCGGCATCAATGACATGATAGAAAAAGGCAAACACGAAGTCAAAGAAACCAAGACTACTAATGGATGACAGACTGGTATGTTCGCATAACATGCTTTTTACGGACTTTACGCCCTTTCACGGACCGCATGGACATCAAGGAAGATCTGAAAAATTTCTATGACGCAGAGGCGAAAAAATACGCCTCCACCAGAAAAAAACATCGGACAGATGCTGACAGGATTTTGGAAGAGATAAAAAAATCAGGGAAGAAAACGATATCCATACTTGAATTCGGCTGCGGGAGCGGAAGATTGCTCGAACACCTCAAGACATTGAAAGGAGTGAAGATCAGATATACAGGAGTGGATATCTCCAAGGAATTATTGAAGATCGCAAAAACTCAGTACAGGCGTTTTGACAAAACGTCTCTAGAATGCGAATTCATATGCGACGACATCGTCAACTATGTGAAGAAGTTGGAACAGGAATCATTCGATTTTATCATCGGCATAGCGAGTTTCCAACACATACCTACGAGGAAAGAAAGGATTTTCCTCATGAAAAATTTTTACAGATCGCTCAACTACGGAGGTAAACTCATCATGACCAATCGGGCATTGTCGCTCCGATTCCTGCAAAAACACAAGATCCAGATAGGGAAAGCACTCTTGGAAAATATCATCTCCTTGGGAAAACGCAGTACGAGAGACATCATGGTCCCTCGATCATCAAAAAATTCCGCGACCCGCGACCCGCGCTCCGCACTCCAAAAATTCTACAGATTCTATCATATGTTCAGCCTTACAGAGCTGAAGAAGTTGATTGATATGTCAGGGTTCTCCTTGGAAGAATTGACCTACGTCAATCAAGATGGATCAACGACCCCAAGTCGGAAGCAAGCGAACAATTCCTTTCTGGTTGCAAAAAAAGATGTTTTCACTAT
>Ga0172375_10011027_pt1 | contig 11601 bp, 13 predicted proteins | sample LakKiv1m_FD_114537 | JGI IMG/M metagenome (GOLD analysis project Ga0172375, IMG submission 114537) | Freshwater microbial communities from Kabuno Bay, South-Kivu, Congo - kab_092012_11.1m | ecosystem: Environmental > Aquatic > Freshwater > Lake | place: Democratic Republic of the Congo... | reverse complement strand
TGCTGCTATCTCTGCCACCGTACCTGGAAAGTTATAATCAAAATTGCTTGCGTTTTGGGGAACAAAACCTATTCGTGACTTATCGGAAAATTTAGGGTCTTTTCCAAAAAGAATCACTGTGCCCTTGTCAGGTTTCAAAACTCCAAGAATGAGATTTACAAGAGTAGTCTTGCCTCCGCCGTTTGGACCGACAATGGCAACGAAATCTCCGGAATTTATAGTCAAAACTGCATTTCGGATTATCTTATGCTCTTCGGAAAAAGAAAAATCAACGTTTTTCAGTTCTATTATTTTTTTCTCCATATCAGTCACACGATAATGCCATCTTGATATTATACAGATTGTTTTCCATAAGGGATATATAATCCATGCCCAACGCTTCTTCTTCTTTTGTTAAACCATGAACAGTATTAAAAGTCATTGTTGAACCGCCTATTTCGTTAGAAATAGTCTGGGCTGTTTTAGGATTTATAAGTTTTTCAAAGAATACAACAGAAACATTGTGCTCCTTGGCTTCATCCACTATTTTCGCTACGTCCTGGGCAGATGGTTCTGCTTCAGGATTTATTCCGCTGATTGCAATTTGATTACAGCCATACCTATCACAAAAATATCCTAAGGTAGCGTGCGTGATGAGTATATCCTTTTTCTTGCAGTTTGACATTGATGCTGAAATTTCAGAATCCAAGCTGTCAAGTTTTTCAAGGTAGGTCTTGGAATTGCTTTCATAATACTCTTTGCCTGCAGGATCTGCTTTAATCAGTGCATCGGTTATCGCAACTACCTGCTGTTTTGCAATAATCGGATTGAGCCATGTATGGGGATCATATTCTCCATGATGATGTTCTGCTTCGTGTTCGTGGTGTTCTGCTTCGTGACCATCAGCTTTCAACAAAGCCACTCCTTGAGTAGTATCCACAACTATCAGTTTCTGATTGTTATTGCTTTCAAGAAGATTAGCCATCCACGGTTCCATTCCTGCTCCGTTATATACCAAGACATCCGCACCAGAAATGGCTTTTATATCTCCGGGGGAAGGCTCAAATTCATGGGGCTCAACTCCACTGGGGATAAGAGTTACGATTTCAACCCGTTCGCCTCCAACATTCTTTGCAAAATCGTATAGCGGATAAAAACTTGCAACGACTTTTATTTTATTGTTTTCTTTTTCTGGACTGGAGGAAACACAGCCAAAAATCAGCATTGCAACCAATAACACGATTAAAGAATAGTTAAATAAACGCATAAAATTCACAAATAAGCTTGCAAAATCAGTATTTATAAATATTATTGATAGTTATTATCAATAAGGATTTAAATGGCAAGATCAAGAAAAACCAGGCAGATGGAAGATTTGGAAGAGATACTAACGAAAATGGAACCATTCTTCACCGCAGATAACATATTCGAAAAAATAAATGATAAAAAACAGAATATTGGGATAGCTACAATATACCGATTCTTAAAACAAAAAGCGGAGTTAGGGGAACTGCATTCATACAGATGCGATGGTAAAACGATATACTCGCTAGAAAAACTGAATCATTCCCATTTCATATGCAAACAATGCGGAAGAACAACACATTTTATCATAAATGACATAAGTTCCATACATAAAGCTATCAAGGGAAAAATGTGCCATTTTCAATTAGACGCATATGGCATATGTGAAAGCTGTCTGAGAAGAAGAAAAGATTAGAATCCTGAACCTTTCCGTCTTATATACTCTTCATATACCTTAGTCACATTTGCATGATTTATCTTGGTTCCTCGATTATTGTGTGGGACAAGACCTCCCGAGAACTTCTTTGGTATGTGCATCAGCTCATGTATAAGAACTTTTTTCTTATTTTGTTCGTCAAGGACATCGAACTTCTCGGAAACTACTTCGATTACATAAAAAGGATTTATTTCAAGTGCATTCTGCCAGATGGACGGTAAACTCCAGATGCGGGCATATGCACGGGCTGTCGCACCCCTGCTGCGCATACATATTATCCTCGCCCCAATTATATGCTCCAGTTCCAACGTTCGTATAATTTCATCTATGCTTTCCTGTATATCTGGGGCGCGTTCTGTTTCCATGAATAAGTTCATAAGCCAAAATTTTTATAATCTCCCTGCGAATCACCATCATGCAACTTGGAACAGTCATCTCCCTTGAGGGCTCGCCATCCACTTCAAATTTTTCGTTCGTGATAGACTCAGAACAAAAAGTCAAAAGAGGACAGTTCGTTCAAAACCAGACTAACGAGGGAGCCCTGTTCGGATTCGTTTCGGAGATAACGCGCGCAAACAGATATTTCGAACGCGCGGAAAGCGTTGCAGAATACGAGAAAACAATGCCGATGACAGATCATTTTCCAATTTCTTCGTGGGATTATTCCGTCGCAGATGTCAAGATACTTGGAGTATTCGAAAAAAACTCTTTTAGGAGAAATCATGCTCCTCCCGTCCCGGGATCAAAGGTGTTGGAAGCAGACGAACAAATGCTGAAACGGTTCCTTGGATTTACGGACAATGGATTGCAGATCGGAAAAGTGCAGCACCACGAACTTGAAACAAAGCTGGACATGACACGATTGTTGCAGAAACACCTAGCGATACTTGCCATGAGCGGCGCTGGGAAGTCGCATCTGACCAGTGTAATGCTTGAAGAGTTATTGGACAGAAAAAAAGAGGATGGGAGAATTGCAGTGATCGTAGTCGACATACATGGAGAGTACGTAGGATTTAAATATGATGGAAAATACGGGTCGAAAACAAAGGTTATTGAAGGAAAAGACATCACAGTGCCAATAAGGAAAATAAGCCCGGAATCATTCGAGGAATGGCTTCCATCGCTTTCAGGCCCGCAGAAAGAACTGCTTCGTAGTGTGATGCATGAACTAAACAAAGCAAAAAAGAATTATTCTATGAAGGAACTGGTAACTGCGATAGATGCCTCGGAAGTGGCAAAAGAAGAGACAAAGAAAACCCTGAAACGCGCAATAGCCGAGATAAGAAGATACCGGTTCGTGTCTCGCAACAGGGAAAATCCAAAACTCTCCCAGGACATAAAACCAGGAGAGATGCTTGTACTTGATTTCAGTCCGATAGACAGTATACGCAAGAAACAGATACTCGTTTCATTCGTCGCAAGAAGGCTCTTCAGGCTGAGAAAAAAAGGGAAGATACCTCCGTTCCTTCTTGTGATAGAGGAAGCGCACAATTTCGCAAGGGAAAAGGCAGAGGCAAGCGAAGCGATATCAAGGACAATAATCGAAACGATTGCGAGAGAAGGAAGGAAATTCGGGGCATCCATCTGTTTAATATCCCAAAGACCAGTAAATCTCAGCACGACTGCCCTCTCGCAATGCAATACCCATATCATACTCCGCGTCACGAATCCGAATGATTTGATGCACATAGAAATGAGCTCGGAGGGAATAGACCAAAGGATTGCAAAGTCTATTTCCAGCTTAAGAGTAGGAGAAGCGATAATAGTCGGAGAAGCAGTGAACTACCCTATATTTGTAAACATACGCGACAGAAAATCTGAAAAAAGAGAGAAGGGACTTCCGTTGCATAAACAGGCGACCGATTTTGAAGCAGTTATTGAAAAGAAAGAAAGAGATGTTGAGGCATTTTTATAAATAGCTACTGGCTACTAGGTAGTAGCTACTGGCAGAAATTATTTTGCTAAAAAACCAAAAATAGTAGCCAGAAGCTAGAGGCTAGGAGCTAGAGGCCATATAGTAAACCTTTTTAATATTCTAATCCAATAGTTGAGCATGAGACAACTTACCGTTATTCTGGCATTTTTAGTATTAACAGCTTCAGTCTTTGCATTGCAGATAGTAGAACCTGCAGTAAAAGATATTTCTGACGGAGATACTGTTTACATTGGAACGATAGGACCAGGTCAAACTATTTCCATCGGAATCCATCCAAAAGTATACACTGGAGGAAAATTCGGTGAAGGCGGAAGATACGACTATGCGACTGTTGAAAAAGTTCCAACCGGATGGAAAGGAAAAAACAGCAAATTATACGGAGACCCATTGCAGGTGGAGATAACTGCGGATAAAAACGCTCCTGAAGGAGAATACACTGCGGAAATCGCAGTGCAAGACGAAGATAATGGGGAAAAACTAGGCCAGATAAAATTCAAAGTAAGGATAAAGATAGTCCATGATGTGCTGGATACGACTGTAACTCCCACTTCACTAACAGTAGGACCTGGACAACCTGCCCGTTTTGCGATAACGATTACCAATAAGGGAACGGCAAGCGACGTGTTTTTAGTCAAGGCGGAAGGAGTTGAAAGATGGATATTTGAGAAACCAGTACTCGTTCCAAAGATGAGCTCCAAAACAATCATATATGAAATAACGGAAAGCGAAGAAGAAACATATTTCCCAAAAATATCAGTTGTTTCAACTTCAAGCCCATTGATTCACCAGGAAAAACAAGTAGTATTCAAAGTTCAGCCGGATCTTGCAAACGATTTCAAGGCAACAAACCATGGTATACTGATATTTCCGATTTTTGAAGCACCAGTATATTCCATAGTGGGATTATTGTCCAATTTTTGGAATTGAAGCACATGGACCGCCGCAAACTTGCAATAGCATTCATAGTGCAAAAGCTGATTTCAGGAGAAACAGATGTTCGCAAGATAAAAAACGAAGCCTGCGGAAAATTCAAGCTGTCGGGAATGCCTAAAAACAGTGAAATACGGGAAGCAATTCCGAAAACAAAACTGAATATGCAAATTGATCTAATTCTCAAAAGAAAACCAGTTAGAACTATTTCTGGAGTTACTCCGATAGCATTGATGATTCAGCCTGAAGGATCGTGCAGACATAGCTGTATTTATTGCCCATTCACTGGAAAGGCGCCAAAAAGCTATACTGGAGAAGAGCCTGCGGCACTGCGTGCAAGAGAATTCGACTTTGACCCGTCCAACCAGATTAAATCCAGGTTCAAACAATTCATGCTTGGAGGCCACCCTACTGAAAAATGCGAAATAATACTGATGGGCGGAACATTCCTGGAGATGAATGAAAAATACAAAACTAATTTTGTTAAATCCATCTATGATGCGCTTAATGGACGAAAAAGCAGGACGCTTGACTCTGCAAAAAGGATGAATGAACGAGCAAAGCACCGTGCAATAGGATTGACGATTGAGACCCGACCGGACGTTTGCGGAAAAAAAGAAATAAATGAGATGCTTTATTATGGAGCAACCCGGGTAGAATTAGGTGTGCAAAATCCAGATGACAGAATATATCAAAAGATAAATAGAGGTCACACTGTTGAAGACGTAACCAACGCAACCTCGCTATTGAAGGAGTCTGCATACAAAATATGCTATCACATAATGCCAGGATTGCCTGGAAGTACTCCGTCCAAAGACGTTCAAATGGTAAAAGAATTGTTTGAGGATGACCGATTCAAGCCAGACATGCTGAAGATTTACCCGACTTTGGTGATTCCGGGAACTGAACTTTATTCGATGCTTATGCATGGAAAATATACTCCATATACGAGCGAAAAAGCCGCAGAAACAATAGCTGAATTTTACAGGTACATTCCAAAATACGTGCGCGTAATGAGAATTCAGAGAGACATACCTGCAAATTTGATTGCCGAAGGGGTGAAGAAAAGCAACCTGCGAGAACTTGTTGAAGCAAAGATAAGGGAAATGAAAATAATTCCAAAAGAAATAAGATATCGCGAAGTTGGTTTCACCAAGAGCAAGCAGACTCCAAAGCTAAGCAGGTTTGACTATTCTGCAAGCAAAGGAAATGAAATTTTTCTTTCTTTTGAAAGCAAGGATTCGATTCATGGATTCGTAAGGCTAAGAATTCCAAAAAGCCCGTTCAGAAAAGAACTGGAAAATTCCGCACTGATAAGGGAATTCCATGTTTACGGAGAAGAAGCAGGAATTTCAAAGCCTGGAAAAGTCCAGCATACTGGATTGGGAGCAATATTGCTTTCAGAAGCTGAGGAAATTGCAAAAAAAGAATTCGGCTATGACAAGCTTGCAATAATCAGCGGAATAGGCGTACGTGAATATTTCTATAAAAAAGGATATGCGCTTGAAGGTCCATATGTAACTAAGAAGTTATGATAATCCTGTCAGCGCTTTCTTCATGATAATCCTTTAGAAGAGTATCCTGGCTCTTTAAAAGGGCAAGATAATCAGACTGTATTTTTGCGAATTCCTTTTCCTCTTCCTCATTGAAAGTTCGTATCTGGCGCTCGGCATTCTTCAGCTGTATTTTTGCATTCAATGATTGAATGCTGTCGAAATTCTTTTTTACGTCTTCAACAAGTTTTGGGGAAACCCAAACCTTACTTCCTCCCAGGTTAATTTCTACTTCTTCCCCCAAGGAGTTTACTTCTTCAGATTCTAGACCGGATATTCCAAGTCTTCGCATGATTTTACATAGCCTGATTTTTGTTTTTTCTTCCTTGATTCCAGAAAGATCTGTGCCATAAAACGTTCCAGATGAGACTGCTTCGCGCACTGACTTCTTGGTTGAAGCGTCCAGCTTGTGGATAAATACATTGATTTTTCCTATTTCATCTCTTGATTCAAAATTCTTTTTCATCAGCGCGCCCCTTTCCGCAATGACTTCGTAAAGAGGACCGGATTTTGATTTTATCGCCATCACAAAAGAATCGTGATTTTCCTCGTTGATTTTTTCGGTCAATTCGTTGATTTTCGCTTCGTTTGGGACAACTACCGAAAGACCTGCCTTGTCAAGCTTTGATTTTACTGATTCAAGCTTTGCATTTGTATCGCGAAGACTGCGCTGAATAGATTCCAGCACTTCCGGCTTGGAGCCGTTTGAAGCCACGACCTTTTGCATGAATAAATATTCCGCTCTTTCTTTGTTTAATTGCAAGAATAATGCAACGTCTTTGGAGGATACTATTTCTGTCATGTTAACTGCTATGCAATTAATGTTTATAATTCTTATATTTTCTGGTTTTTGCCTGTTTGGAAGGCTTATTTTTGCCAAAAGTAAAATAAAGCAAAATCAAAAATGCCAACCCGAAAAGGCAGATTGCAATAAAAAACAAATCACTGCAGGAAAGTGGTTCGGGTTTTTGCGTTTCCTCAGTAGTTGACAACGCAAGTATGTCTGCAGTGGCCCCATCCAACGCAGAGGCATATTTCAATATTTTATATGCGCTTTTGCGATCCTCAGCGCTACCCTGGCTCAGGAAAACACCGTGTCCCTGATAAACCTTTCCCCAAAAGGAAGTGCGGTTTTGCTGTGCGAGATAATCTATATCCTGCCCTATTTTGTAAAGGTCATTCATTGACAATTCTGATTTGTGCATTGAAAGGGCGTAAGTCGTTTCATAAATCGAAGCGGAATATTTTCCATTTTCAAAAAGGTCCTGTGCATTGTTCAGCCTTTCTTTAAGCTCTTCAGAAGAAATTTCTGATTCTTCAGCCAGTTTCATCAGGTTTAGCGCAAAATCCTTTAATTTTGTCTCATTCAGCAACTTTCCGTTTTGGGTTTCCACTTCTGAAAATGACGTGGCAATTTTGCACCATGCATCAGCATACATCATTTCCCCGAACATGAAATATTTATCTTCGAAAAGCTGTGTTCCATCGGTTTCAATGAGTTTCATTTTCTGGGATGCCCATTCCTGCCTTAGTTCCATACCAATTAGATACTCAAAATTTTTATCGGTTTTTGGCTTGTCTTTAAGCGCAGAAAGGCAATCATTAACCTCATTATATTTTGCATCGATGTTAATGTTCTTTGTTGCTGAAACAGTGCTTGCATCAATATAATTCAGAAACGCATCGTTTGCAGCAGTGAAATAATATCCTTTATTGAAAATAAAGTCCTGGCGGGCAAGTTCGTTCAGGAAATATTTCTTTATCTCCTTAAGTTCTTCTTCATTTTCACTCATTGCCAATATAGTATTGTTTTCAGTACCCATCATGTCCAATGCGATTTTCCTGAAAACATCCAATCCTTCTTCTTGGTAATCCGTAACATTTGGAAACGGCCTAACCAAAGCAGAGATGTTTTTTTGCTCGATATCTTGTCCATATACCAAAAAAGCAAGTGCTTCATCAATATTTGAAACTTCAATTACGCGAAAACTTCCATTTTCCTCTAATGTTTGAAGCATCAAACGGTCGGAAAGGCGATTAATAGGAGTAACAAGAAATTTTTTTCCTGCATTCACCGCGGCTTTTGCTTTTTCGAATATTCCTCCTACTGGCGCAACTTCCCCGTATTCTGTTATCTCTCCTGTTAGAACAGAGTCATTTCTTAGCTTTTCTCCAGTCAGCGCAGAATAAGTAGTAACAGTTATTGCCGCGCCTGCGCTAGGGCCATCAACGAAATTTGTAAGCCCCCTGCCTTCTATATTAACCAGCACATCACATTGCTGAAGATCCTTTTTACCTTTTAAAAATGCATTAAACGCTGCTTCGTAGGCTGAAACCTGGGTTGAAACTCCCGTAGGGGGAATCGTCGTTATATATACATTTCCAACTCCGTCAATAAGCTTTACACTGATATAAACGAGATTTCCGGAATCTCCCATAACGGCAGGAACCGGAAATGAAGCTTCTCCGGAGCACTGAGAATATGCAACCGACAAAATAACGAATAACGCAAACAGTTTAAATAAAATTTTCATAACATCACAATTTTTTCACTGCAAGAACGCCTTTTTTTGTTTTATGAAAAACATAATCTTCTGAAAGATAAAGTTTTTCCAATTGACTTCCTGCTTCACGGACATACTGGCTTACTTCGCCTTTAGGAATATCCTCATATAAATAAGCAATAGAATATGTGAATTTCTCTTCCCTGGCCACATCTTCTTTTTTTCTCAGGAGAATCCGCCTTATGCCTCGCCCTTCATACGTAAGCAATACTGCAGGATCTTCGTTGTATATCGCATTTGGCTCTTTAGTAGTTATTACCAAATGTTCTTCATCAAATGAAGCTGGCCAGCCAAGGCTTACTCCAACCATCATCCTGTCCACGTAAGCACCATAACTCAGATTATAATTTATGATTGTTGCCACTTCGCTTTCTGTGACATCAAAAGCGCATCTTCTCATTATTTTCACTGTTGCTTCCAGGTCATCTTTGCTAAGCAGTTTTACCTCTACCTGGTCCGAATTCATAAGCTTCACGAAACGCTTTTTTTCTTCTACTTGTTTCGGTGCTTCTTCTTTTTTTAATTTTTCAATCATAATTTCACATGAACCTTGTATTGCAGGCAGGACAGCTTGTCATCATCGCTTCCATTTTGTATCCGCAGATTGGGCAGACATACACTGTTCTTTCCGCTCGTTTTAATTCTGCTTCAAAATTATAGTTGCATTTGACGCATGATTTTGCATCCAATTCATTCAACGCCTGGCATTTCGGGCATTTTCTCCTGAACATGGATTTTACGTGGGTTCCGCATTTTGGACATCTATCCATGTTTATTAGAAGAGTTTCACTGCAATTTGGGCATTTCTGAACGTCCCCTTTGCGCACTTCGCCTTTGCCTTTTATGGCTTCTTTTATCAATCCGAATAAGCCCATTGTGAGTTAATAAGAAAACAACATATTTAATGTTTGCCAATTCAATGAGATTATGGAAAAGGACGAAGCAGAGAATAGTAAGCCTATCAAAAGGCTGAAACAGCTTACTGGCGTTGGAAATATCTGGCTGTATTTGCTTTCAATAATGAAACGGAATGGAAAAGCATACGCCTATGCTCTTGATTCTGGAATTGAAAAGCGTTTTAGCTTCAGAACAAGCAAGGTAATGATTTATTTGGTATTATATAAGCTTGAAGCAGAAAAGTTAATTGCTTCAAAAATGGAAGACAGGAGAAAATATTACTATCTTACTCCGAAGGGAGAAAATGCGTTGAAGATTGCGAAAAATCATCTTGGCTTGCTTTCTAAAAAACTGTAGCAGGTATTGATTATTATGCATATAATAATAACTGGGACCCCTGGGACTGGAAAAACAGAAATAACACATGAGTTAAGCCTAATGCTCGGCATCCCTGCAATTGATGTTAAAAAAATAGTGAAAGAAAATAATATTTTTATCAGAAAGAAAGAACTTATTGTTGACCTGAAAAAATTAAGACCATTCGTGCTCAATGAAATAAAAAGAAAGGAAGATACCATTATTGACAGCCATCTTCTTTGTGAAATGAGATTGCCAGCTGATTTTGTGTTTGTATTGCGAACTGAGCCGAAAACACTGAAGAAACGGCTTGGAAAACGAGGCTACACGAAAACGAAAATTGATGAGAATCTGCTTTGCGAAAAGCTGGATTACTGCCTGCTGAAATCGGAATTGAATTATAGATGCATAATACTGCAAGTGGATACTACTAAGTCGAAGCCGCTGACTGCAGCTAAAAGAATTGCCACAGCAATAAAGCATAAAAAGAAAAGCCTGGATAATGTAGACTACTCAAAACAATTGACAGATATTATGGGAGGATAGAAAATGGCAGACCTGGAAGAAAAACGAGTTATTGAAGCCGCTCTTTTCATAAGCGGAAAAGAACTTACTATTGAAGACATGCGAAGGCTTACCGGCATTGCCGCGCTTGGTTACCTCCAGAACACAGTAAATGCATTGAAAAAAGAATATTCTGAAAAGGGAAGCGCTATCGAAATAATCGAGGTTGAAGGAAAGTATTCCATGCGCATAAAAGACGAATACCTTGGAAGAGTTAAACAGTTTGCTCAGGATTCGGAAATAAGCAAATCCGGATTGCGCACGCTTGCGTTCATAGCAAAGCACGACGGAATACTTAAATCAGAAGTAGTGAAAAAAATTGGCGCGCAGGTTTATGAAGATGTCAAGGAACTAGTACAAAGCGGATTTGTGAAGACGCACAAGGCAGGAAGGACGGCAAAATTGAATGTCACTGACAAATTCAAGACGTATTTTGGGGATGTGAGCAAGTTTAAGGCTAGCTCAAGTGTTACAGTAGTTGCACAGGAAGCAACTGCTAGTGCGCCGGATGACCCAAACCAGACTAAAATATCAGAACAGATAGCTATTACTGATGAAACGCCTGAAGCCGTATCAGAAGAAGAGATGAAGCAGTAAAAAGCAATATTAAAAACAAAACGTTTCAGAGATAGTATGCTATTTTGTCTCAAATTTACTCGCCAAGGTCGCGTAAAGCCTTGAAAGCGATCTTTCAAGATTTTCGCGCAAGGCGCGAAACCCGGTAGCGCGCATGCCTGGAAGAACCTTTTTGCTGTTGCAAAAAGCTTCACCAAAAAACTGGTGAAACTTAGCAAATGCAAATAAAAGTTTCCTGTAAGCATGTCCCTTTGGGATTGCAAGTTCAAATCTTGCCCTTGGCGTTTTTCTTATAGAAAAACGACAAAAGAGAACTGTAGTTCTCTGCTTGGCGATTCTTTTTTTGAGTTACTTATTGAATCGCCAGACAAGACGTCGCAACGTCTTGCAGATGGCGAAACTTCTTCTTTTATTCTTCGTGTTTCGACAGACAAGAAGCGCAAGCGTCTTGCAGATGGCGAAACTTCTTCTTTTATTCTTCGTGTTTCGACAGACAAGAAGCGC
>Ga0172375_10011026_pt1 | contig 11602 bp, 11 predicted proteins | sample LakKiv1m_FD_114537 | JGI IMG/M metagenome (GOLD analysis project Ga0172375, IMG submission 114537) | Freshwater microbial communities from Kabuno Bay, South-Kivu, Congo - kab_092012_11.1m | ecosystem: Environmental > Aquatic > Freshwater > Lake | place: Democratic Republic of the Congo... | reverse complement strand
CCAGCACAGCGGCTTTGACATGCAGAGCATGTCCAGGGCATTCTTCAAGAATATCGAGGCGGGCAAGATCGTTCAGGGGGGGAGCACGATCACCCAGCAGGTCGCCAAGTCTCTCTACCTCTCCCCGGAGAAGAGCTACATCCGGAAGATCAAGGAGGCGCTCCTCGCCTACAAGATCGACCGGTATCTGACCAAGGAAGAGATCATCACCCTCTATCTGAACCACATCTACCTCGGCCACGGGACCTACGGCGTCGAGGCTGCCGCCCAAGGATATTTTGGGAAAAGCGCCCGAAACCTGTCGCTGCCGGAAGCGGCCATGCTGGCGGGACTCCCCAAGGCCCCGAGCAACTACTCCCCCTATCTCCACCCGGAGCGGGCCTATCAGCGGCAGGCTTACGTCCTCAACCGGATGTTGGAGGACGGCTACATCACCCAGCGCGAGAGGGACCGGGCGCTCTCCAAGGTCGTCAACCTCCGCTCAATCAAGCCGAAGGACAAGATCGCCCCTTACTTCATCGAAAATATCCGCCGTTACATCCAGGAGAAATACGGCAGCGACGTTCTCTACAAGGAGGGCCTCGAGGTTTACACGACACTCAACATCCAGATGCAGAAGGCGGCGCGGGATGCGGTGGAACAGGGTCTCCGGGAGATGGAGGAACGGGAGAAATATGAGAAAGGACAGGTCCAGGGGGCCCTCTTCGCGATGGAGGCGAAGACCGGCGCCATCCGGGCGATGGTCGGGGGGCGCGATTTCCAGCGGAGCGAATTCAACCGCGCGACCCAGTCCCGGCGCCAGCCCGGATCGGCCTTCAAGCCGCTCATATACACGGCGGCCTTCGACAAGGGGATGACCCCCGCGACGGTGATCGTGGACGCTCCCATTGTCTATCCGGATCCCCAGCAGCCCGACGGAGTCTGGAAACCGAGGAACTTCGACGAGAGGTTTCTGGGGCCCACGACGCTTCACAACGCGCTGATCCACTCCCGGAACATCATCACGATCAAGGTTCTTGAGGAGATCGGCGTGGATTATGCGGCGGCCTACGCGACCAACCTGGGGATCTCCTCGCCCCTCTCCCGGAACCTCACGATGGCTCTCGGCACCTCCGGGGTCACCCTTCAGGAGCTGGTCAGGGCCTACGGCGTCCTGGCAAACGAGGGGAAGCGGGTGCAGCCCTTCTTCATCCGGAAGATCGTCGACCGGACGGGACATGTATTCGAGGAGACGCAGCCAAAGATGGAGCAGGTGATCGATCCGCGGATCGCGTTCATGACGAGTTACGTAATGCAGGACGTCGTCGAGAGCGGAACGGGCCAGCGGGTGCGGAAGCTCGGCCGGCCGGTCGCCGGCAAGACCGGGACGACAGACGACACGCGCGACGCCTGGTTCATGGGGTTTACGCCTTCGCTGGTCGCCGGCGTCTGGATCGGCTTCGATCAGGAGCGGCCCATGGGCCGGCAGGAGGTCGGCGGCCGCGCCGCAGCCCCGATCTGGCTCTATTTTGCGGAGAAGGCCCTGGAAGGGACCCCGGTCGAGCTCTTCCCTGTGCCGGAGGGGATCGTCTTCGTGCGGGTCGATCCGAAGACCGGCGCCCCGGCCAAGCCCTCGAACCGCGGGGCGATCTTCGAATGCTTCCTCGAAGGGACGACGCCCGAAGATGCCGAAACGATCGATCCCGCCAATCTTCCCGGCGGGACACACCGATTCGAAACTGAGCCCGGCCAATAAATGCTCCCATCGGGTAATATTGAAATTTTGGGAATATTGAAATCATGGAGGCGGTATTCATCCATTCCCCCGTTCATGAACCGCTGCATCCGCTGCCCGGTTCCGAAGGGCACCCTATCCGAGGGCGATTCATTCCGCAAGACCGGTGATCAGGCGAAGCGCGGCCTCTACATCGGCGCCTTCGATCCAGTGGATTTGGACGCCGTTCCTCTCCATCCGCCGGAACCAGGTTTCCTGCCGCTTGGCAAACTGATGGATCCGGGTATTCAACGTCTGAAACGCATGATTAGCCGCGTAGCACTATCAGGCGAGGTTGGTGCCGCCGGGATTAACGGGGTCCTCCTCCCCTGACTGTGGGTTCATGGCGTTCAAAAGTTCTTTCACTGCCCTGACCATGTTGCGCAACCCACTCTTTTAGCGCGGTATCGATGCGCGCCTGCCAGCCGGGGCCTGTAGAACGAAAATATTCCAAGACATCGCGGCTGTAACGAACGGTTACTGGTTCCTTCGTCGGCATCTTCTGAGCCCCCCGTCGCCCCGGCTTTCGTTTCGGCAATACAGCCAAAAGCTCCTGCGGCAAGACCTCAGCGGCAGGTCGGAAACGCTTCATGTCTTCCCTGGTCAATTCCCGGACTTCCCCGGATTTATCGGTCAGCGGTTTCATCTTCATAATATCGAACCTCCCTCCTGTTTGCCTTGCGAAAACTGATAATCCTTGCACCACCGTCAATGGGCGTGAAGCAGATTACATGCAACCACACTCCCAGAAATCCCAAGGCGATGATTCTTGTTTCCTGGTCATAATATCCCTTGACAGGCAAAAACAGCCCCCCTATAGTTACCGCGTGAAAATAATATCTTATCAACGCGAGACGCGCAACGGAAATCCATCCTATGACATCTGAGTTCTTGAACCCTTCCCGTTATCAGGAGCTTCTTGAAATCCTGGCTGGTCAAGTGCACCGGGATCTGGTTCGCCAGTACCCCGATGAGCTGTGGCAAATCCGTCGCCAAGGTCTGGCTTTTGAAGCCCTCACCAATGTGCAGAAGACTCATACAATGGCCGCGGCCCGGGAGAATCTGGAAGCCCTGCTGGGAGCCGGTATCCACATTGAGCTGCCTCACACTCCGGAGAGAGATCTCGATCAGGCACGCCAGGATATCGAAATCTTGCTGAAACAGGGCGAGCCCATCTTTGCGTACGACCTGGTCAGGCGGGCACGACTGGACTTTCCGGAAGATGTTCCCCTGCGCCAACTCCAGGCCCTATCCCTGATCCGAACCGGCGCTCCGGGAGAGGCCCTGACGGTGCTGACCCAGCTTCTGCGGGAAGGCCATCGGGACCAGGGGACCCTTGCTCCTCTGGCTCGGGCCTACCGGGACTATGGCGAACGAGCGAAAGATCCGGGGATGCTCCGGAAGTGTTTTCTGCGCGCCTTACAACTTTACGAAGAGGCCTATCGCAGCAGCCGGGGAGTATGGAGTGGCATCCACGCGGCATGGCTGGCCTTGGAGTTGGGCTTTGCCGATACCGCCTCTGAGCTGGCGACCTCGGTAGAACTGAGTGCGAAGGACCTGCTGAAACGGGCACGGGCGGATGGTACAGATCCCTTCTGGTATTTGGCGATCCTTGGCATAACGGCCATGCTTCAGCGCCGCTTCAGCAAGGGGTTCGGCTACTGCCAAGAAGTGGCGGAGACAGGGCGAGGAAGGATCGGCGACGTTGCAGAGGTCCGCTATTTGAACCAGAGCATCCTCGAACTGCTCCATCAGGACGGCGCCACCCTGGAATCCGTCCTTCCCACCCCCAAGGTGCTCGTGTTCGCGGGCCACATGATCGACTTTCCGGACCGCAAGACGCCGCGTTTCCCACCCTCCCTCGCCGAAACCGTTGCCCGAACCATCCGGGAACGCCTTTCCAGCCTTCATGTCGAGGCAGGCTTCGCCACTGCCGCCTGTGGAGCCCCCATCCTTTTCCACGAGGCGGTGCAAGCCATCGGCGGTGAAAGCCACGTGGTCCTGCCCTATGGCCGGGATGAGTTCCTGGCTGATAGTGTGGCCATCCGTGAGGACATGGATTGGACCAGCCGCTTTGACCATGTGCTTGAAAAAGCCCGGAGGGTTGTCCTGGCCAGCCCCCAGCGCCTGGATGAGGGCAGCGTGGTCTTCTCCTATGCCAACCAGCTCCTTCTCGGGCTGGGTTTGATTCGGGCCCACCAGCTGCGCTGCGAACTGAAGACCCTCGTCGTTTGGGACAGCCAGCCCAGCGAGGCCGCGGGCAGCATTTCCAGGATACTGGCCCAGTGGAAGGAGCTCGGCCACTTGCCGGAAATCATCGATCTTCGTGAACTGGAGTCCGGGATCATCTATAACCCGGAGCATCGCCGCCCTGCCCGGAGTATGCCAGCACTCCGCGGCGGGCTCAAATCCCGGGTCATGGTCATGCTCTTCGCAGATGTCGTGCGTTTCAGTCAGCTCCAGGAGCGCCAAGTGCCCTCCTTTGTCTCCCATTTCCTTGGGGCGATTGGAGCATTGGAAACAGAGATCAAGGTCCGTCCCGCCATGAAGAACACCTGGGGCGACGGCCTTTTCATGGTCTTCCGGAAAGCCCAGGATGCGATCTGCTTTAGTAGGGCGCTGGTGGAACGAGTCGGCCACATCGATTGGGCCAGTCTTGGTCTGCCCCCGGATCTGAATCTCCGCGTGGCCCTCCATACAGGGCCGGTATACGTTGGACGGGACCCTGTCACGGGGCACCGGACCTGCTTTGGCACCCATGTCAACAACGCCGCCCGAATCGAGCCCATCACGCCGCCAGGCAAGATCTACGTCAGTCAAGCCTTCGCCGCCCTCGCCGCAGCCATGAACCTGAAGGACTGCCCCTGTGAATACGTCGGAGAGATGCCCCTCGCCAAGAATTTCGGCCGCTTTCCGATGTATGTGCTCCAGACGATGGAAGATCCGGTGGATCTTGGTGATCCCTCCGACCAGGATGGGGGCGGATGGCGATCTTGAAAATTTTTTGAAGCCTTAACGGCTAAGGAGCCAGAAATGGCAGAAGCAAGCTATATGGATAAGCCGACAATTCTGGTCGTCGATGATACACCGGACAATCTATCTTTGATGAGCGGACTGCTCAAGGATCTGTACAAGGTCAAAATTGCCAACAACGGTGAGCGGGCTTTGAAAGTCGCTATGACCGGCACGCTTACCGACATCATCCTGCTGGACATCATGATGCCGGTCATGGATGGCTATGAGACTTGCCGCCATTAAAGGAAACCCAGGAGACCAAAGATATCCCGGTCATTTTCCTGACCGCCAAAGTTGAAGTTGAGGATGAGATGAAGGGCTTTGAACTCGGCGCGGTTGATTATATCACCAAACCGATCAGTCCGCCCGTCGTACTGGCGCGTGTGAATACCCATCTACAGTTGAAGAAAATGCGCGACTACCTCAAGGATCAAAACGTGTTCTTGGAAGCTGAAGTGCAGCGCCGAACACAGGAGGTTGTCGCAGTCCAGGAAGTTACCATTCTGGCCATGGCATCGCTGGCGGAAACTCGAGACAACGATACGGGCAACCACATCCGCCGCACCCAGTTTTATGTCAGGGCTCTGGCTGAAAAGCTCCGCCGCCATCCGCGGTTCAGCTATTTTCTCGACGATGACAAAACCATTGACCTGCTTTTCAAATCAGCTCCGTTGCATGATATCGGCAAAGTAGGCATCCCCGACCATATCCTTCTGAAGCCCGGACGTTTTACCGAGGAGGAATTTGAAATCATGAAGACCCATACGGCCTTGGGAAGGGATGCCATCATCGCTGCGGAACGACGCCTTGGGTTGGATCTGCCTTTCCTCTCCTTCGCCAAGGAGATTGCCTATTCCCATCAGGAGAAATGGGATGGCATGGGCTACCCGGAAGGATTGTCCGGTGATGACATCCCGATTTCCGGACGTCTGATGGCAGTGGCGGACGTGTACGACACCCTGATTTGCCGGCGCGTATATAAAGGGCATGCCCCATGAAAAGGCGTTGGGAATTATCCGCGAGAGCAGCGGCACCCATTTTGACCCTGATATCGTGGATGCCTTTACGGAAATTGCCGATGAATTTATCCAGATAGCTAAACGCTATGAAGATACGGAGCATGACGTTCAATCAAAAGCAAAACAGATGGGGTCATAAAAATCATCTTGACAACGGTTCGGCTTTCCGGTAGGGTCCGGCCTCAATTTTGAATTGGAAGGGATTTTTTATGAACCAGCTATCGTCGAACAGCCTGCTTCTCGTAATTGGCGTCGTAGTACTCGTACGCACGGGGGCTGCTGCTCGACGTCTTTGATGGGATGACATAAAAGACAAGAGCCGCGGGCCCTTTGAAGGTCCGCGGCTTTTTTGTTTCTTAAGAAAAGCCGCGGTTCGGGAGAATCGGCGGCTTTTTTATTCGGTGAAAGGAGCTTTACATGGGTACCATCGGTGCGGACATTGTTTTGAAAACCCTGGAGGAGGAGGGGGTGGAGGTGATTTTCGGCTACCCCGGGGCCAACACCCTGCCGCTCAACGATCGGCTTGCCGACAGCACCATCCGGCACTACCCGGTGCGGCACGAGCAGGCGGCGGCCCATGCCACCGACGGCTACGCCCGGGCGACGGGCAAAGTAGAGGTCTGCCTCGCGACATCCGGCCCCGGCGCCACGAACCTGGTCATGGGGATCGCCACCGCCTGCATGGATTCGACCCCGCTGGTCGCCATCACCGCCCAGGTTGACAGCGACTTCTGGGGCCGGGACGCCTTCCAGGAGACGGACATCATTGGGATCACAATGCCCTTTCGGCGTGGAGGAGATGATCCGGACCGGCGCGATCGCCGTTTCCCGCCAGAAGCGGGAAGGATGAGGGTTCCCGCCGCACGCGGCGGGTAATGACGGAACAATCGACAGGGCGAGGGTTCCTGCCGCGGCTTGCCTCCGGGCATGCGGATCCTCGCGGAAACAGGGTTCAACGGGGTCGGGCGACCCCTTTACCAGGGCCGGAGCGCCGGCCCCGTTTATCGAAAAAGGAGAAAAACATGGCAAAGATCAATTTTGGCGGCGTTTGGGAAGAGGTTGTGACCTCTGAAGAATTTCCATTGAGCCGGGCCCAGGAGGTCCTTAAAGGCGAGACGGTGGCCGTTCTCGGCTATGGCGTGCAGGGGCCGGGGCAGGCGCTCAACCTCCGGGACAACGGCATCCGGGTGATCGTAGGGCAGAGGGAGGGGGGCGCGACCTGGAAAAAGGCCGTCGAGGACGGCTTCGTTCCCGGGAAGACCCTCTTCCCCGTCGAGGAGGCGGCAAAGCGGGGGACGATCATCGAATACCTGATCTCCGACGCGGGCCAGAAGCAGATGTGGCCGGCACTCAAACCGTACCTGACAAAAGGAAAAACCCTCTGTTTCTCAGATGGCTTCTCCATCACCTACCGGGAGCACACCGGCGTGATCCCGCCTCCGGACATCGACGTCGTCCTCGTCTCCCCCAAGAGTTCGGGACGTTCGCTTCGCACCAACTTCCTCGACGGCAGCAGTCTGAACTCGAGCTACGCGATCTTCCGGGATGCCTCGGGGAAGGCGACTGAGAATACCCTTGCGTTGGGCATCGCCATCGGCTCGGGATACCTCTTCCCGACAACCTTCGAGAAGGAGGTGTTCAGCGACCTGAGGGGCGAACGCGGTGTTCTGATGGGCGCGCTGGCGGGCGTCATGGAGGCGCAGTACAACGTGCTCCGGGAAAACGGCCACAGCCCGAGCGAGGCCTTCAACGAAACGGTGGAGGAGCTGACCCAGAGCCTCCGCCTCGTCGCGGAAAACGGGATGGATTGGATGTACTTGAACTGCAGCACGACCGCGCTGGACTGGAGGAGACCCTTCCGCGACGCTGTCGCCCCAATCTTCGACAAGCTCTACGAAAAGGTCCGGACCGACGAGGAGACGCGGATCGTCCTGTAGGTGAACAACGCCCCTGATTACCGCAAGAGGCTCAACGCGGAGCTGGAGGCGATGAACAAAACGGAGATGTGGCAGGCCGGCGCCGCCATCCGCGCCCTCCGTCCGGAGAACCGGAAGCGGTAAAAGTGCTGCCCCAAAACAATGGCACCGGATGCTTAGAACGAGAGCATCAATTTTGCTTGCATTTTTGTTTTGACCCCCGCCCCGGCGTCCTTCCACTTCTCCAGGGGAGGATGCCGGGGCTTTCATGCTCTCCGGATACCGTTTCCCACCCGAACAGAAAAACGCAAAAAATCTGGTTGACTTTTTCACGTAAAAATCGTCTAATATCATTGGTAGTTTTTTCAAGCACTTCCAACCTATCCACGAAAGATAAGACTTTACACTGGGGGAAAACGCCCCTTGTCAAAAGATCTTTCCCAGCGGATGTCTTTCAAGGCATTTTTCGAATAAACAACAACATGGAAAGGAGAAGGGCAATGAAGATACTTACCTTGGGTTGGAGATTGTTGCTTACCTTGTGCATCGTGATGGTGATGTGTTTCCCCGCCTGGGGGCGGACCATCAAGATCGGCGTCATCGGCCCAATGAATTTTGTCCAGGGCAAGGGGCATTGGAACGGCGCCGTCATGGCCGCCGAGGAGATCAATGCCAAAGGAGGCGTCCAGGTCGGCAGCGAAAAAATGAAGATCGAGCTGGTCAAGGCGGACTCCAATGAGTTTCTCAACGTCACCGACGCCACCAACGCCATGGAACGGTTGATGACACAGGACAAGGTGGATTTCGTGGTCGGCGGATTCCGGACCGAGGCCGTCATGGCCATGCAGGACATCGCCATGGACTATAAGAAGATCTTCATCGGCTGCGGTGCTGCATCGAAAATCCTCTGCGATAAGGTTGGCGAGAATTACAACCGCTATAAATACTGGTTCCGTGGCACCCCCTTCAATGAATATTATCTCGTCGCGACCAGTTTTGCACATCTCGGCGTGGCAGGGGCGGCGATCAAGAACGAGTTGAATGTGCCCGTCAAATGCGCCATTGTGGCTGAAAAAGCGACCTGGGCAGAGGGCATGGTCAAGGCAGCCGAAGCCACGATCCCCAAAATGGGCTTTGAACTGGTCGGGATCTGGCGGCCTTCTGCTGTGGCGACGGACGTCACGGCGGAGCTTCAGGCGATTCAGAAGAGCGGTGCCAATCTGATCTTCACCATTTTTTCCTCCTCGGTGGGGATTACCTTTGCCCGGCAGGCCGGGGAACTCAAGATCCCGGCCGTTCAGGTGTGCATCAATGTAGAGGCTCAGAAGGACGGGTTCTGGGAGGCGACCAAAGGGATGGGGAATTATGTCTTTACGATGAACACCTACATCCGGGGCGTCGAATACAACGAGCTGACCAAGTCCTTTGTTGAGGACTATTATAAGCGATTCGGCGAGGTCCCCACGTATACGGCCGATACGCATACCGCCATTGTCGAGGGATTGGTTCCTTCCATCGAAGCCGTGGGGAGTTTGGACGCCGACAAAATCGTCGCCCACATGGAAAACCGCGAATACATGGTGCCCAGTGGAAAGGTGAAATACCTCAAGGATGCCCAGGGCCGCCATACCCATGAGCTGGCCTGGGGTCCGGGTTACCTGACGAGCCTCGGCGGCCAATGGCAGGACGGCAAATTTGTCGGGGTCTGGCCCAACAAGTGGAAGGCCTCCCCGACGGCCCCAGAGGTCACCTACAAAGGGATGGTTCCCCTTAAATTACCGCCCTGGATGAAAAAATAACGCATGCCTCGTGTTTTGAATAAGCCCCATCCCTCCCCGTGCCAACGGGGAGGAACGGGAAGAACGGTTCTCCCTTATCTGTCGATCGATGAACTCTTCTGAGGCGTTATGAATATTCTCATTACCGGTCTCATCACCGGCAGCATGCTGGCCCTGCTGGCCATCAGCTTCTCGCTGATCTTCGGGGTTGCCCGTATCATCAACATCGCCCACACCGCCTTCTATATGGTCGCCGCTTATTGCATCTTCAGCCTGACCGGCAAATTCGGCCTCAATCCCGTCGCGGGGATGATGGTCGCGGTTGTGGTCGTCACCGTTTTAGGCCTGCTGGCCTACAAGTTCCTGATTGACCCGATCCGCGAACACGAGGCCGCGGTTCTGATCGCCACGATCGCGCTGGCCATGATCTTTCAGGAGGCGATCCTGCTAATCTACACCGGAGACTACCGGACCGTATCTGCCCTGATTGAGGGGTATTTCACCTTGATGGGGGTTAAGGTCTTCTATCAGCAGGTGTTGACCTTCGGCGTCGTCCTGGCGATCCTGGGCATCCTCTGGGTTCTGCTGATGAAGACCAAATTGGGCCTGGCGATCCGCTCCACGGCCGAGGACCGGGAGGTGGCCAACCTGATGGGGATGAACGACAGCTGGCTGGCCATGATCACAATGGGCATCTCCGTTGCGCTCGCCAGTTTTACCGGGGCGGTGCTTGCGCCTCTGACCGTGCTGAGCCCCTACATGTGGATGGAACCATTGATCATGATGATGGCCGTTGTAGTCCTGGGCGGCCTGGGCAGCATCAAGGGAAGTTTCGTGGCGGCCTATATCCTGGGGTTTACGGAGGCGCTGGTCGTTTTCCTGATTCCAAAAGGCGCTTTCCTGAAAGGATCGGTCGCCCTGTCGATCATGATCCTGGTCCTGCTGCTTCGGCCCGAAGGCCTTTTTGGGATCTCCTTTGAGGAAGAGAGGTGACCATGGTCGCTGCCGGGTTGTATTTGAAAAGATTTTATACGGTTGTACGCAAAGAGGTCCTGGTCCTCCCCAGTCGAATCATTGTCGCCCTTTTCTTTCTGGTTCTGCTGGGGATGCCGCTGATCAGTCAGAATCCTTATCTGATCCGCGTTATTGTTTTGACCAGCATCTTTGCGATCCTAGCCGCAAGCTGGGACCTGTTGTCCGGATTCACCGGCCAGATGAATTTCGGCCACGCCCTTTTCTTCGGCGTCGGGGCCTATACCTCCGCGCTGCTGAATATCCATCTGCATATTCCCCCCTGGGGAACCATCCCCCTGGGGGCCGCAGCCGCGGTCCTGACCGGCCTGATCATCGGAATCCCCTGCCTCCGGCTGAAGCACACCTACCTGGCTCTGACGACGATGGCCTTCCCGATTATCTTGATGGGCATCGTTTTTGCGCTGCCTGATTTCACGGGCGGCGAGCTGGGCATTTCCGGATTGCAGCGCATCTCCAACTCCCTGATCGTCAACTATTACATTTACGTCGGAATCATGCTCATTCTGTGCACGATCATGTGGAAGATCACAGATTCCCATACGGGCATCATTTTTCATGCGATCCGCGAGGATGAACTGGCCGTGAAGGCATCCGGCATCAACACCACCCGCTACAAGCTGATGGCTTTTTGCCTGAGCGGTTTTTTTGCCGGCATCGCCGGCGGCCTCTACGCCCACTACATGAGGATTGCCGGCCCCTCCACGCTGGAGGTCTCCATGTCTTTTATGGTGGTGATCTGGGCGGTCTTCGGGGGGATCGCGACGATCTATGGCCCCATCGCAGCGGTATTCATCCTTTTCCCGCTGCTGGAATTTGTCCGTTTTTGGCCGGAGTACCGCACGCTGATATTTGCCGTCGTCGTCCTGCTGATCCTTTTGTACATGCCGGAAGGTTTGATCCCCTGGGTTAGGGATAAGATCGAAAAGGAATGCCCGCGGTGTAAAATCAGAAACGTGGCCACCCGGAAAACATGCCGGGTTTGTACCGCAGGACTGGATTGAAAGGAATGGATTATGAACCCGAAAGAGCTCTATCTGTCCAAACCCTGGCTGAAATACTACACGGAAGGGGTGCCGGCCGAAATTG
>Ga0172375_10011025_pt1 | contig 11603 bp, 7 predicted proteins | sample LakKiv1m_FD_114537 | JGI IMG/M metagenome (GOLD analysis project Ga0172375, IMG submission 114537) | Freshwater microbial communities from Kabuno Bay, South-Kivu, Congo - kab_092012_11.1m | ecosystem: Environmental > Aquatic > Freshwater > Lake | place: Democratic Republic of the Congo... | reverse complement strand
GCGTTTTATTTGTACCCTGTTTTTGTTGCCGGAAAATCCGATTTTCTACCCTTTGCCTTGTTTATGGGCATATCCATGAGTATCACAGCTTTTCCAGTATTAGCTCGAATCGTTCAGGAAAAGGGACTATCTAAATCGCATTTAGGAACTATTTCTATTGCAAGTGCCGCTTTCAATGATGTTACAGCCTGGTGTGTGCTTGCGGCTGTAATTGCTGTTTCGAAAACCGGAAATTTTGAAAGTTCTTTGTATAATATCCTGTTTTCGGTTGTATATGTTTTAGGCATGTTTTTTATTGTAAAGCCTTTTTTATCGCGCATAAGTTCCATTTACAAAAACAGCGAAGTGGTTAACAAAAGCGTATTTGCATTTTTTCTTTTAGTGCTGATTATGTCGGCATACGCCACACAATTAATTGGTATTCACGCACTCTTTGGAGCATTTTTAGCCGGTGTAATAATGCCACCATTACCATCGTTTCGTAAACTTATTGTTGATCGTATCGAAGATGTTTCTTTGACTTTATTGCTGCCCCTGTTTTTTGTTTATACCGGATTGCGTACCGAAATAGGCCTCGTAAATACGCCTTATTTATGGACAATTTGCGGAGTAATTATCGCAGTAGCAGTTGTTGGTAAGTTTATTGGCAGTGCGTTTTCAGCAAAAATTTTGGGCGAAAACTGGAAAGATAGTCTGAGTATCGGTATTTTAATGAACACGCGCGGACTGATGGAGCTTATCGTTTTAAATATTGGCTATGAAATGGGAGTTTTACCTCCTACTATTTTCGTAATGTTAGTGATAATGGCTCTTGTAACTACATTTATGACCACACCTATTTTATCGTTGATAGAAAAACTTTTCCCTGAAAAACGTATTGTCGAAGAAATGGAACGACAGCAGGCTTTGGGCGTTTTCAAAGCGCTAATTGCTCTGGGTAATCCCGAAAATGGGAAAACCCTGCTAAATGTGGCAAAAACAGTATTGGATGGGGCGAAAAATAGTTTAGCTGTAAATGTATTGCACATTACGCCGGGTACAAATGTTAATCCGCTTTATAGCGAACAATATTCTACCGAGAGTTTCAAACAAATAAACGACGAAGCCGAGCGCTTGCAAATTCCGATTGAAACCGACTATAAAATCACGGATAATATCGAACAGGGAATTGTGAAAACGGCAAACGTGAATAATTTCGATTTTTTGTTGGTGGGAGCGGGTGTGTCGCTTTCGGGCATCCCGTTTTTTAAAGAACGAAAAATTTTCACTCAAACAACCTGGTTCAACCGTGCGCTCAACCGCATTTCGAAAACACAAACTATTTTTTATCCGGGTTCACTTATCAAAGATAAAACGCGCTATTTTATCGAAAACAGTCGTTGCAGTGTAGGGGTATTTGTCAATCGTGGGTTTAGTAAAATTTCAACAACCATGGTTTTGTTGCAAAACGAAAATGATGGTTTCCTCATTCGTTATGCCCGCCGATTAATGCGCAACAATCCCGAAGTTAGTATTTTCATTATTGACGTGAATAATGTATTGTCGAAAAACAGAAATGTGCGTGAAGCGTTAAACGAGTTGCAACGCAACTACATAAGCCGTGTGAAAGTAATAAAAAGTTCCAAAAATAACGCCTCCATTATTTCGCGCTTTAGCTTTATGCTTATCAGCTATCAGGGCTGGAATGCACTGCTAAACTCCGATAATAAGGAGCTTACAGCGATTCCTTCGACATTAATTATCAATAAAAAAGCCAGTCGTTTTGGCAAAGGCGCCAATATGATTGTGTTCGACGACGATTTGAATGCGTAAGTTATTCGTGTGTTTCTTACATTTGAAGTAGGCAAAAAAAAGAGGAGCTGTTCGTAACCCATACAGAACAACCCCTTTAATTCCAAAGTCGAAGCTTATTTTTTTGATTCTTCGATAGAAACTTTTCTGAATTCTTTCAAAAGTTTTTCCAAATCCAATGAGCTTTTACGAGCACGAGTACCGGCAGCTTTGTTACCTTTTCCTACCTGTAAGCTTGCATCAGTTGCAAAAGCTGCAAATTCAGCTTTAATTTTGTTTACCAATTGTTCCATGTTAAAAAATTTTATTAGTTAATATATTCCGACATTTTAGTGTCAGTTATAATTTTTACGGCACAAATATAAACAATTCATAGTAATAACAATCAAAAATACAAAAATCTTTTCAAAAAAGTTAATATTTTCTGCAAAAACTACCCGATTATTACCTTTTTAGCAATTTTACGACCATCTGACATCGTTATTTTCACAATATAAACACCTTTAACTGCAGGAGCTTTAATGAGTGAATTGTTCTTTACAAAATTACAAAGCTGTCCTGAGTGTGTGAAAATTTCTACTTTTCGCATTTTTTCCGAAAGTTGCAATTCGCCATTTTTAAATGCGATATTATAATCAATATCCAAAATTTCAGGATTGTCGGTCGAAAGCGGATTGACATTTAGTTCATACATCCCAAAACCATTTTCGCCACAATAAATATAAATTTTTGCTGTGTAATTATTGACAGCCACAACCGGCAATGCAGTACGATATCCGTTTGATGTAACTCCCATTCCTGCTTGTGGAAAAGTCCACATACAATCGATGTCGGCAAACGATTTTGATGCATCTTTAAATTTAAACAGTCGGAAGGTTGAAGGTGGAACTCCGGTAGTGTTAGTTGCCGATGTGATTAAAAAGTATTTACCACCCACACTAAACTCACATACACCATTATTGCCCGGATTCATTGCCAATTTCTGACCGGCAATTGTAACCGAGTCGTTTAAAGCAGAAGATTGACGATAAAATCCATCAACAATGTTCCCAGCCGAATTTACCAAAGTAGGGTAGGTGCCACCTCCATCTAAATAAAACTTATCAGCAGCCACCGGGAAAATGTGTGCATTGCCGCCTAAGCTTTCGAGACCGGTAAAATAAGTACCTATGGTTGAATTATCCAATCGAATTACGGTTGGCGCACCAACAACTCCACCAGAAATAACCCATTTATATACTTCCATAGCCGAACCTGAGGAATTAGGGGCATAGATGACTGCATTTGTGTTTACATCGCCCCAAACTCCAAAATAATCGAACCGGAGTGTTAATGCAAGTGGGAACATGGTGGCTAAATTAGCTTGATCAATTAACAAGGTACCGTTTCCTGTAGCCATATCAATTTTATAAATCTGGAAACGTTGGGTATTGGCAGTAATCAGGTTGCCAACCAATACATTCCCTGCAGCATCCACTTTTATATTGTTGAAAGTAAGTGTGCCGGCAGTATACAGGCTATCGGCAGTATTTGCTACATTTCGCCCCATATAAGTAAACAGCGACGGATTTAAAACAACGGGTGCTTCTTTAATTCCGGTTTCGCCATTTACAACTACAATTTGCTTGTAACCCCTATCGATAAACAGCATTTTCCCATTCCGCACAGCCATGTCGCGTGCCATTCCCGATGCTGCAATAAGTTCATTTCCAAAAGTGTAATTGTTGGTGTATTTCGAAAAAATCCATTTATTACTTAATGTGAAATTTCCGCCAAAACGCGGTTCGTAAAATGCAGGGTCGGTAGCAGCCACCAATGTGTTGTAAACATTGCCTGTTAGCGATATAGATTTAGTAGTAGCACCACTCGATGTTACAGATAAACTACCTTTGTAGGCTCCGGTAGGTAAGCCTGAAATCAATCGCAGATAAATACGCAGTGATTGTCCGTTTACAGCCGATTGATCAATGAGAATCTGTCCCGAACCTGAAAAATCTGCTCCATTTTTTGTAGATACTTCGTAGTTTGCAGGTGCCGAAACTATTACATAAGAGTAAAGATTAACACCGGTCATATCAAATGACTTTTCGGCCGAAGGTCCGTTATTGACAATATACTCAAAGCCGGTTAACGATGTATTGGACAATGTTATGCCCGTAGCTTCGGTAACGTAACCCGAAAGATTCAATTGCCTTGCAGTTATGCCGGTTGTTTCTATTAATATATTATCAGCATAAGTTCCAACTGCTAAATCTTTTTTCATTCGAACATATATATTAGTAACGGCTACATTTCCGGCAGTTTGAATTAAAGTAAGCAAAGTAGTTCCGACAAAAGATGTACCATTAAAAAATGATATTTCGTAACCTACAGGTGCTGTAACCTTTATGTTGGATGTTAATCCGCTTCCATTTACTGTGAACGACTGTATGGTGGATGGCCCGCTGCCAAAACTATAGGTGAAGTTTGATAGAACCGTTTTTGAGACAGTAACAACAACCGGAGCCGGATTTACAACGCCGGATAAGGCAATTAATTTTGTATCCGCGCCTGACGAAGTCAAGGTAATATTTCCTGAATAATTATTTTGCAATAGCCCGGCTTTCATACGTACAAAAACATTCAGATTCGACACTTTTCCGGCAATTTGTGAAATGGTTAACGAGTTGGAGGCTGAAAATGAAGTGCCTGAGTTTAATGATATTTCGAAGTTGGCGGGTGCTGTTATTGTAACTGCACCTGTAAGTCCGGCAGCATTTACGGTAAACATCGATTGTAATGATGGTCCGCTACCTACTAAATAGCTAAATCCGGAAATTGTACTCAGGCTTTGGAAAATAGTAGGTTTACCTACAACTGTTCCTGATAAAGTTACAAGCTTTGTAGCAGCTCCTGTTGATGTAATTTGAATATTTCCGAAATAAAAATTATCTGTAAGTGCTGATTTTAACCGCACGTAAATAAGCGTTCCTGAAATGTTTCCACCTGACTGAGTGAGTGTTAAAGATGATGTAAATCCTGAAGTTGCCGATGTCGATATTTCAAAGTTAGCCGGTGCCGCTACTGCTACATTATTGCTAAGTCGGGTAGCCGAAATTGTAAATGCTTTTGTTGCCGATGGACCTGAACCTGCAGAGTAACTTAAATCAATTAATTCCTTTTCGGAGCAAATTATCTGGTTACCGTAAAACCCCATTGGTAAATTATCTGTTGTTCCGGTGAGGTAAGTTGTGGCAGTAGCAATGCCTGTAGTGGCATTCAGAACCGGATTTGCCGTACGAACACCGGTACTTAATGGATAAATGTTGTTTTTATTACCTGTTCCGGTATAATAAATACCGCAATTTGACCCGAGTGTAGCATTGTATGTATTTTTCGATGTATTATTCAAGCTGTTTACAAACAAACAATTCCGAATATAGCTGGTTGATAAAGGATTACGTAGCAATAATTCCCGTTGATTAGAGTTTACAAAAGTGCAATGGTCAATCAGGTAACTGTTGAAATTAGCTGCATTCAAGTAGATAAAATTTGTAGAAACGCCATTAATCCCTGGTCCCATAAACAAACAATTACTAAAGGTAACATTATCCGGATTATACAATAATACGTTGTTTGCATACAATACTCCGGTGGTTATATTTCTGAATTCACTATTAGTTATTTCCAAATTTCCACCCTGAGCCACCGTAGAGGTTGTTGCCCCTGATCCCTGATAGTAAATGGTACGGCTACTGAAATTCTTGAATACACAATTGTTTATTTTATAATTCATACCGTAAAATGGAGCAGCTATATTGGAAAGAATAAAATTGGAGGCATAAAATCCGGCAGATGCATTATAGCCATCAAATTCAATTCCATCAAATGTCCAGCTTTTTGAGCTTATTGTTGCCTGAGAAGCATTGTAACGCATAAAACTGCCTGATGTGCCCGAAAAAACCACTTTTGGACGAACCGCCAGACTACTTTTGGCACGGATTGTTATTGCTTTTTCAATACCAATTTGCAACTGAGCTGTCCAATAATAATTACCACCCGATGTAGTCAGCTCAATAATATCACCATCATTCATGGTGTTTACAAAAGTTTGGAGATTGTTAGGTGCTGAAACTTGAGTTATAGCTGCGTATGAAGATATTGATAATATGCTGATAGAAAGAATCAGCATGGCTTTAAGGGATGTTTTCATGACTGAGAGTTTTAGAAGTTAACTAAAAAACTTATTAGAATTAGATCTCTTGCTGTAGAATTGTTTGAAAATCAGCCGACAAATATAATGTTTTTTTTATAAATGTATTTGATACTTGTATGTGAATTAAAAACAATAATATATACCAAATTTCTTTGACGGGATTTTAACCGAAAGGTTTAAAATGAGGATGTTAAAAGATAGATGCGATACTGTAACGACTTTTATATTGTTTATAAACCTTGCAAACTTTACAAACCATATACCCTATAAAAAGCGAAAGGTAGCTTAGTCTCCCGACTATCTACCAATCTTTTTGTTAACCTTAAATCTAATACTATGAAAAAATCACGATGCAAAGATAAAGGGTATTTCGGACACTTGCAAGAAAAATCGGAATTATTTTCTTGAAAAATGTGTTTTATAACATATTTTATGAAATTGGTTTACCAAACATTGTGTTTTTGGCTGTTAATGTCCACTTCGCATTGCATTATTGTTGCTTTTTGATTGTTCCGGTTCCCGAACAAACATCCAAAAAACCACCGAAACGGCAATCAATAATCCACACAAAATATAAAGTAACTGATAATTTCCGGTTTGCTTAATAACATTTGCTACACCATTGCTCATCATTTGCGGAAGCACAACCGCCAGATTAAACACACCCATATACAATCCCATTTTAGCCGGATTTACACGTTCGCTCATAATGGCAAAAACAATAGAAATTACTGCCGACCAACCAATTCCGACCAAAAACATGCCGATATAAAAATCGAGTTCCACTTTCCCAAAAAATGCAATATAGAAATAGCCAATTGCGGCAAAAATAAGAGCAGTAACATAGGTTCTGACACGTCCAATCTGACGCGAAACAGATTGCAAAATAAGTGGGAACACAGCACCTACAAAATTCAGAATCAGAAAACCGAGTGAAACAATATTCCCAACCGATGCATCTATACTTTGACTTACGCCCGTAAGTGTTTGTGCAAACCAATTGGCAACCAATGAATTAATTTCCACATTTGGTAAAATCTGTTTTTCGATAAAAAAGCCCGACAGAATAAACATACTTTGAAATGCCACCCAGGTGAACGAGTGCGCCAGCATAATTTTATGAAATTCGTTGCGGTTGCTTTGTTTTTTTATTCCTTTTATAGTGCTTATAATACCAATCGCAACTGAATAAACCAGTGCAGTTATCAAAACCGGATTGTGAAGCGGCGTGAGCGATTCCATAAAATGATTGAAAACACTGAAAATGCCAAAAACCAAGAATCCGTACAGCGGAAATATCTCTTTCAGAATTTGAGTTACGCCAAATTTCTCAGTCGATTTATTTTCAACTGCCAAATCCTTTTTTTCTTCGATAAATAAAATGGGGAATACCGCTGTGGCAAAAACCAAAAATGCTGCAATAAAAAGCAGCGTTTCATTACCAAAAACCATAGAAAGAAAATAAGCAAAAACACCAAAAAAACCAGACACAATTTGCATCCACACAAAACCAGCAGTGCGTACTTTGCCTTCGGGCGTGAGGTCGGCAATAATGGAACGTGCAGGATTAAAAGTTACGTTTACCGATAAATCCAGAAAAAGTGCTATAATAGAGGCTATTATAATAATATCCGTAATGCCGGTGATATGCGAAATTTCGCGAATATAAGGCAAAGCCAGAAATGCCAGCGTACTCACCATTCCGCCTATCATAATAAACGGACGCCGGCGACCACCCATAAACCAGACATTATCGCTCACCAAACCCACAATAATTTGTCCGAAAATGCCGGCAATTGGCCCCGCTAACCATACAAAAGCCACTTCGTGAATATCCAGAGCATATTTTTTTGATAAAATCCAGCTCAAAGCTGCAATTTGGGTGGAAAGTGCAAAACCTACGGCTGTAGCGGGCAATGCCAACAGTGCTAAAAATGGATTGCTTAGTTTTTTCTGTGCGTTTAACATGATGTTTTTGTTTCGTATTTGGAGTTTAATTTGCAATGATACAGCATTTTTGCTAATAAACATGAAAAACTAACAGCAGTAAAATTAAAAAACGAATGCAAACGTTTGCTTTAATTGCTACATTCATCGGATTTGCTATTCGAAACTGAGATAGGGTTGAATTTTACGAATGGTCTCAGGTTTCAATTCGGGTATGGATAATAAATCATTTGCACTTTTGAGTTTGCCTTTTCGGCGACGGTATTCGTAAAGGGCTTTCGATTCGTAAAAGTTGAGATAGGGATGCGCATTGAGGCGTTCAATCGAAGCTGAATTGACTTGAATTTTCCTGACAAGTTCTGGATTAATTCTGCAGCTTGGACTAATTTTAGTATAACTTTCTTCGCTCATGCCATACAATTCGCGCAACTGCTCCACACTTACAAATCCGCCTGTTTGCTGCCTGAATCGGACTATCGCTTTGGCATATCCGCGCCCGATACCATACACTTTCAATAATTCAGTGGTATCTGCCGAATTTAGTTCAACCACCATGTTTTTTATTTTGGTCGGAGATGCTGATTTTATACTATCTTTCGGAGCTTGTTTTATTTCCGCTATAGCTATAAACGGTTCTAATTCTTTGAACTTTTCAGGATAAATGCCGTATACTTTCGAAAAACTTTCCACAGTTCGAAATCGACCTCCTTTACTCCTGAAATTCAGGATATTAGAAGCGACAAATGGCTTTAATCCCAACCGGACAAAGGTGGCAGAATCGGCAAAATTCGGATCAAATTTAAAAAGCGAATATTTTTCTGCTTCTTTTTTACCAAAATCTTTTTTGTTTTGAAAAATGCTATCGTATTTTTGCTCCCATTGAGCATGACGCAAGCTATCGCGCGAAACTAAGGTTTGTTCAAAACGTTTCGCTTCGTCGAAAAAACCGGAGTCGGATTTTTCTTGTTGTGGCATAAAATATGGCAACAGCATTTCTACAGCTATTGTTATGATTATCAAAAAAATGAGAATTACAATAGCTGCACGTTGTCCTTTAGAAAAATAGAAGAAATCTTTCCACATAGATTAAAACTCATAATCCACACAAGCACGGTCGGTACGCACTTTGCCGATATAAGCTGCCACACGCTTGTGCTCAGGGTGAGCTTGATAGGCGAAGAGGTCGGCCATGCTATTGAATTCTGAGTTTAAAGCAATGTCAAAATTGGCAACAGGAGCTTCTGTTGAGTTAATCCCAACCTCAATCATGCGAATTTCAGGAATCAGGTTTTTCAGATTTTCGAGTTCATTTTTAATGAAAACGGCATTTTCAGCTTTTGTTTTGCCTTCGGCATTTTCGGCCAATTTAAAAAATACAATGTGCTTAATCATTTTGAGTTATAAAGTTTGTAAAGTTCATAAAGTTTGTAAAACCCGCCCCAAACCCCTAAAGGGGCTTAAAGAAAATATACTATTCGGTACTAATTTACATCCCCTTTAGGGGCTTGGGGCTGTATATTTTACTTACAAACCACCTTGTAGCTTTTGCTATTTACTTTTAAAAAATAAATACCGGCACGAACCGGAATAAAAAACCGGCCTTGTACCAGATTGCCAGCCCATACCACTTCACCCGTAAGCGAAAATAGTTTTACATTGCCAACAGCTTTGGGTAGTGTTATAAAAATACCATCGGAATTGGTATAGAAAACGATACCTTCGGCAATGGTTTGAGCGTTACTACTTGGTGTATTTTCACTTTCGGACTTATTCCAGCCAGCTTCTAACTTGATCACTGCCGGACGATGCTCGGAGGTACTTTTGTTTTGAGCTTGAAGCATCAAAACAATAGTAAAAAGCAAAATATGTAAAAAGCACCATTTCATCTGTTCATAATTTAATATATCTGCCCCCTAACCCCCTAAAGGGGGGATAAGATTGGGAATATATCTGGTACATTAAGTTTTTGTTGAACTAATAAACATACCTTAGTGTTACCTGAATTTTTATTCGTTCATGGACGTTTTTTCACTTTAATATTTTAATTCAATAACAAATTATTCATTTTTCATGCGTTTCGGATAGTCGATGGTGTAATGCAATCCTCGACTTTCTTTGCGTCTGAGGGCATGTTTAATAATCAGATAAGCCACGCTAATTACATTTCGCAGTTCACAAATTTCACGTGACACAACCGAACGCTCGAACAAATCTTCTGTTTCCCGATATAAAATCTCTAAGCGGCTCATAGCTCGTTTCAAACGCAAATTGGAGCGAACAATACCTACATACGTACTCATAATTTGCTCCACTTCACGAAAACTCTGCGTAATCAATACCATTTCTTCGGGCAACTTGGTGCCTTCATCGTTCCAATCGGGTATAAATTCATTTATTTTAATACTATCCAGCTGATCTACAGCATGTTTCACAGCCGAGTCGGCATAAACAATAGCCTCGAGTAACGAATTGGAAGCCAGTCGGTTAGCTCCATGCAATCCGGTGCAGGTGCATTCGCCTGCCGCATACAGGTTTTTAATACTCGACTTAGCGTGCTCATCAACAACTATGCCACCACATAAATAATGCTGTGTAGGCGAAACCGGAATCATATCTTTTGTGATATCAATACCATGCGACAAGCATTTTTTATAAATATTGGGAAAATGTTCTTTGGTTTCGTCGGCATTTTTGTGAGTTACATCCAAATAAACAAACTCATGCCCTTTGATTTTCATTTCGTTATCGATAGCTCGAGCCACAATGTCGCGCGGAGCAAGCGAACCACGTTCGTCGTATTTTTGCATAAACTCACGTCCATCTTTGCAGCGCAAAACTGCTCCATAGCCCCGTATGGCTTCAGTAATCAAAAACGTAGGCCGTTCGCCGGGATTATATAGACCGGTTGGGTGAAACTGTACAAATTCCATATCCTGAATTACGCCTCGAGCACGGTGAACCATAGCAATGCCATCGCCGGTAGCAATGCCGGGGTTGGTAGTTGTGGCATACACACTACCAATTCCACCTGTTGCCATCATGGTAATTTTAGCCAGAAAAGTATGAATGTGATTGGTCTGCTGATTGAGCACATAAGCGCCATAACATTCAATGTCAGGCGTATGCTGTGTTACAACTTCGCCCAAATGATGCTGCGTTAGTATTTCGATAGCAAAATAGTTCTCATAAATTTCTATATTCGGGTTGTTGCGAATTTTCTCAATCAGACTTTTTTGAATTTCGAATCCTGTATTATCTTTATGATGTAAAATCCGAAATTCAGAATGTCCTCCCTCCTTGTGCAAATCAAATTTACCTTGATTATTTTTATCAAAATCGACTCCCCAGTTAATCAATTCTTCAATTTGTGCAGGAGCTTCGCATATCACTTTCCGAACTGCATCGGTATTACAGTGTCCATCGCCTGCAATTAGCGTATCTTCTATGTGTTTTTCAAAATTATCAGGCTGGTAAGTTACTGCAGCAATTCCGCCCTGGGCATAACTCGTGTTGGTATCGTCGAGCGACGATTTGCTAATTAATGCCACTTTACCGTAACGCGAAGCTTTTATGGCAAAACTTATTCCTGCCAATCCGCTTCCTATAACTAAAAAATCGAACTTACGTGTCATAATACTAATGTGTTAATGTGTTGAAATGATGATGTGAT
>Ga0172375_10011024_pt1 | contig 11603 bp, 10 predicted proteins | sample LakKiv1m_FD_114537 | JGI IMG/M metagenome (GOLD analysis project Ga0172375, IMG submission 114537) | Freshwater microbial communities from Kabuno Bay, South-Kivu, Congo - kab_092012_11.1m | ecosystem: Environmental > Aquatic > Freshwater > Lake | place: Democratic Republic of the Congo... | reverse complement strand
GAGGTCTTCTGGGATTGAGAAGTGTTCTGATGACTGTCTCTCGCGGAACGGCCGTGGCCAGTTCGGTGTTTTTGCGATATGAACCTCTAAAACCGACAATCGCCAAACTTAGAAACGGTGTTCTGATCGCATCAGAAACCGGAAAGGCGGTCGTCAATGGTCTTAGCGTTGCGCAGGGTCGAGGTGTAACGTTTATTGAACCGCAGACGCAAGTTTACAGGGGTATGATAGTTGGCCTTAACTCCAAAGAGGGTGATATCGAAATTAACGTGGCCAAAGGAAAGCAGTTGACCAATATTCGGGCGGCGAGTTCTGATTTTACGACAATTCTAACTCCGCCAACGGTTTTATCTCTCGAACAATGCATCGATTTTCTAGAAAAAGACGAACTACTTGAAGTAACACCAAAAAGTATACGGCTTAGAAAAAAAATTCTCGATCCGACCCTCAGGGGTCGCGCGAGGGCCAAGGGGCAATAAAGGTTCTTCAATTTTAGTTTTCGTGTTAGAATTGCCTCAAATAACAAAGGGGTAATATGACAGAAGTGAGTCAGATCTATAAGTGTGATGTTTGTGGAAATATTGTAGAAATGGTCCATACTGGAGTCGGCGAACTCGTTTGTTGCGGCCAACCGATGACTTTGCAAAAAGAACAGATGGAGGAGCAGGGAACAGAAAAACACAGGCCGGTGATTGAAGACGCGCAGGTAAAAGTCGGCTCGGTTCCTCACCCCATGGAAGACGCGCACTATATCGAATGGATAGAGACACTGAGCGGAGACGATGTTTGCCGTAAAGCACTCAAAGCTGGAGACAAACCGGAGGCGCAGTTTTGCGAGAAAGCCGAAAAAGCCCGTGCATACTGCAATATTCACGGTCTTTGGACTAACTAGTTATTACTCTATAAAACGGATCAGGCGGTTGACAAACCGCCTGATTTTGTATTAGAATATCGTGTCTTGCTGATTTGACAACAGATCCCTGCGTCAAGCGGGAATTTATGAAAGGTGACTGGTACGATGGATCCGCTACTTATCGAGCTGTACGAGCACATGATGGAGGACGTCAAGGTGCCGGAGGAGCAGGCGGCGATGATGGTCACCATGGACCGCGAGAGCGAGTACCTGCTTCAGTTGGGCAGGATTGTGGGCAGGGCGTATGTAACGGTCCTCCACCAGCGGATCCTGCATCCCGACTGGGAGGTCGGTTTGCAGATCAAGGCGTGGATCGTCTCGCTTGATGAGGTGACCGGCTTCGATCCGACCGATCGGCCGGCTGTCGTGACCCCGCCGCAGTTTGCGGGTTTTTTTCTCCACTCTCCTCGCCGGAAGGAGCAGTTGCGTGTTTTTGCGGCGAGGCTGGAGGCGGCGATCGCTGTTGAGCCGACATTCGGAGTCAACCTCGAGATTTCCTGCTTCTCCGATGCGTCCAGGGTGGATGCAGAGGCGGGAGAGGTTGAGGCATTTGCGCGCCTGACCCGTCAGATCGATTTCGGCAAGGCCGACAATCTGACTGACGAGGACCCCCGGGGTGACGAGTAAGGATAGGCAAGACGCAAAGGGCCGTGCCTTGGGTTCAAACCCCTCGGCACGGCCCTTCTTTCGTTATGCCAGGGGAGTAAGAGAGATATTAAGCTGATTAATTAGTGCGGTAACGCAAAAAGTTAATAGTAGAAAACCTAAAATAATAAAAAAAGATTGCACTTTTTCATTTTTTGAGACTGATTTGCCAAACATTCTAATGACGGCTATTAAGATATTGGTGAACATGATCAAATACAGCACAATCATAAAAAACATAGCCTCGATCGAGTATTTTCCGCAAAGTGAGACAACGGTAAATACACCCGGGGGACTGCTAAAACAATCGAATACACTAGGGAATGTCAGGATTGCTATTTTAGTCAGAGCGAAAATTCCAAAGGAAACGTACGCTATCCATCTTTGAGTTTTCATAAATCAATAGTTCCGCCGCCTAGAAGTGACGATCAGAATCAACAATATGGGTGCGAGCAGCCAGAGCGTACGGTAGTCTTTGAGAAAATGAACTAGTTTTGTTTGAGACATAATCGCCGACTGTGTGCTTTCGGGCATATATGAAAAGACGGTCGAAGCGATCAGTACTCCGGTTACAAATGAATAGAGCAAAACCTCGATCGGAGCCATGGCGCTCTCTCGTCCAATTGCGATGTCTGCTTTGGCGGCAACAATTGCTACTATCAGTAAAAACAGAACTATTTTTATGGTGGCAGGTGAGGCGTCGGACTGGATCCAAGTATTGGCAACTGTTTTTTTGCCTTCAAAAAATTGTTTTATCGGCTCAGCCCAGATCGATACGATAACCATTCCCATATACGACGCCAAAAGAGCGGCCATAATTTTCTCCCTCTGCATCATAAAGCCATAGAGAACGGTAATGGCAACAAATATTCCCAAAAACAAATCCCATGTTGGAACTGTTGGCGCTACTTGAATAATAACCCCTTATAACAGTTTACATCCAGCCCCTCCTTAAGTTCGGCCCGCCTGCAACGCTTGGTGCGTAGCATCTGCGGGCAGGGCTGTTATATTGATTATACCAAAAAGTTATATAGAAAATACAATATCTATTTGCTCCACCAGCTTTTTTTGCCTCGCTCGGCTTGGCGGAGCTTTTCCCAGAGCTCTTTTTGTTCTTTGTTAAGTCGATTCGGAATTTTTATTCTGATTTCGATGATCAGGTCGCCTCTTTGACCATTTCGCATTTGTCGTCCCTTGCCTTTAAATCTGAATTGCGCGCCATCTTGGGTACCTGGTGGAATATCAAATTCTAGTTTCTCTCCGCCAACGCTTATGGCGATTTCATCACCGACGACTGCCTGAGCGGGCGTTATCTCCACTTGAGCTTGTACGGTCGACAGCGCTTGAGAAAAGAAATCCCCAAAAATATCCCCAAGTCCGCCGCCGCCGAAATCAAAACCGAACCCTTCTGAAAAACCGCCAAATCCGCCAAAGCCCTGTGAAGAACCGGAGGGGCCGTAAGAAGAGCTTCCATTTCCCGAAAAACCAGCTTTTCCGAACTGGTCGTATTGAGTTCTTTTCTGCGGATCGGAGAGGATCTGGTAGGCCTCGTTTATTTTTTTGAATTCCGCTTGATCACCTCCACGATCGGGATGATGCTCCAGCGCCTTCTTCCGGTAGGCCTTTTTGATCTCATCAGAACTGGCACTCTTTGAAACTCCTAATATATCGTAATAGTCACTAGACATTTTGTCTGAAAATTAATACTTAAAACACAAACAGATTTTACTCCCTATCGGCGCGTATGTAAAGAGTGCTTTACAATTATTATTTAATAATCGATTCCGAAGTTGGAGTAGCCGAAGTCGTGGCAGCAGAACTTACATAGGCGTTGGTGGCGTCCACTTCTTTCGAGGAGAATTTGCCTTCGACATCGTACTGACTGATCTTCCAGCTGTGATCTTTGAGGGTGATTTTTGTTTTAAGCGTATCTCCGGCGCTCGAAAGCGCGCCTGTTTCACCGGCTCTTTGGTAGGCCTCGTCAAAACTTACCTTGATTTCATCAATTTTGAGTCGAGTACATTCTAGCTCATCCTTGTAGCTTGATTTGGCTGCAAGCGAGTGTTTTTCCTTTTTTTCGACAGGGTCGATAGTCACAACCCAGTACCAATCTTTAAGCCCCTCGTTTGTTGTCGTGAAGAAGAAACCTTGAGGGGCTTGAGCTAGCGAATAGGTGTTTGGCATTTCGATCAGGACCGTGCAAAATGTAGCAGTATTTTTGAGAGCTTTTTGGACTTTTGTTGTAGTGTCGGTTAAGTTTTGGGCAAAAGTGCTCTTCAATGATTCAGTGTCGAGGTTGGTGTTGGCTGTTGGGGCAGTCGTATCAGAAAAGTTACTTTCCGGCGTGGCGCTTACGTCAACCAAAGGCGACGTCAGTCCTGTTGCTGGTCCGGAGGATCCAGTTGGGGTTCCGGTGCCGGTCGTGGAAGTTTTTCTCTCGCAACCAAAGAGGAATCCTGACAGGACCACAAGCAACGAAAACAAAAAAACTTTCTTTCCCATTGACTATATTTTAGCACAAAAAAACGCTCGAATCTCTCGAGCGTTTTTTTGTTACTTACTTTTCCCGACGCCCGTTGGGGTTGGGACTCCGACCTTTATTAAGCGTCGGAGCTTTTCTCTTTTTTATCCCCTTCTTTGTCTTCCTTGGCTTCTTTTGTCTCTTCTTTCGCACTTTCCTCGGCCTTTGGTTCTTCCTTAGAGTTAGCGCCATAGAGCTCCGATCCGACCTTTTGGATAGTTTCGGAAAGCTCTTCGCCGGCTTTTTTTATTTTTTCAACATCATCACTCTTGAGCGCCTCTTTAGCTGCTTCAATTTTCTCAGTCACTGCTTGCCCGGTTTCGACTTTGACCTTGTCGCCGGCATCTTTGAGTGCCTTTTCACTGGAGTAGATCAGGGTTTCAAGAGAGTTCTTGGCCTCGATTGCTTCTTTCTTTTTCTTGTCTTCGTCAGCATGCTCTTCAGCATCTTTCTTCATTTTTTCAATTTCTTCCTCTGATAGACCGCTTGAGGCGGTGATGGTGATCTTTTGTTCTTTGTTGGTTGCTTTATCAACGGCTTTGACGTTCAGGATGCCGTTGGCATCGAGGTCAAAACTGACTTCAACTTGAGGGACGCCTCTAGGGGCTGGGGGAATGCCGTCAAGAATGAATCTTCCTAAGGTTCTATTGTCGCCGGACATCTCTCTCTCGCCCTGAAGAACGTGAATTTCAACTTGCGTTTGGTTATCAGCGGCTGTTGAAAATATTTGTGACTTTGAACTTGGGATCGTGGTATTTTTCTCGATCAGTTTGGTCATTACTCCGCCAAGTGTTTCGATTCCAAGAGATAGGGGAGTGACATCAAGCAGGAGAAGGTCTTTTACCTCTCCGCCAAGCACTCCGGCTTGGATTGATGCGCCAATTGCAACCGCTAAATCGGGATCGACACTTTTGACTGGGTCCTTGCCGAATATCTCTTTAACCTTCTCAGCAATCGCCGGCATTCTGGTCATTCCTCCAACTAGGATGACTTCGTCAATATCTTTCTTGTCGACTCCTGCGTCCTTGATCGCCTCTTTACATGGTTTTTCAACTTTTTCAATAAGTGATTCAACCAGGGAAAGCATTTTAGCGCGAGTAAGAGGCATCACCAGGTGCTTTGGTCCTGATGCATCTGCGGTAATAAACGGCAGATTTATTTCCGTTTCCTGTTTGTTCGACAGCTCGATTTTTGCTTTTTCGGCTGCCTCTTTGATTCTCTGGAGAGATGAACTATCATCCTTGAGATCTATTCCCTGCTCTTTTTTGAATTCATCGACGATATAGTCCATGATTGCCTGATCGAAGTCATCGCCTCCGAGATGCGTGTCTCCATTTGTTGATTTGACTTCGAATACGCCATCACCTATTTCAAGGATGGTGATGTCAAAAGTACCACCGCCGAGGTCAAACACGGCAACTTTGCCTTCTTTTTTCTTATCAAGCCCATAAGCTAGCGCCGCGGCTGTTGGCTCGTTGATGATTCTCTTGACGTCGAATCCGGCGATCTTACCGGCATCTTTTGTCGCCTGTCTCTGTGAATCGTTAAAGTAAGCCGGAACTGTGATGACCGCTTCCTTAACTTCCTCGCCGATATAATCTTCAGCATCTTTTTTGATTTTTTGTAAAATGAAAGCTGATATTTCCTGCGGGGTATATGATTTGTCGCCCATCACGACTTCAACTGCCTCATTCTTGCCTTCTTTGATCGCGTACGGCATCAGTTTTTGATCCTTTTTGATCTCTTCATCACTAAACCTTCTTCCGATCAATCTTTTGACCGAAAAAATCGTGTTTTTAGGGTTCGTTACCCCTTGGCGTTTTGCCAATTGCCCAACCAATCTTTCGCCGTTTTTGCTTTCAGCGACGATCGAAGGAATAAGTGTTCCACCTTCGGCGGTTGGGATGACTTTTGATTTGCCACCTTCGATAACAGAGGCAACCGAGTTTGTGGTTCCAAGGTCTATGCCAATTATTTTTCCCATTTGTTCTCCTTTACTTTTATTATTGTAAAATAATTGTAAAGTACACTTTACATTTTGTCAAGAGCCAAATCAGTATAGGTTCTGCTACTCGTATCTTAGGACACTTAGGGCATCTATTTTGGTTGCCCGCTTAGCCGGATATAGTCCCGTGCCAAGCCCAATTGCTAATGAAAAGGCAATAATTAAAATAATAAACCAGAAAGGAAAGACAAATAGGGATACTGGGTCGCCTCCTGAATTTATGGCGACTCGGTTGATGATTGCATTGGCAATCCTACTTATTATTACTCCCAGCACAATGCCAAGAGTTCCTCCAAAGGCAGAAATGATGACTGATTCTGCCATAAAAAGTATCCTAATATTTTTATTCCTCATCCCTAATATTTTAAGCAAAGCAACTTCCTTGGTTCTCTCAAGAAGAGAGATGGTTAATGTATTAAACATACCTAGCGTTGCAACTACTAGTGCAATCAAGCCAAAACTTGCAAGCACTACTTTGAAGATGGCGAAAAGCTGTGAGATTTGGGCGACGGTATCGCCTACGTACTGAGTTTTAAAGCCGAGGTTTTCGATCTGCTTTCGAACTTCATTTACCTTGTCCTGGTTGGCTAGTTGTACCTTTGCCTGCGAGTATTTGTCGACCCCTAACTCCATGAGGTCGTTTTGTTTGATGTAAACCTGTGGGGAGTTTTTATCTCTTATAACACCGACGATCGTAAATTTTTGATCTTTTTTGGTAAGGTATTTGTTATCTCTGGCGATCTCACGCGGAATAACAACGTCAAAGTTAAGATCCCTGCCCAGGGCTTGCTCTGGTTCTAGAGATAGCTGCGATATAAATGCGCTGTTGACAATCGCTTCGCGAGCGCCGTCTTCTGAAAAATTTTCTCCCCATCTTACCTTGATACCGGCCCACTGTATGTAATCATTGGAAGCGCCATAAAACGCACTATCTATATCGTGGCCGTCAGAGGTTTCTTTTGCTCCAGCATTGATGATTGTCTTTACGTCCTGTACAGAAGCGATCTCCCTGATCTGGTTGAGGGATGTGTCGTCTAGTTTGATAATCTGGGAATTCTCAGTACCAACATCTATGAGCTTGAAAGCATCGCCCCCAGTTACCGTTTCGGTAACCATTCCCTGTAATCCGTAGGCAAAGCCTACCAGGAAGACAATTGCCGCAATACCGATCGCGATGGCGCCGAGTGTCAATAGTGTCCTGAGCCTGTGCTTGGAAAGATTCTTGTATGACAGTCTTAGAAGAAATGTCGGATCCATTATTTTATATCCTTGTGTCTAGTGTCTTTTATAATTTTTCCATCTTCCATCTCAATTCTGCGATTGCCAGCGTTCCAGTGTTTCTCGTTGTGAGTCACAAGCAGAACTGTACGCCCCTGGTCACTGTTTAAATGTTTAAAAAGTCGCATAATCTCTTCCCCTGCCACACTATCTAGGTTACCGGTAGGTTCATCAGCGAGTATGATCCATGGGTCGCAAATCAGTGCCCTTGCAATGCCGGCCTTCTGCTGTTCACCCCCTGATAGTTCTGTGGGAATTTTTTTACCTAATTTGCCAATGCCTAGGTCGTGTATTAGTTGATCCGCCTTTCTCAGCGCCTTGACCTGCTTTTCTCCTTTTATAATTAGTGGTAGAGCGGTGTTGTGTCTTACGTCCAGGGACTTGATCCAGTAGGGCATCTGGTGAACCATTCCTATTTTGCTCGCTCTAAACTCTCGCCTCTCATCCTCGGGCATTTGGGCCATTTCACTTCCACGAATTTTTATTCCGCCGCTAGTTGGCTTATCGATCCCTAGGACCAGATTCAAGAGAGTGCTTTTACCGCAACCCGATGGACCAAATATAACCGCATAGTCGCCAGAATGGACCTCAAGATCAATTCCGCGCAGAACTTTTACAAAGCCACCGCCTTGTTTGAAGGATTTATCTACATTCTCTGCCTTTATTACAACAGTTTTCCCCATTGCTTAATTATATTAGTTTCCCCAGCCATCCGAAGACGTTCGTGAAAGTGTCGGTAATGATGTTGAAAATTGATTTTGGTACATCGCCGGCAATTATGGCAATGTCTTCGCTTGTAGCTTGGTTGCCCCCAGCGTCAGATGAAACCACTCGCAAATGATAGGGTTGGTTTGGAACCAGGTCTGAAATGATTACAAGATGAGAGTTGGTCATGGTCTTATCTTCTCCTGTTTTTTGTGTGTAGTCAGAGCCAGTCAGGCCTTTATCGTATTCTACATAACTGGTAGATGGTTCGTCCGTTTTCCAGCTTACTACTATTTGCGCTTTGTCTTGTTTGTTGAGTCCTACGTTTGAAGTTTCAGTTGCTACATCGGAAATAGTCGGTGGTCTTCGATCAGCCGGAGTTGAGAAGGAAAGAACTGATGATTGAGTCGAATTACCATAGGCATCGGTTCCTGCGACATAAAACTCATAAGTTGCCGAGTTTGGCAGAGAAGAGATGGATAAAGTATGGTCATTGAGCTTTTCGCTTGAGGCAACCTCTATCTTCGATCCACCCTTGGGTCCGTAGAATAGTGAGCTTGTCGTCTGAACATTTGTGTGCCAGGAAACCGTTGCACTCGGAACCCCTCCATCTTTTATTTCATAAGAAACACTAGATATTTCTGGAAGTGGGGGCGTGGTAAAGTCGCGAGCGGCAAAAAACTCTGTGCTGTCGCTAGTTGTAGTTGCCTTGATTCTTAGCTGGTAGGTCTGTCCAGAAGTTAGGCTACTGAAATTTTTAGAAAATGTCGTCCCGTATCCGGAGAGAAACTCAGAACTGTCGTAATCATTTTGTCCGTATTCGATTATACAGCTTGCCTCCTGCGTGGTTGACCAAGAAACAGATATGGAATTTGGTGATAACGTAGTTACTTCAAGATTCTTAACTGCTGGCGCGATGGCTGTGGTCGTCTGATACCAACTGCTTTCACCTAAATTACCAGAAGAATCTGACCATAAAAGTCGATAGCGATATGTTTTTTCTGCCTTTAGGCCCACGACCGTTACTGAGTGAGTTAGCGTATATTCGGTATGACCCTGCTCGGAAATGTAAGTGTTGCCCTCATAAACCTCGACGTATCCCGTCGTCTGCTTATTAGAGGTCCATGAAACACTTATCGATGAAGGGCCGGTTTCGACACTTGGTCCATCAGCAACCTGTACTGTTGCCGTAGAACAGTAAACCGCCGTCTGCCAAGACGAGGTATTGCCGGCATTGTCTACAGAGCGAATGTAAAAAACATTATCACCTTCTTGATAGGAAGAGGCGGTAGCGGTTAGGACATCACCTAGATCGTTAATTGTTCCGGTTGAGCCTCGCTTGTACTGATATCCCGATATGTCCGATCCACCCGTGTCTGTGGCTTCTGGCCAAGTGAAGGTAAATGATGTTTGAGTAGAACATCCGACAGGAGAGATATTTACATATTCAGGGGTAGAGGGGGCGGTGGGATCGTATTTGTAGGTGAAGAGGGTTTCGGCGGTGGCAGTATTACCAAAAACATCTTTAGTCGCAACCCTTAGATAATAAGTTGAACCGGCTACCAGAGAAGTTGACGAGGTATACGACTGCGTAGCGCCCTCTATACCAACATGAGCCTGGTAGTCCCCAACAACCGTTGGATCGTCGCCAGAGCCGGTTGTAAACGATGCATAATAACCAGCTAGCCCGGAAAGATCATCGCCTGCGCCAGAAAATTCAAAATATGGGGCGGAATAGCTAGCCCAGCTATTATCTGTCAAAGTAACGGTTTTACCAGAGGTATTATATCCAACTATTGTAGTTGGGTTAGTCGCTGCTGTTGAGTCGCCAACTTCGGTTGCAGCAACTGAATAAAATGTTGCTGGAGAGTTTTGGTTATTGTATTCGGTTGAGATCCAGCCGGCAGATCTGTTGATATTGGAAAAAGTTGCTTGATCAATCATCCCATCCCAGTTCTGAGACGAATCCGGAGTAGTTCTGCCACCCAGAGTATGAATCGTAGTATTGCCATAAGATGCAGCAGCGATAGCAGGCATTTGTTCTGCTCCGTCAAGATATACATGCATATTAGTTCCGTCCCAGGTTAGAGTCGCCAGGTGGTAACTAGTCGTATCGGTAAAAGCAAAATTTTTTGAAGCAATTCCTCCCCCTGTGCCTAGCCTGTAATATAAGTTATTGGAAGCAATTATTATTGTAACGCCACCAGTGTTGGCGTTATTACCTTCAATAATTCGATAGGCGCCAGAGGCGACGTCCGCCTTAAACCAAACAGAAAATGTCAGGGAAGTTGAAATAGACGAATCGATATCACCAACTTCTACCTCCTCGTCAGCTGCGCCGGAAAAATTCAATCCTTTAACGATCTTAGCGTCAACTCGGTCCGCAGCATCCCAAGATCCGACAATCGTACCATTATTGTGGCTAAGCGCGTCCGTTAGCGTACCACCGGTCGGATCGTCTTGAAAATGCCAAACATTATTAAAATCGTTCGCCCAAGTGCCAGCAATGTCCCATTGATCCGCGCAACCGGCATTGCCAAAATATAGATTGATGGTTGTGTCCGAGGCGTTAGCTAATGAGTTAACCTCAACCCAAGCGATTAATTGACCCGTGGTATTGTCATATTTCTCAATCTCATATGGCAAGACGGTCAAATTATCGGAAGCAGTAAAAACAAAGTCACCTCCGTCTGATTGCTCAACATAGCCGCCATTTGAGGTGTCAGCCCAGTTAGCGTTTGTTGAACTAACAAGTACGGGAAAATCTGTTAGGTCGGCATCAACCTTGGTGTTATCTATCGTTATAGCCGTCCTATAACCCCAATCATAATCATACCAGTCAGTTGCACCCAAAACCTGGCCTACATGATCATTTGTATTTGTTGTTTTGGGTAGAAAGGCGGGTGATAGAAAAGCAATTACTAGCAAACTGCTCAAAATAGCATAAATAGCCGTACGGGGTAGTTTTGGCCTGTTAGTCCTGCCACAATCCAAACCCGAACTACGATTACCAACAAAAACACCACCAGAATAACGACTCTGATTAGTGAGTTTGTTCCAGGGGTCCAGAGTTTCGCCTATTTTCCCTCCTATTACTACAAGAAAATTATATAGTATTTTTTCCTATACTGAAAGGGTTATTTAGGATCCGGTGTGCTTAGTACAGCTCGAGATTTATAGACGATGCGCCGGCATCGATTGAAATCTCGATCTTTTGCACGGCTTTATCGTAGTCAACCGTTGAAAAAGTTTTATCGTTCTTGAGAAGTCCTTGTTTCTCGAGATTGTTGGAAGACGCTCCCGTATTCATAACGACCTTGATAGCCCGATCTTTGGGTACTCTTATATTAATTGTAGAGGCACCTGCGCTTATCGAACCATTGAAAAACTCTGATTTTGTGGCGAGATCAAGATTCATTTTAGACGCTCCGGCGTCGAGATCAAGCGCATCAACGCTGGTGTTTTGCAGGTTAGCAGTGATAGTTGATGCTCCGGCATCGATATCTAGTTTAGTTTTGATATCGTTATTTATTTTG
>Ga0172375_10011023_pt1 | contig 11603 bp, 5 predicted proteins | sample LakKiv1m_FD_114537 | JGI IMG/M metagenome (GOLD analysis project Ga0172375, IMG submission 114537) | Freshwater microbial communities from Kabuno Bay, South-Kivu, Congo - kab_092012_11.1m | ecosystem: Environmental > Aquatic > Freshwater > Lake | place: Democratic Republic of the Congo... | reverse complement strand
GTTGTCTCTGGCTTGACCCTACCAGCTCGCGACGATGCGGTCCGGCACGAACCGCGTGGCTTCCTTCAGGGGCACCGGGCCACCCCGCATGTGCCCGCGCTGGAAGACCGGGTAGACCGGCTCCTTGCTGGTGAACCGGTCGCGGTTGGGGAACTCCACCTTCACGCACGTCCCGCCGCGCATGTGCAGCACGTAGGTCGGCAACTCCGCGGTGTGCTCCCACCAGCGCCGCCCGACGTTGCGCGTCAACAGGTGGGCGGTCTCCTTCCACTCGACCATCGGGAACTCGATGGTGACCGTTTCCTGGCCGCCCAGCCCGCCGAGTACGAGGTAGTTGCCGGCCCAACCGAAAGCGGCCGTGCGGTCGTCGATGCGGCAGGCGACCGCCCGGCGGTCGGCCCAGCGCGGCAGGCGGACGCTCAGGGCGTGACAGCCCTGGTTGTGGAGCACGACCTTCCCCTCGTAGGGCAGATGGCTGTCGATGTCCAGCCAGGGCGAGGCGCGGTTCAGCAGCAGGTTGACTTGCGCGGCGCCGTCCTGGCAGCGCGTGATCGATTCCCAAGCGAAGTAGAACGGCTCCAGGTAGCAGCTCCCGTAAAGCAGCGTGTCGGTCCCGCCGCCCTTGGCACGGTTGCAGGTCGGGTCCATGGTCGCTTCGCCGTCGATCAGGCCCTCGTGCCGCAGACAGCCGAGCACGCGCGGCAGCGAGAACTCCCCGAACTCGTTCTGCTGCCAGGTGGGCAGCCCGTGCTTCGCGGCTTCCCGCTCGAGCAGGTCGAGGTCGACGAACTGGTCCTCGACGAAGGCGTTGCGCACGTACTCGTCCACGTCGTCCCAGTAGTCCCCCACGCCGGCGTCGCTCAGTTTGATGGCGATGGCCGCCATCTGGTTGTTGGCGATGTTCTCGCCCCACATCCCGATGCGGGCCAGACCCAGGTTGCGGAAGTACTCGTAGCCCTGCCGGACCCAGTCCTTGACGTACGTATCGTTGGCGGCAATGGCGTAGTCGATCAGGCCCGTGAAGGTGTAGGTCATGCCGGCCTGGTGGCCCTGGAACAAGGCCGAGGGCTTGCGCTCGGCGCCGCCGTGCACCGCGCGGATCTCCTGCGCGTTGTGCAGGTCGGTCCCGCCGGCCTCGGTCCAGGGCGAGCAGCCGCCCGTCCAGAACCGAGGCTTGAGCATGTAGGAAACCAGCAGGCCGGCCGTCTCCAGGGCCTTTGCGTCGCCAGTGGCGGCGTGCCAGGAACACAGCGCGTGGACAACAATGGCGTGATAGGCGGTCACCGCGCCTTCGGGGTCATCCTGGTCGCTCAGAGCTTCCTTGGTATCGGGCCAACCGGTGCCCGGGAGATAGGCATAGTCCATGCCGAAGTCGGTGGTGGCCGGGTAGTAGGCGTAGTCGTCCTTGCGGATCGCGATGCGCGACAGCGCCTCCGCCACCTGCCGCGCCCGCTCCCGCAGTGCCGGGGCGTCGTCCCGCAGCCAGCGATCCGTCAGCATCTTGAGGAGGGCGGCCATGCCGGCCACGGTGGTGAACGCCTCCCCCGAGGCGCGGTCCTTCCGCCCACCCGCGCCGCCTTTCCGCCACCAGGCGCCCGGCGTGTCCAGGGACGCCATCAGGTAGTAGCCCTCCGGCGTGGTGTGCTCGAGCATGGACGCCAGCGCCTTCTCCTCCAGATCCAACCCCCAGCGGCTGCCGGTCATCAACCGCAGCAGAGTCAGTGCCCACAGGACTCGCGGGTTGTGATCGCTCCACTGACAGGTATGAGGATACCCGGAGGGTGCGAGCACGTGCTGCATCCACAGGCACTCGTGGCTGAACTGCGGCATGATGGTCCCCACCAGGGCGTTGACGGCGAACCGGGCGCGGTCGGCCAGGTCCAGCGTGTAGGGAACGGTGGCCTTTCGCCAGGTTCCGTTCGCGGGGTTCTGGCCGAAGCCCCCGTCTGCTTCGGTGGTAGCCTGGGTCGCCCACTCCTGTTTGAACCGAGCGATGGCCGCGCGGCCCCGCTCGTTGCACGCCTTCAACCGCGCGGCGCGCCGCTGCCGGAACTCGTTCGCCTCGCGCGGGCCGCCTGCGGCCAGCACAAAGCTGCCGGAGCCGCTGACGACCTTGACGGCGATCGGGTTGTGCCCGGCGTGCAGACGCACCGTGAAACGGTGATCCAGGACCGTGGGGGGGTGCGCATCGTTGCCGGTTGCCAGCGTGTCGCAGACCACCTCGCCGTTGACCCACCACTTCATCCACCAGTCCGCGCCCGCGCCAAGGTCGATCTCCATGGCCTTCTCGGCCTCGACGGTCGCCAGCAGGTACGCGGTCTTCCCTTCCGCCTTGCCGCCCAGCAGCGCGCCCAGGTCGAGGCGGCTGTCCGCGAACACGACCTGCTGCCCCGCCAGGCGCTTGCCGGCGATGGTCAGCTCCGCCGGGACTTCCTTCGTCACCGCGAACTCCGGCTCCACATCATCCTTGCCGACCGGGCCGAAGAGCGTCCACGCCTTCGGGAAGGCGAGGTCGCCGTCCGCGCCGCAGATTGCGGGCTGAAGTCTGGTTTGGTGACGCTGCGCTTGCTTGTGCACGGTGAGATACTCCTTCTCATTGACATAACTATAACATTGAAATACGTTACATGACGTAACGTTACTCAAGGATCAATGAGCATGATCGTGCGCCAGGCAGAGGGTGTCGTTCGGCGGAAGCTGGCCGGCTATCCGGTGGTGGCCATTCTGGGCGCGCGCCAGACGGGTAAGACGACTCTGGCCCGCGCCATCGCGGCAGCCGGACCCGACACCCATTACTTCGACTTGGAGAAGCCCCGTGACCTGCAGAGACTGGAGCAACCGCAGCTCGCGCTGGAATCGCTGCGAGGCTTGGTAATCATCGATGAGATCCAGCGTCTGCCGACGCTGTATCCCCTCCTGCGCGTGCTGGCGGACCGCGACCCGCCGCCGGCGCGCTTCCTGCTGCTGGGCAGCGCGTCGCCCCAGCTTGTGAAGGGCGTGTCGGAGTCCCTGGCCGGCCGGGTCGGGTTCGTGCACCTCGGCGGCTTCGACCTGCGCGAGACCGGCGAGGCCTCCCTCGCCCGTCTCTGGCTCAGGGGATCGTTTCCCCGTTCCTTCCTGGCGTCGGACGACATGACGAGCCTGGAATGGAGAAACGACTTCATCCAGGCGCTGCTGGAACGCGATCTGCCGCAGTTGGGGATCACCATTCCCGCTGTGACCCTGCGACGGTTCTGGAGCATGCTGGCCCACTATCACGCGCAGATCTGGAACGGCGCAGAACTGGCGCGCGCCATGGGTGTGGCGCAGTTGACGGTGCGGCGGTATCTCGACATCCTCACCGGCGCCTTCATGGTCCGGCAGCTCCCGCCCTGGTTCGAGAACATCAGCAAACGCCAGGTGAAGTCGCCCAAGCTTTACCTGCGCGACAGCGGACTCCTGCATGCCTTCCTCAACCTGCAGGCCCGGGGCGACCTGGAGGGGCATCCCAAGGTCGGCGCGTCGTGGGAGGGCTTCGCCGTCGAACAGACCCTGACCATGCTCGACCCCCCCGAAAGCTACTTCTGGGGCACCCATGCGGGCGCAGAGCTTGACCTCCTCGTCCTTCATGGGGGCAAACGCTATGGCTTCGAGTTCAAGTACGCCGACGCGCCCAGATGGAGCCGTTCCATGCAGACCGCACTCGACGATCTGCGGCTTGAGCGTCTCTTCGTCATCACGCCCGGCTCCGAGCGCTATCCGATTCACGCGCAGGGCGAAGTCGTGCCTCTCACGCAGGTGCCGGAACTGCTGTAGCGGTACGCCCCACCGCCAGGTTGGCACCACCGGATCCGCTGACGACCTTGACCGCTGTGAGACTGCGGCCGGCGCGCAGGCAGACCGAGAAGCGCCGGGGGCGCGGGGAGCTGATCCCCAGGTTCCGCAGACTGCGTTCCGGCCGGGTACGCACGGAGGCTGACGTTGTCCAGTCCCGGCGTCGTCCCCCACAACGTCCAGAGCTGCACCCGCAGCCCGGCTAGGGATGGGACGCACGCCCCGCCGCACCGCGGGTAGAGTGCCCTTCGCCTCGCCCTGTGTCCATTGCTTCCGGCATCCCGCCGGGGTATGGCCAAGCCAAGCTGCGGGGCCGAACTGGCGGCTTCGAAGGTGGCAGGGGCCCGGCGCCTGGCGGGCGAGGCCTGGTTGCCGGGCAACGGGGCCGTCGGCGCGACCGGAGCCGGTGCCGGCGCGGCGCCACGGTGGGTCAGACCGTCGCCGGAACAGGGTCGGAGAGAGCGACCTCCTGGGAGCTGTGACTTGACACCGAAAACGGCGGAAAGTACCGTTCAAGCATGGCCCGTATGACGTCACAGACAACCCCAGGAATACCCCAGGTCTGACCATGCTGGCATGGCGTCGGAACGGCGTTGTCCTGCCAGCAAGGGTCTGTGAATGGAGGCCATGAGGCACTTCACGACGCGAAGCGACGGTCTTCGTCAAGCGAATCCCCCCCTCTCCGCCAGAGTGGCTGGGTGGAGGTGTCCCGGCGTCCTGGAGCCTCGCAGGGGAACCCGATGAGTGTGCCGTCATGGCCTGGCCCGCGTCCGGGTCACGGACCGGCCGGGATGGGCCGCCCCGGGCTGGGAGCCTGGGGCGCTGTTGCCCTGTTCCTCGGCGCCGTGTCGCTGGCTTCTGCTCCGGCGGCAGGCGCCCCGCGGGTCGAGTCGCTCCGGTGTCTGACGCCGAGCGTTGCCCGCTACCAGCGCTGCGAGCTGAGCGCCACCGTTTCGGGTGCGTGGACCAACCCGTTCGACCCGGATCAGGCCGACGTGTGGGCCGAGCTCACCCCGCCCTCGGGCCGACCGCTGCGCGTGCCGGCGTTCTGGTTCCAGGACTACACCGAGAGCCCGCCCACGGCCCCGGTCCGCCGCCAGATGGAGTCCGTGGTACTCTTCGTCCATGACCGGGACTGGTCCGCCGGCACCCAGTGCGAGCTCTTTCTCGACGACGTCAGCCTGCTCGACGCTCAGGACCGCGAGGTGCCCTACGACGACATGGAGACCGGCGACGTCCCGCGCCAGGAGGCCCTCGACGCGGCGCCGCTGGCCTACAGCAGCGCGTACTGCCACAGCGGCAGGCGGGCCCTGCGTTTCGCGCCCACGTTCAACGGAACGACGCGCTGGCCTACGGTGCTCTTCCGCCTCGGCGGCGCCGACTGGACCGCATACCGCGGGTTGGTCCTCTGGGTCTACCCCCGTTGCGACACGCCGCTGGGGCCGCTGCGCGCCTACTACCGGGACAAGGAGTGGGGCAAGTCCCGCGATGCGGCCTGGGAGACCCGCAACGGGACCCTCAAACCGAACCAGTGGAACCGCCTGGTCTGGCGTTGGGTCGATCCCTGGCCGCCCGTCGCTCTGGCCCCGGCAGGGGCGCCCGAGTGGCGTGTCCGTTTCACCCCCACCGAGGTCGGACGATACACCCTCCGGTTGCAGGCGCGCGACGGCACCGGGAGCACCGTCTCGGAGCCCGCGGAGTTCACGGTGACTCCGTCCAGCGACCACGGCTTCGTCCGCGTCAGCCAGGACGACCCGCACTACTTCGTCTTTGACGACGGCACGCCCTTTGTGCCGATCGGGCATGATGTGCCACTCGGCCTGCCGGACGTGCGCGCCTGTTACCCGCGGATGAAGGCCCACGGCGAGAACGCCACCTACTTCATCCTGTGCCCGTATGACTTGTCCTATGAGTGGGACCAGCTTGGGGTCTACGACCTCGAGCGCGCGGCCCGCATCGACCGGGTGATCGAGGCGGCGCGTGAGAACGGCATCTACCTGAAGCTCTCCTTCGACGTGCACGACGCGCTCCGGCCGAGCGCCTGGTGGGGAACCAACCCCTACAACGCGGCGCGCGGCGGGCCCTGTGCCTCGCCCAACGACGTCTACACCCACCCCGCCGCGTGGTCGTACTACGCCAAGCGCATCCGCTACCTGGCCGCCCGCTGGGGCTACAGCCCGCACATCATGGCCTGGGAGCCGGTAGCGGAACTGGACGGCGCGACGTTTCTCGAAGGGATGGAGGGCTGGGGATACCCGAACCGGGCCGGCGGCGAGGCCATTTCGGTGATGTTGGCCGGCTTCCTGCAGAAGCTGGCCGCGCACCTGCGGACGCTCGATCCCTACGGACGCCTGTTCACCACCTCGTACGGGGGCGACACCTCGGACGATCGCCACTGGAGCCTGCCTGAGGTGGTCTACACGCAGATCCACTGCTATGACTCGGAGGACCCGTCCGTGACCCTGAGCCGCTGGGCTCGCGCTCTGACGACGGCCTACGCCAAGCCCATGATGATCACCGAGTTCGGTCCCGGAACCGAGGGCCCCGCGCCGGGCATCGACCCCGAGGCGATCAACCTCCACAACGGCATCTGGGCCAGCCTGCTGGGCGGTTCGGCCGGGTGTGCACTCAACTGGCACTGGTGGTACGTCCATGACTGGGACCTCTACCGCCACTATGCGCCGTTGCGGGCCTTCGCGAGCGGCATCGACTGGCCGCGCGAGGGGTTCCGGCCAGCCAGCGTCGGCATCCAGGTGCCCGGCGAGGAGCGGACGATCGAGGCCGAGACCGTCATCAGGACTCGCGGCGGGTTCGGAGATGCCACGGTCTCCGACTTCCCGATCCGGCCGGACGGAACGCTCTCCGGCACGGCGCTGCCGCCCGAGTTCACGCTGGCCCGCGGGCGTGGCGAGCGGCGGGTCTCGCCCCGCTTCCTGACCGAGTTCCCCCAGCCCAGCCGCTTCCTCGTCGAGGTTCGGGACGTGTGCCCCGACGCGCAGTTGACGATCAGCCTGGACGGCCAGCCGGTCCGCACCATCGACCTGCCGGCACGCAACGTCCCCGGGAAGCTCTCCTGGCAGGACCCCACCCACGGGATCTGGGTGTGCCGATACGAGGAGACCTATGGCATCGAGGTGCCGGCGGGAGCGCACGTCATCGAGGTGGAGAACAGCCATGCGGGACAGAGCTGGGTCCAGGTGCGCGGATACCGCTTCGTCCGCCGCGAGCCGGCAGGTCTGCGGGTCATCGGCCTGGCGGGCCGCCGGTCGGTGCTGTTGTGGGTGCAGAACCGGGAGAGTGTCTGGCAGCGCTGGAACCAGCCGCGCCCGGCAGCGATCACGGGGGCCACCCTGTCAGTGGACGGCCTGGGCGCCGGCGAGAGGCGGGTCGAGTGGCTCGACCCATGGTCGGGTGCAACCCTCTCGACCGTCACCGTGTCCCCCCGCGCCGGGGCCCTCGTGCTCGAGGTCCCGCCGCTGGAGCGGGACCTGGCCTGCCGGATCCTCCAGTAGCGTTCCCCTGGCGTGGGCACGCCAGCGTCTGCAGGGAGTGTGCGATGACCTCCAGAGAGCGCCTTCAATGCGTCCTGAGCGGCCGGATCCCCGACTGCGTTCCGGTCTGTCCGGACATCTCCAACATGGTCCCGGCGCGGCTGACCGGCCGGCCGTTCTGGGACATCTACCTGTATAACAACCCGCCGCTGATGGATGCGTACGTCGACGCGGCGCACCACTTCGGCTTCGACTCGGTGATGGACCTCTTCCCGCTGACGTTTCCCGAGGAGACCGCGGGCGCAGCGCCCTGGGAGCGTTTCATCGTGAGGCGGACGCCGACGGCGATCACGACGCAGAGCAGCTATGTGGACGGCGGCCGCCGGGTCTGGAGCCCCACGGTCGATGTCTACCCGGTAGCCGACCCGCCCACGTTCGGGGTTCCGTGCGCGAAGGTCGAACTGCCTGCGGAACCGACGTGGTTCGAGCCGGTCGAGGGCGTTCGGCCCTTCGATACCGGCCCCACCGGCTTCGCCAGGATCAAACAGCGGATGGGTGACCGGGGTCTGGTGGGCGCCTACGTGACCTACTCGTCCGTGCTGGGATCCCCGGACGCCATCTATCACTACCTGGACAACCCTGACAAGCACGAGCAGTGGGCCGAGGAGCGCGTGCGCTGGGCCGAGGCCCGCTTCGCCCGCGTCATGGCGATGGCAGTGAAGCCGGACTTCATCGCGGTGGGGGGCTCGGGGACCCTGGTCTTCCAGACCCTGAAGATCTTCCGCCAGCTGGCTTTGCCGGCGGTGAAACGCGCCATCGAGCTGGCCACCGCGGCGGGCCTGCCGGCCCACATCCACTCGTGTGGCCCCGAGCGCGAACTGGTGCGGGTGATGGCCGAGGAGACGAGCCTGAGTGTGATCGACCCCCTCGAGATCCCACCCATGGGCGACTGCGACCTGGCCGAGCTGAAGAGGCTCTGGGGAGACCGGATCACGCTGAAGGGCAACCTGCACACGACGGAGGTGATGCTGCGCGGCCGTGCGGAGGACGTCGTCCGCGCCGCGAAGCGCGCCATCGATGATGCTGCAGCCGGAGGACGCTTCATCCTCTCCACCGGCGACCAGTGTGGCCGCGACACCCCCGACGAGAACATCCGCGCCATGATCGAGACCGCGCGCACCTACGGTCGCTACTGAGCTTTCGTGCGAAGGAGAACCGCCGACATGGACCCGCGAGAGGTCGTCCTGCGCGCCATCGAGTTCCGCGGTCCGCCCCGCGTGCCCATGAACTACGGCAATCGTGACCTGGAATGCTCCGACGTGGCCACCGTCGGCATCGCGGCTGCCCGCGGATTCACGCCGCAGGTGCCCTTACACCTGGCACGCCCTGGACAGCACTCTGGGACAACCGGGCAACCATCCCCTGGCGGACTGGCAGTGCCTCGACCACTACCGTCCGCCCGATCCCTCGAGCCCGGAGCGGACTGCGCATCTGCCCGACCAACTGGCGGCCAACCGGGGTCGGTTCGTCAAAGCCAACCTCGGCATCACCGGCTTCAACCAGGCGACGTTCCTCCGCGGCTTCGAGGCCTTCCTCGACGACCTGGTGAGCGCCCCGGACCGGGCCGAACGGGTCCTCGACCTGGTATTCGGCTTCGAGAACGAGATCATCCGTCAGTATTGCGCGCTGCCCCTGGACGCGGTCCAGTTCTACGACGACTGGGGGACCCAGCGGGGCCTGATGATCTCGCCGGTCCTGTGGCGCCGGGTCTTCCGGCCGCGCTATGCCGAGCAGTTCGCGCGCATCCATGCCGCCGGTAAGAAGGTGTGGTTCCACTCCTGTGGCCATGTCCATGCCATCCTCGGCGACCTGATCGGCATCGGAGCCGACGTGCTGGAGCTCCTCCAGCCGGACGTCATGGGCGTGGAACGCCTGGCGGCGGACTTCGGTGGCAGGGCCTGCTTCTGCTGCTCGGTGGACCACCAGCGCGTTGCTCTGTCCGGGACACGGCAGGACATTCTGCACTACGCCGACCGGCTCTGCCGCCTGCTCGGAGCCTTTGACGGCGGCTTCATCGCCTGCATCGAGGACTACAGCATCATGGGCATGACGGACCAGTCCTACCAGTGGCTCCGTGAGGCCTTCGGCTCCGTCGCCCCGGGAGTGTCGCGGCCCCGGCCGGCCGCGGCCAGCCGGTCCATTGCCGACTGGATGGAGCGGTAATGGAATCCGGGGATTCCAGCGCCCGTGGCGCCGCCGGTGATGCGCTGTGTGGATGGTTGCTTCGGTTCTCTCCTGCGCAAGTGCTCAGGTCTTTGCCGGTTGGTGCGTACGGCGACGCGGAAGGCCTGCCTGTGCGTGTCCGCACGCAGACAGGGGACGATGGGGGGCTCTCCTCCCGTCATCCGTAGTCGTCGCCGTAGGCGTCGACCGGCTCCGCCTGCGAACCGTTCCCTGCTGAGTACCCTTCCGTACGCTGCCGGCTCCCGGTAGCCCCTACACCAGCATCAGCCAGTTGATCAGGTTCTCGGGATGCACGTAGGCCGGCATCGGTTTCTCGGGCGCCGCCGCGGTTCGCATCGCCTCGCGACGGAAGAGGCGGTACCAGGGATGCTCGTTTGGGTCGCGGCCGGCGACGAGACGCTGCACGCTGACGGCCGTGTGACCGCGGAATTCGCAGTGGTACTGCTCGTGGGAGTTCTGCGGGTCCGCCAGACTCACCATCGTGCAGGTGGCACTCTCGACGTTCACCGGCGTCGTGATCACCAGAGTCTCGGTGCCCTGAAGGCCGTCGAAGATCATCCGACCGCCCACCCAGCGCGGCACGACATCCCGGCCATTGACTTGGCAGCGGACTCCCGCCCGGTGCGCCCAGCCGGGCTTGCGGACCGTCAGTTGCCGCATGCCCTTGTTCTGGATCAGCAGCTTGCCCTCGTGCGGCAGCCAGCTCCAGACGTCCACCCAAGGCGAGCGGCGGTTGAGCCACAGGTTGACATCCGCGCCCGCGCCGTTTCGCCGGACGACGCCCTCCCAGGCATAGTACAGGCCCTGGCTGGCGTTGGCGGTGCAGCAGTGCATCATCATCGGCGTCTGGTAACGCGCTCCGACCACGTGCCCGAAGGCGCCGACCGTCCGTTCCAAGACGCGGTCGTGGACCTCCTGCCCCGGCAGGACGCCCTTGTTGTTCTTCTGTACGAAGCGGTAGTCGCACGTGCCGCCAAACGGCGCGTTGGGTGGCCGCTCCTTGCCCGCCTCCGACACCCGCTTGAGTTCCTCCAGGTCCGTGGCTTGGGCACACAGCAGGCCGTTGCGGGCATATTTCTCCACATCGTCCCAGTAGTCCCCCAGACCGGCATCGGTCAGCGTCACCGCCAGGCCGATCATGTCGCCGATCGTACATCCTTCGGTTCTTTCGCCGCCGGTCGGAAACAGGCCCAAGCGGCCAACGCCCATCTGCCGCGCATAGCCATACGCGTCGGCCACCAGTTCTTTGATCCGCTGGTCGTCCGCGACGAGCCCGTAGTCCAGCACACCGCGCAGCGCTGCGGCCGAGGCGTGGAAGTGCAGTTTGAAATGCCCTCGCTCGGCTCCGGCCGTGGGACTCATGTCCGCCGCGCCGCCCCAGAACTTGGGCTGGAGGCCACAGTGGATGAACTTCCGCGAGACCTCTTTGAACCGCTCATCGCCCGTCGCGGCATAGTAGCGGGTGAAGCCGCGCAGGGGCTGGAACAAGTAGAACATCGAAGCGCCTTCGAAACCCTCGTTGGCCTTCTCCGGCGGCTTCCTGGTCGTCCAACCCGACTTGCGCGGGTAGCTGAAATCGTTGCCCAGCCCGGGATTCGGGTAGAAGGCCATGTCGCCTTCCGTGACCGCCAGTTCCAGCATCCGCTCGGCCGTTCGTTTGGCGCGCTGGCGCCACACGTCGTCACCGGTCCATTGCAGCCAGTAGAGCAGGCCCGTGATGGCCCGTCCGTTGCCGGCCATGTTGGCATAGTCTTCGTCCCAATCCTTGGCTCCATAACCCACTCCCACATTCCACGGCCGGCGTGGGTCTTTCCGATCGTAGATCAGTCCATCCTCGGCCATGTTCTTCAGCATGGCATCCATGAACCCGTTCTGTAGCTCTTGGCCCTGATCGCTGCCCGACATCTGGCGCAGCAACGGCAGCGCCTCGATGTACTTCGGCATCACTCCGCTGACCATCGAACTCCAGTGCAGCATGTAGGCCGGATGCACGTCCAGGATGTTGAGGAAGGTGCATTCGTAGTCCAACGCCGGATTCAGCGAGCCGAGCATGCC
>Ga0172375_10011022_pt1 | contig 11603 bp, 11 predicted proteins | sample LakKiv1m_FD_114537 | JGI IMG/M metagenome (GOLD analysis project Ga0172375, IMG submission 114537) | Freshwater microbial communities from Kabuno Bay, South-Kivu, Congo - kab_092012_11.1m | ecosystem: Environmental > Aquatic > Freshwater > Lake | place: Democratic Republic of the Congo... | reverse complement strand
GATGTCGCGCACAGTTTCGGCGGCTCGCGCGACATCTTGCGTTCCTGGATCGGGCTCGGCGGCTTCGTCTCGTATTCCGGCACGATCTGCGACCCGGCCGCAACCCGGATCCGGGCGGCGGCGGCGGAGACCCCGGCCGATCGCATCCTCGTCGAGACCGACAGCCCCGACCTCTTTCCGCGGGGCGGCGTCCCCTGCCCCGGCATGCCCGCCGTTCCGGCCGGATCCGCGGACAGAGGCCCCAACCACCCGGCCAATCTGGCCTTCGTGCTCGCCGCCCTCGCCGCGCTTCGCAAGGTCCCGGCGGACGAACTCGCCGCCCGCACCGACGCCAACGCCCGGCGTGTGTTTGCGGGCTTCCCGGAAGCATGTTGACGCCGGAATCCGTTTCGTCCGGCGCCAGGAAGGCTCAACCCCGTTCCACCTGCTCCGCGAGGCGATCGTCGGCATCGGGAACGGCCAGTTTCCGCAACGCGGCGGCCATCGCGGCCCTCCGTCCCGGATCCCCCGCGACCTCGCGCAGCATCCCGGCCAGACGCCCCGCGTCGAGGTCGGCCTGCCGGGCCATCACCGCGCCCCCCGATCCCGCGAGCGCCTCCGCGTTCAAGCGCTGATGGTCGCGCGCCGCGCCCGGCAGCGGAATCAGCACGGCGGGGAGGCCGCACAGGCAGAGCTCGGCGCAGGTCACCGCGCCGGCGCGGCAGACCGCCACATCGGACGCGCCATAGGCCGCGCCCATATCACGAATGAACGGCGTCACCTCGGCCGCAACGCCCGCCGCGGCGTAGCGTGCCCGCACCGCGTCGGCGTCGGCCGGTCCGCTCTGGTGAACCACGCGCAGTCCGGGCAGATCCGCCGCCAGCCGGCAAAGCGCCCCGCAGGCCACCTCGTTCACCGCATGCGCCCCCTGGCTGCCGCCCGTCACCAGAACCGTGAAGCCCGGCGCCCGCGCCTGCCGGAGCGCCGCGGCTGCCAGTTCGCGCCGCACCGGCAGGCCGGTCAGAACCGTCCGCCTGCCGGGGAACGCCGCCGCCGCGCCGGGAAAACTCACCGCCGTCAGCCGCGCCAGCCGCGACAGCCACGCGACCGCCTGCCCCGGCACCGCATTCGCCTCATGCAACACCACCGACACGCCCAGCAGCCACGCCGCCAGCGCCGGCGGCAGACTCGCATAACTGCCCATGGCCAGCATCCGGCCGGGCCGCAGCCGCCGCAACTGGCGCAGGCAACGCACAACCGAAGCCGCCACCGCCGGGGCCGCCGCCGCCCGCAGCGGCCGCGCGCCGGTGCGCCAGACCGGGCCGTCCCAGGCGGGAAGCGCCTCATCCTCCACGGCCCGGCCCGAAAGCCAGACCGTCACCTCGTGGCCGCGCGCCCTCAGCGCGCGGGCCGTCGCCAACCCCGGAAACACATGGCCGCCCGTCCCTCCGCACGCCACCACGATCTTCATGGTCCGCCCCCGGTTCCGCTTTTCCACGTTCCTCACGCCCCGCGGAAGCCATGCGCAAACTCCCGCGCCGCATCCCGGCACCAGACATAAACCAGCCCGCCATACAGCGCCGCCGCCGCCGCCAGCGTCACCGCCATCGCCGCCCCCTCGCCCGCCTTCCCCCACATCCGCCACGCCACCGCGAGACGTCCGTGCAGCAGGGCGGCCGCAACCGCCATCACCGCTGCCGCCGCCAGCGCGCGGGCGACGGGTGTCGCCAGCGCCGACAGCCGCGGGGCGCATCCCTTCCGCCGCAGCAGCCCGATCAGCGCCGCCACCGAGACCAGGCTGGAGAGCACCGTCGCCATCGCAATCCCCGCATGTTTCCATCCGTCCGGCCAGGTCAGCACGCAGATGACGTTCATCGTCAGATTGAACGCCACGGCGCCGAGGCTCACCCGCACCGGGGCGGCGGTGTCGCCCAGCGCGAGAAACACCGGCGTGATCGCCTTGTGTACGCAGAACACCAGCAGCCCCGGCGCGTAGAACGCCAGCGCCCGCGCGGAATAGAGCGCCGATTCGCCGCCGAAACGCCCCCCGGGATGCCGGTAGACGAGCTCGATGACCGGCAGGGCCAGCGCCAGCAAACCCGCGGCCGCGGGAGCCATCAGCAGGGCGATGTTGCGCAGCGCCCGCTCGAGCGTCGGCCTCAGGGCGCCGGGATCCGAGACGGCGACCTGCGTGGCGAACGTCGGCAGCAGCACGGTGGCGAAGGCCGTGCCGACCAACCCCAGCGGCAGATAGACCAGCCGATCGGCATACTCCAGCGCCGCAGGCGCCCAATCGCCCGCCCACATCGCCAGCAAGCCGTCGAGGCAGACATTGACCTGCACCACGCCCGAGGCCAGCGCCAGCGGCAACGCCATCCGCAGCACGCGCGCCACCTGCGGATCCCTCCACCACCGCAGGTCGGGAACGAACCGCACACCGAGCCGCCGCAACGCGACCGCCTGGAACAGCGCCTGCGCCGCGCCGGCGATCAGCACCGCCCACGCCACGATGCGGATGCGCAGGCCGGGATCGTCCGCGACGAACGGGCACACCCCGACCAGCGCCAGGATCCAGATAACATTGAGCAGGGCCGAGGCCAGCGCGGGCACCCAGAACGAGCGCAACACGTTGAGCGCGCCCATGGCCAGCGCCGCCACGCAGATGAGCGGCGCATAGGGAAGCATGATGCGCAGCAGGGGAAAGATCGCCGCGAACCGGGGACTCGACGCCAGCCACGCCTGCAGCGGAAAGGTCGCCAGCACGCCCAGCGCGGCGATGCCCCCGAGCGCCGCGATCACAAAACCGGCTGTCCGGGCGAGCAGCCGGTCGCCCGCCGCGGGTCCGCCGCGGGCCACCGCCGCCGCGTAAACCGGAATGAAGGCCGACGACAGCGCGCCCTCGCCGAAGAGCTTGCGGAACAGGTTCGGGATGCGGAAGGCCACGACAAACGCCGAGGTTTGCACGCTGGTGCCGAAACATTGGGCCATCAGCATCTCGCGCGCCAGACCGGCGATCCGGCTGACGGCCGTCCCGCCCGCGACCCTGGCCACCAAATGCAACACCGGGGGCGCCCCGCCGCTCATGCTATGCCCCCCTTCGGGTCCCATGGGTACAGATGTGCCGCACCGCCTCGTGAAAATTTTCGGCCCCCGAGAGAATCTCGATCTCCACCCGCAGGTAATAGAGCGGCACGGCCGGACTGGCCAGCCGCGGCAGCCGCACGGCGTCCTTCTCCGTTGTGATCAGCGCGCAGGCGCCCAGCTCGTCGGCCCGGTTCACCGCGTCAATGATCTCCTGCGCCTCGTACCGGTGGTGGTCGGCATAGCGGTCGCACGCGGCCAGCCGCGCCCCCATGCCGCGCAGGAACCCCTCGAAGCTCTGCGGCACGGCGATCCCCGAGAGCGCCGCGACCTTCCTGCCCTCCAGCCAGGAGAGCGGCAGCGTCTCCTCGCTGTAGACATTGCGCAGGTGCCGCGGACGGTGACAGCACTCGATGATCTCCGCATGATCGTTCCATTCGCGGATCCGGGCGCGCAGCGCATCGGAACGCCCGTCCGACTTGGTGATGAAAATGAAGTCGGCCCGTTGCAGGTTGCGCGCCGGCTCGCGCAACACGCCGCGCGGCAGGAGATTGCCGTTGCCGAAGGGGTTGGTCTTGTCAATCAGCACCAGCTCCAGCCGGTGCTTGAGCTTCTGATACTGGAAGCCGTCGTCGAGCACGAGCGTATCGCAGCCCAGGGCCTTGATCGCGTAGCGTCCGCTCTTGACACGGTTCCTGTCGACCAGCACGACCACGCCCGGCAGGTTGGCGGCGAGCATGTAGGGTTCGTCGCCGCCCATCTCGCTGTCGAGCAGCAGGTGGTGGCCGTCGCTCACGACTCGCGGCGGTTCGATCGTCTCGCGGAACAGTCGCTGGAACCACGGCAGCTCCTTCTTGCGGTAGCCGCGGCTGAGAATCGCGACCTTGCGCCCCGACTTCTGCAGTTCGCGGGCGAAAATCTCCACCACCGGGGTCTTGCCCGTGCCGCCAGCGGTGATGTTGCCCACGCTGATCACCTGGCAACCGAGCGGGTAGCGCCGCAACAGGCCCGTTTCGTAGAAGAAGAGGCGCGCCTGCACGATCCCCCGGAAGAGGTGCGACATCCCCTTCAGGACGGCGAGCAGCATCCGGAGTGAACCCGTGTGCCCCTGGTCGGCCCCCGGCTGTTGGATCAGGCGGATCAGGAACTTCTCGATCCGCTCCATGCGTTTGGTTCGGTTTCGTGCCATGGTGTGATGCGGGGATGATAACGAATCCGGCGTCTGGAGGCAATTCCGCGCGCCCCGCGCCCTCGGTCAACGACAGGGGTGGCGGCCGGATGCGAGCGCCTTCCTTTGTGTGCCGGGCGTTCTTTGCGGGATCAGGCTCGATGAAGCCTGGCGACGAAGCGTAGACAACGACAGCTGGATTTCTAAGCTTTGTCGCGACGAAGAGGGGCGCTTGCAGAACCCCTGCAAGCGCCGGTCTCATTCGAACTTCAGCGTGCCGAACGAATCGGGGCGGTGGAAGTCGGGAGTGGGGCTCGCCACCGGGTTCCACGTGATGTACTGCTGGTTCGTCTTTCCGCCGCAGCGATAGAAGTTGCAGCGCCAGACGGTGCCGGCCTTCGGCTCGACCTTCTCGCCCGAGTGCTCGGCGATCACGCTGAACGGGATGGCCGCCGCCAGCCACCAGCCCTTGTCGTCGGCCGATTCCTCTTTCGTCGGGCCCGGCACCGATGTTGCCACCTGGATCCCTTTGGCGAGTTCGGGGGCGATCAACTTGCGATTGTTGCGGTCCGGTCCCCATCCGAGATGGATCATCCCGCAGCAGTTGGCCTCGAAGTTGAAATAGTGGGGGCCTTTTTCCGGGTTGATCGTCGCGAAGAACTCCACGCAACTATCGAGGCAGACGTTTCCGTTCAATTCCGTCGTCTGTGAAGAGATGTGCGTATCGTCGCAGACGAAGAGCAGGTAGATGGCGGTGTCGTCATACAGCAGGCGCACCGACGTCGCATGCTTCTGGCCTTCCTTGTGCCATTTGAACACATCGCTCGGGATCACTTCGGCTTTTTTCCAGAGATCGAGTTCGGGGCCCTTCGCGAGATCAACCGGCCCCGTAGCCTTCTTGACTGTTGCAGTTTTCATCGGCTGTTGCGCATTCTCCTTTTGTGCTTCTCCGGCCTGAATAGTGATAGGAAATCGCTTTTCACGCGGCGCGGGCTCCCGCCCGCTGAGACCGGCCTGAAGGAGCGCGTTCATGAGGGATATGGTAGGCGAAACGGGGGGAAGGCGTCAAGACAGGTTGCAACCCGGCATTGACGCCGGGCGGCGCTTCCGTTATGCTGTTCCGCCAACTGTGGAACTTCAGTGGTTTTGGCTTCGGGCCGGTCGCCCGCGGGCGCCACGAGGAGAACCGTCCGAAGGGCGGAAGCAACAACGGAGAGACAAAATGGCTATCAAAGTCGGCATCAACGGGTTCGGCCGCATCGGCCGCATGGTGTTTCAGGCGCTCTGTGATCAGGGGCTGCTCGGCAAGGGTTGCGGCCAGTTGGACGTGGTGGCCGTGGTGGATATCTCGACCAACGCCGACTATTTCGCCTACCAGATGAAGTACGACACCGTTCACGGCAAGTTCAAGCACACGGTCACCACCGCGAAGAGCGCGCCGGACAAGGAAGAGGCCGACACGCTCGTGGTCAACGGCCACCCCGTCCGCTGCGTCCTGGCGCAGCGTTCGCCCGCCGATCTGCCGTGGAAGGCGCTGGGCGTGGACTACGTGATCGAGTCAACCGGCCTCTTCACCGACAGCGAGAAGGCCAAGGGCCATCTGGATGCGGGCGCCCGGAAGGTGATCCTTTCGGCGCCGGGCAAGGGCGACGTCAAGACGATCGTCATGGGCGTCAACCAGAACGAATACGACCCGACCCGGCACGCGATCGTCTCCAATGCCTCCTGCACCACCAACTGCCTCGCTCCCGTGGTCAAGGTGCTGCTCGACACCGTCGGCGTGGAGACCGGCCTGATGACCACGATTCACAGCTACACCGCCACGCAGAAGACGGTGGACGGCCCCTCCAAGAAGGATTGGCGCGGCGGCCGCGCGGCGGCGTGCAACATCATCCCCTCGACCACGGGCGCGGCGAAGGCCGTCGGCGAGGTCCTGCCCGCAACCAAGGGCAAGATGACGGGCATGAGCTTCCGCGTCCCGACGCCCGATGTCTCGGTGGTGGATCTGACGTTCCGCAGCGCCAAGGACACGTCCATCGAGGCGATCGACGCCGCGCTCAAGGCGGCCGCCCAGTCGGGCGACCTGAAGGGCATCCTCGGCGTGACCGATGAAGAGCTGGTCTCGGCGGACTTCATCCACGACGCCCGCTCGTCCATCTACGACTCGCTCGCCACCCTGCAGAACAACCTCAAGGGCGAGAAGCGCTTCTTCAAGATCGTCAGCTGGTACGACAACGAGTGGGGCTACAGCAACCGCGTGGTGGATCTGGTCCGCTTCATGGCCGCCAAGGACAGCGGATCCTGCTGCTGCTGCGGATGAGCGCGAGGACACCATGAACAAGAAAACGTTGCGCGATGCGGTTGTGGCGGGCAAGCGGGTGCTGATGCGCGTGGACTTCAACGTCCCGATCCGGGACGGCCGGGTCGGCGACGACACGCGCATCACCGGAGCACTGCCCTCGATCCGGCACGTGCTGGATAACGGCGGCAGCCTGGTCCTGATGAGCCACCTGGGACGCCCCAAGGGCAAGGGCTATGAGGCCGAGTTCTCGCTCAAGCCCGTGGCCGAGCACCTCGCCCGCCTGCTGGCCCGGCCGGTGGCCTTCGCCGCCGACTGCGCCCAGGCCGACGCCGAAGTGGCGGCGCTCAGGCCCGGCGGCATCGTCATGCTCGAAAACACCCGCTTCTACAGCGAGGAGGAGGGCAAGGCGAAGCGCGCCGACGGCATGAGCGAGGAGGCATACCAGGAGAAAAAGGCGGCGCTCAAGGCGAAACAGAAGGCCCTGGCCCAGAAACTGGCCTCCTACGGCGACCTCTACTGCAACGACGCCTTCGGCTCGGCCCACCGCGCCCACGCCTCCACAGCCGTTGTGTGCAAGTACATGAAGGAGAACGTGGCCGGGTTCCTGATGGAAAAGGAGATCGCCTACCTCGGGAACGCGGTGGAGAAGCCGGTCCGCCCCTTCGTCGCGATCCTCGGCGGCGCCAAGGTATCGGACAAGCTGGCGGTCGTCAGAAACCTGCTCGACAAGGTTGACACGCTGATCATCGGCGGCGGTATGGCCTACACCTTCCTCAAGGCGCAGGGCCACGCCATCGGCAAATCGCTGTGCGAGAACGACCAGCTCGACTATGCGCGCGAGATGATCGAAAAGGCCAAGGCCGGCGGCAAACGCCTGCTGCTGCCCGTGGATAACATCGCCGCCGACGCCTTCTCCGCCGACGCCGCCACGCGCACGGTGGGCAACGACATCCCGGAGGGATGGATGGCCCTGGACATCGGGCCGCAGACGACGGCGCAGTACGCGGCGGCGATCCAGTCGGCGAAGACCGTGGTCTGGAACGGGCCGATGGGGTGCTTCGAGATGAAGCCGTTCGAGGCGGGCACGATGGGCGTCTGCCGGGCGGTCGCCGCAAGCGGAGCGGTCTCGATCATCGGCGGCGGCGACAGCGTGAGCGCGGTCAACGCCAGCGGCCTGGCGGACAAGATGACCCACATTTCCACCGGCGGCGGCGCCTCGCTCGAGCTGCTCGAAGGGAAGGAGCTTCCCGGAGTGGCCGCGCTGAGCGACGCGTGATCGAAGGGAAACCGGGCATGCGCGTGGCAGTCTATCCGGGCACGTTCGACCCGCTGACGCTGGGTCATTTCGATCTCGTCCTGCGCTCCTCCGCGCTCTTCGAACATGTGATCGTCGCCGTGGCCGGCGCCTCCGGCAAAGCCACGGCGATGTTCGCGCCCGAGGAGCGAATCGCGATGATCCGCGAGGAGGTGGCGCGCGCCGGCCTGCCGAACGTGGAGGTGGACACGCTCGACACGCTGCTGGTCAGCTATTGCCGCCGCCGCCAGGCGCGGGTGGTGGTGCGCGGCCTGCGGGCCTACTCCGATTTCGAGTACGAGTTCCAGATGGCCCTGACCAACCGCAAGCTGGCCGCCGATATCGAGACCCTCTTCCTGATGCCCAGCGAGGAACACAGCTACGTGACGGCCAGCACGGTGCGCGAGGTGGCCCGCTACGGCGGCGACACCCGATCCTTCGTCTCGCCGTCCGTGCAGCGGCACATCGAACAGTTCATGCTCGCGCATCCCGAACAGCGCATCAAGACGGGAGGCGGTGTTGGAAACACAGGCGCGTTTGACCGTTGACCTCGCCCGTCTGCCCAAGTCGGGCGAACGCCTGACCGGAGAACTGGACAGCGCCGTGCTCGATCTGGGCGCGACCCACGGGCTCGTCGAGCCCGCCGGCGGGCTGGCCTACGATGTGCGCGTCGAGCGCCTGGACAGCGAACTCCTGGTCCGGGGCTCGGCGGGGATGGAGATCGCCTGCGTCTGCAGCCGGTGCGCCGAGCCCTTCCGCATGCGCGTCGAGGAGGATGCGTTCGTCGTCTCCTACCCCATCGAGGAGACGACCGAACACGTGGACTTGACCCCTGACCTGCGGGAAGCTATCATACTCGCCCTTCCCGGTTATCCGGTCTGTCGGGAAGCGTGCGGCGGGTTGTGTCCGCAGTGCGGGACGAACCTGAACCGCGCGTCTTGCCGGTGCGCCCCGGACGGGGCGGACGGCCGGTGGGCCGCGCTGGACGGGCTCCGCATTCGCCGCAAGCGGACCGGGGGCAAGCGTGCCGGCACAAACGCCGGCACGCGCAACGCAGTGGATTGACCGAAACGGAGTGGGAGCCATGGCCGTACCGAAACGGAAAAAGTCGAAAATGCGCATTCGTCAGCGCAAGGGGCACGTCAAGGCCGAGGTCGCCGAGGTCGCGACCTGTCCGAAGTGCAGCGCCTCGCATCGCTCGCATCGCGTGTGCCCGTCGTGCGGGTTTTACAACGGCCGTCAGGTTCTGACGGTCACGGTCGCTTGAGCCGTCCGGGAAACCGGGTGACCGGCCGATTTCCGGGACGGGCAACGCGCTGCGGCATCGGGGTGCATGGATCGTATTCGTGCACCCCTGTTTTGTGCGGCTTCCGAAACCGGACCGGAGGGGGATTTCATCCGTGATGCGTATAGCGCTTGATGCCATGGGCGGCGACTTCGCGCCACGCGAGATTGTGCGCGGGGGTGTGCAGGCCGCCCGGCAGCTCAAGGATATTGACGCGGTGATCCTCGTCGGCGACGAGCAGGCGATCCGCGGCGAGCTGGCGGCGTGCGGCGGCGTCGAAAACGACCGCCTGCGGGTGGTTCACACCTCGGAAGTCATCGGCATGGAGGACGCCCCCGCCACCGCGGTGCGCAAGAAGAAGGACTCCTCGATCAACCGCTGCATCTCGCTGGTCAGGGACTGCGAGGCGGAGGCCGCCGTCTCCGCGGGCAATTCGGGGGCGGTCGCGGCGGCCGCGATGTTCGGGCTCGGCCGCATCGCGGGCGTGGCGCGCCCCGCCATCGCGACGGTGCTTCCAACCCGTGACCGACCGCTGCTGCTGATTGACGCGGGCGCGAACATGGACTGCGACCCCGCGTGGCTGGCGCAGTTCGCGATCATGGGCAGCGCCTATTCGCGCACCGTTCTGCGGCAGCCCAATCCCGTGGTGGGGTTGCTGAATATCGGCTCCGAGGACGGCAAGGGCAACGAAATGACCAAGCAGGCGTTCCGCCTGATCCAGCGCACGGGCGTCAACTTTCGCGGCAATGTCGAGGGACACGATCTGTTTCTGGGGAAGACCGATGTGGTGGTCTGCGACGGCTTTGTCGGCAATGTGGTGCTCAAGACGACCGAAAGCGTGGCCCACGCGATCGGCTTCTGGATGAAGAAGGAGTTTGTCCGCCATCCGATCCGCATGCTGGGCGCCTTGCTGCTCAAGGGCGCGCTCAGCACGCTCAAGCACCGGATGGACCCCGAGATCTACGGCGGCGCGCCGCTGCTGGGCGTGAACGGGCCGACGATCATCACGCACGGCTCCTCCACGCAAAAGGCGATCTTCCACGCCGTCCGGGCGGGCGCCGCCGCCGCGCGCAACCAGGTCATCGCCGAGATCGCCTCCCGGATCGCAGCCCTGCCGGTTCCGGATGGAACCCCCGACCGGCCCGCGGGCGCGGCGGAGTGACGCCAAAAGCCCCCGATGGAGACGCACCGCGAAGCGGGCGGCGCGCGGAATACACACGCCGTCCCGCCGGACACGTTACCAGGCAATGGCAACGCGTTTGCCCTTGCGCGAGCTTTCGATCGCGCCGAAAACCATCGCCAGCGACTTGATGTTGTCGTGGCATTCGCCCTGGGGGAGCGGCCCGCCGTTGAGCGCGGCAAGAAACTCGCAGAGCGCGCCATGCTGGCCGCCCAACGTCTCAACCGGCGCCACGGCGCAGGGCGTCGTCTCCCGATGAAAGCCGCTGTCTCCCGTGACGATCGCCCCGGCGGGAGGCTGGTCGCGCTCATAGGTGACCGTGCCCTTCTCGCCGATCAACCTCCAGTCGCCATGCCACGAGGTGTGCATCCCCTCCGCGCACCAACTGCCGGTGTAGGTGAACACGAGGCCGTCGGACATCTCAAAGATGCACGAAGCGGCCACGTCGCCCTTGTACCAGGATCCTTTGGGGTTGAACTCCCGCGCGTAAACCGCGACCGGATCGGCGCGACTGATCATCCGGGCAAGATCGAAGTGGTGAATCGCCATGTCGAGAATCAGCGGGCTGGCCATCTCGTCACGGAAGCCCCCGAAATGCGCGCCGATGTAGAAGGCGCAGTTCAGGGTGGTCAGCGCGCCGAGCGTGCCGGCGCCCACACAACGCGCGAGCCCGGCGTGCGTGGCGTCGTAGCGACGCGACTGGGAGACCATGTACAGCTTCCCGGCCTCCTCGGCGGCCCTGACCATGCGGCGCGCCTGGGACATGGAGGATGCCATGGGCTTTTCGCCGATCACAGGACAGCCCGCGCGCAGCGCGGCGCAGGTCACGGCGCAATGGGCGTCGGGAACGGTGAGATCCACGACGAAGTCGGGCCTGACCTTGCGAATCGCCGTTTTCAGGCTCGTCGAGATGAACGGAGAAAGCGCGTAGTTGTCGGCCTGCGCTCGGGCACGCGCGCGATCGAGATCAACCAGCCCGGCGACTTCCACGCCCTCCTCTTTCAACGGAGGGAACCAAGCGCCCGAAATCCCACCCGCGCCGACAACGACCGCTTTCATGGCCATACGAACTCCCGTTTCACACATCCGCACCTGCAACACACGGTCGGTGCCAACCGCAACCCCATTCAGGATTCGGATATCAAGTGTAATTCATGCACCGAGCCCCCACAACATTTTCCGTTCGAGGTGGCGGACAGAATGCGTGAATGCGTGAGAAGAGAAGAAAGAGAGATGATTCCCGCTGAGGCGCGGAGGCGCAGAGGATGACAGAGAACGAGATCGGGACGCGTGTGATCGAAGCAGCGATTGCGG
>Ga0172375_10011021_pt1 | contig 11603 bp, 7 predicted proteins | sample LakKiv1m_FD_114537 | JGI IMG/M metagenome (GOLD analysis project Ga0172375, IMG submission 114537) | Freshwater microbial communities from Kabuno Bay, South-Kivu, Congo - kab_092012_11.1m | ecosystem: Environmental > Aquatic > Freshwater > Lake | place: Democratic Republic of the Congo... | reverse complement strand
ATGAGCCCAGGGGAGACCCAGTTAACGATCTTGATGCCTTGCCTCAACGAGGCCGAAACCTTGGCCGCTTGCATCCGCAAGGCTCAAGCCTCCCTGCTCTCCTTGGGCATTCCCGGTGAGGTCTTGATCGCCGATAACGGCAGTCAGGATGGCTCCCAGGAGATTGCCGAAAAGCTTGGGGCCCGGGTTGTGCCCGTGGCCGAGAAAGGCTACGGCCAGGCCCTGCGTGGCGGCGTGGCCGCTGCCCGGGGTCGCTGGATCATCATGGGGGATGCCGATGATTCCTATGATTTTTCCTCCCTCGGCCCCTTCGTGGAAAAGCTTCAGGCCGGCAATGACCTCGTCATGGGATGCCGGATGCCTTGGGGTGGAGGAACGGTTCTGCCGGGAGCCATGCCTTGGAAGCATCGCTGGATCGGGAATCCGGTTTTGAGTTTTATCGGCCGACTTTTCTTTCGCTGTCCCGTGACGGACTTTCACTGTGGGTTGCGCGGCTTTCAAAAAGACGCCTACGAAAAGATGGACCTCAAAACCACCGGCATGGAGTTCGCCTCGGAAATGGTGATCAAGGCTACCCTCAAGGGGATGAAAATCAGCGAGGTGCCCATCACTCTTCATCCGGACGGCCGGTCCCGCCCGCCCCACTTGCGGAGTTGGCGGGACGGTTGGAGGCATCTGCGGTTTATGATGCTGTTTTGCCCCCGCTGGCTCTTTCTGATTCCCGGCATGGTGTTGACGGTGGCCGGGGGGGCGTTGCTTTTCCTCCTTGCGTTTGGGCCGGTGTTTCTCGGCCGGATTCGTCTGGATATCAACTCCATGTTGGTCGCCGCCATGATGCTGTTGATCGGTTTTCAGCTCCTGTATTCCGCGGTTTTTCTTCGCATCTACGGCTTCACCCAGGGATTTCTTCCCGATCAGCCGGATCTTCGAAACCTCTTGCGAAAAATTACTTTGGAAAAAGGCGTGGTGGGAGGGCTTGTGGTCGGGGCGACCGGGTTTTTTCTACTCCTGGCTGCTTTTGGGTCCTGGATGAAAACTGGCTTTGGCGCTCTGGATCCCGTGACCAGCGCCCGGCAGGTGGTTCCTGCGGTGACCCTGCTGGCTCTGGGAGTTCAGGTGGTATTCGGAAGCTTCTTCCTTAGCTCTCTGGGAATTAATCGCCCTGTGGATTAGGCCGCCGGCCACTCCCGCAAAGGAATCCGGCTGGAGAAGACTGGGTTCGGGTCTTGGTGGAGCAGGCTGATCAGGCTGTCGCTTTTAAAGGGAGCCGGCAGGTGGAGAAGCTCCGCCAGCCGCAGCCCCGACAAGACAGGCCACACGGGGATGGGGAAAAAATGCGGGTTTTTAGCCTGAAGGCGGGCCAAAGATTCCAGTATTTCCCGGAATGAAAAAAGTTGGGGAAACGCGGTTACGATTGCCTCGGCGGGAGGGGGTTCGTCGCCGCGGCAAAATGTTTCCAAGCCCACGGCCAGATCATCGGCATGGCTAAAGGCAAGCTTCTGCCGGCCATCCCCAAAGAGCGGCAACACCGGTAGCCGCCCGGCCATCTGACTCAAGCGCTGGTACATGCCACCGGGCTGCGCAGACCAAAGCAGACCGGGGCGCGCGCAAAAGACCTCCTGGGAAAGGCAAAATTCCTCAACCTCCAGCTTAAGTTTTCCATACATGGAGACGCAGCCCGGAAAAGCACTCATCGTCGAAACAAAAACAAGCCGGGGGATTTTCGCCGCCCGGGCGGCTGCAAATAGCTTTTGGGAGCCTGCGCTGTTGATGCGATGGGCTTCTCTCCATTTCGTGGGCCTAAAATCGTAAGCACAATGAACGAGGGCGCGCACTCCTTGCATCGGGAGGACCGGAATCTCTTCGCCCAAGACAAATCGAGCCCCATGCCCCGCCCCCCCTGTTCTCGTCCAGGGCAGGGTTTCCCAGCCCTTGGCCTGAAATACCCGCATGAGAAGGGAGCCCAAATAGCCACCCGCTCCTGTGACAATCACCCGGGGCTTCATGGCTTGACCTGGCCGGCCTCCGTGGCAATTCGATGGGCGTTGGCCATGGCCGTCAGGGTGATGGTGGTCGCCGCAATGGATGGAAAAACGCTTGCGTCAACCACGTGGACTCTTTTCAGGCCGAACGGCCTTCCTAAAAGATCGGTGCTGGCTTCGTTTTCCTGGGCCACCGATTTCATGGGCAAACTGCCGCCGCTGTGAAAACCCCTGCCCGGCGCACCCATCTGTAGCATGGGCCAAATAGGCATGAAGCCCGTCTGCCGGGCGTGCCGGCTTAGCTTGGCGAGCGCCGCATGAACGATCCTGCGGGATCGCGGATTGGATCGAGCCAGCAAAGAAACTCGCCGGATCCCAGGCGCGCCGGAATCTAACGACATTTCCATCGTGCCAGAATCATCGGAATGAAGGTAGCCCTGGAGAAAGGCCAGCCGCCCTTCTGCTCTTTCCGTTAGAAATCCCAGGGAATGCCGCAGGGGGCCGAGCTTCTGCTTCATTAGACGATGAATCATGTCGTTATAAGAGTAGATCTGCAGATGGATGAGGCGGGAGCTAATCGCCCCCGGTAATATCTCCAAAAACAGCTGGGCCAAGGTGTGCAACGGCTCACTCCTCACCTTTTGGGCGGAATCGAGCAGAAAAAGTGGCACCGTAAAGTATTGGCTGTCGAGGAAACGAGCGGATTGGGTGGGACTGGCCGGCGACCCCAAAACTAACGCTGTCGAAGCCAGGGTGCCCGCCGCCAGAAAAAGCCTTTCGGTTTCTTTCCGCCAGCCTTGCCCATCCTCCAGATTTTTGCCCCAAACCTCAACCCGGTCCGGCCATTCACGGAAACCTTCCACTTCGATCCCGCGCTGGTAACGAATCCTTCCCTCTTGGGCCCAATTGAGAATCGATTTGCGCGAGGAGTAAATCAGGTCGTAAGGGCAACCATACATGCACATCCCGCATTGGACGCAGCCTTGCGCACGGGAGAGCGGGGCGGCCGGATGATAAGAAAGCCGATTCGCCCCGTGGCTTTTTTCAGCGCCCCTGACCATCAGGCGGCTGCGCCCCCACCGAAAGCCCGCGTGCGAAAGATTATCTCGGTGGCGCTCCATTCTTTGCCGCATGTTTTTTGCCTGATTCGATTCCCCCAACGTCTCCGGCTCCGGGTGGTGCAGCGGAAGAATTTCTTCCAATGAATCCCGCACCCCCGCCAAACCCGTCTCCCGAAGAACGGCCTGGTAATGAGATGCCCAGATTTCAGCAGGCAAAGGCCATTCCCCAATTTCGTTGTTCCAATAGGGCAGAACACTGGCGCCCCAAACGGTACTTAAACCGCCGAAAGCGTAGGAAGGCTGATACCCGGCACGGAGATTCCAGCGGACTCCACCGGAACTGGAGCGATACGCCAAATCGGAACCAAAATATAGTTTCGCAGCAACTCCAGCCGTACTTGGTACCATCGTGGACTGCAGCCAGTTCACCTCCTTCCTCGACCAGGCTCGGGGGTCGACTTGGCCCATCGCTGCAGCCCGCTCGGCGAGGGATGCTTCCAGCCCGTAGCCTGCATCCACCACCAAAGCGCCGGGCGTGGCCAGGGCCGCCGCCATTGCCGCCGGCCCCGAACCGATAATCATGCTTTTTTCCATAGCCACTGTTTCCTGGAAACTAGGCTGCCTCCAGCGCTAATAACATCCCTGTTGTTATTGGATTGCTGTGTTGGAAACCCCCTGAGCCAACCACTCGAAATTGTAAAGATCCACTCTCATGTTTTTTTGACGGGCAAAAATAAGGTCCTTCCCTCATCATTGGTTTATCGCCTGGAAGCGGCAAAAAAATGAAAGTTCTTCTCTACACCGATCTGACCATCCGGCCAGATGAGCTTTTCTGGCATCGGGATCTGGGTCTGCTCACCAAGGCCTTTCGTGAACTCGGCCACGATTCCTGGCTGGTCGTCCACCCGGCATCGGAATCCCCATCCAAAATCCAAAATCCAAAATCAAAAATCTCAAATGACCCGGTAATCTGGGCCTCCCCCTCAGACGTCCGCAACCGCTCTTGGTGGCAAAGCCATAAACCCGATTTGGTGATGCTTGGGCTTTGGACCCGGCCCAAATACGACCCCATCCGTTGCGCCGCCCTTGCTGCTACCAATCGCGTCATTGAACGAGCCGACAGCGACGGCATGCGTACCGCCTCCTGCGGTTTAACCACCTATGCTCGGCGTCGATATGACTACTTCCGCGATCGCACCTACCGCTGGCCGCCCTTTGTTTCCATTCCTGCCTCATTTTTATATTCATTAGCTTCTATCCTGGCCACGCCATGGATCGAGGCTCGGCTTGCCCGAACCCTAAGGCTCTTGCCCGCCCTTGCGGTCGAGACACCCCACGCCACCATGCTTTGGAAAAGCCTTGCCACTCGCCTAGGGACCGATGCTCAAAAGATCATCTGCATCCCTCACCCCATTCAGACCGATATTTTTAAGTTCGACCCTGCCATTCAAAAAAAGAATCAGATTATCTCGGTTGGCCGATGGGAGTCCTACCAGAAGAACCTGCCCCTTTTGCTCAAAACCCTTCACACGTTTCTTGATCAAAATCCCGGCTGGTCATCTCTAGTCATAGGTTCCGGCTTGCCGGCGGACTCGGCCCACCCACGGATCACTTTTTCTGCGTCCCTGGCCGCCCCACAACTTGCCCTTCACATGCAAAAATCCAAGGTGTTCTTCTCTTCCTCTAGGTACGAAAGTTTTGGATTGTCTATGGCGGAGGCACTTTGTTGTGGGTGCATCCCCCAAGGACCTCATGGCTTGGAATCACTGCACTATTTTCGCTCGTTGATTGGCAATCCCCAACTCAATGAGGGCGAATTTGTTTTTTCAGGTCGGCTCACGAAAGAGATGGGCCCCCTGGGCCGGGATGCCGTGATTCGGATATCCGAGTTCTTTGCCCCAGCCAGGATAGCCCAACAAGTTTGCCTCCTTACCCAATCCCTTGATTGATTCGTAGCCCCAGACTCGATCCCGTTAAAATCTTCTCGAAGACGTGTCGCCACCCTGGTTCCTTCCCGGAGCAAGTACCCATGCTCTTGGGTTCCTTGGCAATGACAGGCTGTTTTTTAGGGAGTAAGACTTCATAAACTTTGCGGGCGACGCGAATCGGCTTCTCGATGACAACCGTGTCGATTTAGAATCGAATCATCACGACGATAAGCACATGAATTTTTTTTTCGCCCCCCTTGGTGCTTGGCTGAAAAGGTTGGGCATCGATTTGCACGGGGAACGGACTCAGCGATATCTCCGCAGCCTGCAGGCCAATTACCTGAACATTCCGCTAGTGTTTCTTTACACTGCGCTTACCGTCCCGCTCGGCCTCAAATACCTGGGTCCGGACGGCTGGGGCACTTGGGTGATCTGCTTGCAGATCTCCACGTTTATCAATCTTTGGGAGAATTTTAGCACCGGAGCCTTGGTCCGACGACTGGTTGAGTTCAAGGACAACCGCTCATCTCCGGGGTACGCGAAATTTTTCTTTTTGGGGCTCTTTACCTTCAGGGCCCAGGGTGTCCTGCTTTTGTTGGCTCATCTTTTCGCAGGCTGGCTAGCCCCAGGGGTTTTCACAAATCTTGATTCGCAGCAGACCATCCTTCTAATGGGCGTTCTGGGGCTTGTCAGCCTGGTCCAGCAGCTCGGCAAAATCTCCGGCCAGTGCCTCTACCTGTACCAACGGGTTGACTGGGCGAGTTATGCGTCGGGAGCCGGCCTTCTCGCCGGCCTGATGGTTGGCTGTGCTATACTGATTCAAACTAGTAGCCTGACTTCCCTTGCTTGGGGCTCTTTTGTTTCCGCGCTCGTGGCGAACATGATCAACTTCTACGGGGCACGATCGATGAGACTCTTCCCGGTTCGGTCATCGCCCAAGCCAGACCTGAAGATAAAGGATTTCTTCGGGTTTTATTCGTTCAGCGCCCCCTTTTTCGCCCATGCGGTCCTTTCAGGTTTGTACGCCTCCTTGCCGGTTTTTCTGGCCGGCCATTTTTTAAGCCTCCAAGAGGCCGGGAGATGGGGAATCTTACAGCGGATTGTGAATCTCTTTAATCAGGTTGCGCGCGCAATCACCCAGCTTTCGTTCCCTTTTTTACTTGAAAAAGCTTCGACGCTTCAGACGGAAGCTCTCAAGAAAATGGCCTCTCGCGTGCTTGTGGCACAAAATGGCCTGACCGCTCTGCTAGCGGCCCTTTTCGCGGTAGCCGGAAGTGGGCTTATCCAGCTTTGGACGGGTGACCCTTTTGCAGTCGGTTGGATTCCTTTTCTGTTGGGTTTTGCTATTTTGGTCGATATGGATCAGCGGTTTCGCTTTGATTTGGATTCAGTCGTTTTATATTTAAAGCGGGCCCTGGCTGCAGATGTAATCAAAATACTCGCCTTCACCGTTTTTTCTCTTTTGGGAATCGCCCATTTTTCGATACACGGATTGATTTTCGCATTTTTGGGCGCTGGGATATTGGGGTGGCTGATTGCGACTACGATTCACCCATCAGCCGCCCCTGCTCAAATACCAATGCCTTCATGGAGAATTAGCATCGCTTATTGGATTTTTTACATTTGTCTCGAGCTTCTTCTTCGGACCCTGATTTGAGGTCAACATTCTGTGTCCCCATCGTTTCTAAGCCAAGTTGTTCATTACACTTAATATGTGTTGCTTCCGAGTGTTACTTCTAAAGGGTTTGTTGTTTTTTGATCGTATTTATGCGTATGGTTAATTGTGGCTTTTGTTTATATTGATATCGACCACTCGCCTGGCGATCAGATCGCACGATCCCTTCACCACATGGGCCTTCTGCGTCTTCATCTGCGCAGCACCCGAAAATTTGACCCAATAATTCCCCGTCATCTCCAAAAGCGCATGCCTGGCTTCTTCTTGCTTCGTTCTCTATTGAATCGGCTTTTAAAAAGCAATGCGCAGATCGAGTATTGCCGTTCTTGGTTAATCAATCTCCACGATAGTTGGGCTATGAGTCATCTCCAGCCTGGCGATTCTCTGGCTGCAGGAGTTGGTTGGTCCGTTTCCCCAGCAAGGTACTGCCGCCAGCATGGAGGCACAGTCCTTTTAGAGGCTAGAACCACCCACCCTCATAATTTTTGGGTCGTCAACACATCTGAAAATATTCGATGGGGCTTTCCCCGTGCAGCTTGGGATTTGCGGTTTTATCTTCAAAAGCTTAAAGCGCTGAAACACGCCAATTACGTCTTCTGTCCCTCAGATCCGGTAAGGGACAGTTACATCAATTTTGGCTGGCCAAAAGAAAACTGTTTTTGTTTATCTTACCCCGTAGATTTAGATATATTTCGACCACCAGCTGATAAGTCGCTTCCTTTAGGTAAAGTTAAACTTTGTACGACAGGTTCGCTTGATTTAAGAAAAGGAGCCGCTTATCTTTTTCAAGCGGTGGCAGCTTGTTTGAACCGAGGTATCCCAATAGAATTTCATTGCGTCGAAATTTTTCACGAAAACTTTTCTGCGGTTTATCGAAAGCTTTTTTCTTCAATTCCTGTCATTTTTCACAAACCAATGAACCGAACTGGTTTGGCGGATTTTTTAAGATCCATGGATCTTTTCTGCCTTCCCAGCTTGGAGGAAGGGCGCGCCAGAACAGTTCTTGAGGCTCTTGCCACTGGGCTGCCGACAATTATTACTGCTGAAACAGGATCAGCAGATTTGATTACCGAGGGCAAAAATGGCAGTATTATTCCCGCCGGAAGTTCTTCGGATCTTGAACAGGCTATCGCATCTTGGGCCATCCGCCTGAGAACTAGAGAGTTCGATCGGTCAAAAGCCTATCGAGTGGCAAGTCCGGTTGGCGAGAAGGCCTTTCAAGCGGCATTTGCTGCTAGCCTCAACCGCATTCTCGATCTTTCCCGTTAATGACGTTAGGGATTTTAACTTTTTATAGCGGGCCAAACTATGGCGGCTACTGGCAGGCCCACGCGCTACAAGACTACCTTTTGAATCTTGGTTGCCATGCTGAGATGATTCCTTATTTAAATAAAGTCCATTTGCAAGGAATTAGTTTTAGTCCTTGGGTTTACCGACGCCCCTTGAGGCTCCTTCATGATTGGCGCAAGGCACGCAGTATTTTTTCTTCATGCGAGCGCTCGGGTTGGGGGTTTCCAAGCTCAGATCCGGATTGTATAGAATGGGACAAATATGATGCTATAGTAGTGGGAAGTGACGTGGTTTGGAATTTTAGGGAAGATGGATTTGGGCACGAAAAGGTTTATTTCGGTTGTATTAATCACCGTCGACCCTCGCGCTGGATAAGTTACGCCCCTAGTATCGGTTCAATGGCTGAAGATTTTCCGCTTCCAAATGACTGTCGGCTTTCGTTGTCTTCCTTTTCTGCTATCTCCGTCCGAGATGAGCCAACGGCCAGGTTTGTTCGGCGAAACATCAGCCAAGTTCCCCCCGTGCTTGTCGATCCCACTTGGTTGCCGTCTAAGTTGCCAGCTCGCAATTCCCAAGCTGCACGGACTACTGAAAACATACTCTTAGTTTATGCGCCTACCATTTCGAAAAAAACATGTTGGAAAGCAAAGCCTATCATCGATTTCGCTCGTCAGCATGGTTTACGCATCGTGGCGAATGGAATTTACCAGCCATGGGCTGATGAAAATATTTACGGCGGCACACCGGAGTCATGGGCAGATCTGTTTTGTATTTCTCGTTTTGCTGTTTGCGGAACTTTTCACGGAGCACTCTTTTCGATTCGTGAAAAGCTTCCCTTTGTATGCCTAGCGACTGCTGCCAGCGCCTCAAAGCTCAGCACGCCTCTAAAAAAATTAGGGTTATCAGAGCGTTGGCTGCCAGAGAATGAAACACAAAGGCTGGGTGATGTGCTTGGTCGACCCATTGATTTCGATAGAGTCGAAAATTTGCGTGCGAATTGGGCAGAGGAATCAGCTAGATGGCTAAAAAATGCTTTGATTTCTTAAGGTATTTAGCATTGGCACGATTTTAATTCAGAGTTTCATGATAAATCTCTATAAAACTAGCAGCTGTCGTTTGCGGGGAAAGCAATGCGCGGTCATCAATCTGATGATATCCCCCAAGCCGGTTAAAATCCGTATTTGGGAGAAGCAGCTTCTGAATAATTTGCTCCCATTTGTCTGGTTCATTTAAGCCAAAAACCCATCCATTCTTGCCCTGAACCAGGTACTGAACATGCCCCCCGTGCGGACTGGCCACCACCGGCAATCCCATCACCCGGGCTTCCTTGGCCACTGTGGGCCCTGTATCCGCACGGGTTGGCAAAATCAGGCAGGCGGCGCCCGTCATGAGGTGGATAATCTCTGTCTGGGATTTTCTGCCTAGCCACTCGATGTTTGACGGAGAATTTTTTTTGTAGCTTTCCCCATATGGGGTAACTCCTCCCACGATCTTGAGGCGAAAGTCCGCGAGACCGGGGCGGGAAAAAAGCTTTACCGCAAAATCAATTCCTTTCCGATAATCGGCAGTCCCCACCATGAGTGCAAAGGGTTGCTCGGGATCTGGTCGATGGTCGGCTTCGAAAAAGGGTTCGGCTACGCCATACTCCACTAAGCGGATATCCTTGCGTCCGGTTCTCTCCTCAATGCGGTCTCGCGCCCAGGGCGACTCCGTGGTGATGATTTCAGCTTTTTGGAGCACACACTTTTCGATCTGGGCCATCAGCCTCTCTCGAAAATGCTGACGACCCAGCTCCCCGTAAACCCCCAACAAGCCTTGAACGGAAAAAATATGGCGGCGCCCGGACGACACCGCGCCCCAGCCCCAAACGTTTTCATTTCCCCAGCCATGCACCAGGTCAGGCCGGATTTCCTTCAATTTTTTCCGAATGCGACGGCGGTCCGCCCAAAACAGGGTGGCCGCTCTTCCGCGCTTCCAACTGGGCAAAATGTGGAAATTCTGGCTCCAAGCCCGGATCGTGGTCTCTTGGGCAACCGAGGAATCGAGGGTCAGCCAATGGAATTCAAAATCATTTTGTCCCTGAAAGGCTGCGGCTAGTTGGGGAAGCCAGGTGGCGTAGTGTCCTGAGGCCGGCGGGAACGGAGACGCCGGCAGGGAGTTCAGGGGAAAGTCCGCAAGAATCGCGATCTTTCTTCTTTGACTCATTTTTTTAAGTTACTCGCAGGGAGCGGGTTAAGGCAAATCAGGCCCCTCTACCACCGGCGGCCCCTTGTCTCGGTTGGCAGGGATTGGCGGATTGGGTAATTTAATTTTGTGCAGAATCTGACCGTCCAAAAAGTGGTTCTTGCCTTGATCACGGTAATTTTTTTTATCGGGGCTCCTTGGCTTACCAGTGAAACCCTTAGCGGCAACACGTTGCCGCTGGTCAGCTTGGGCGCTGTGGCGGTGCTCCTCCTATTTGTCTACGGCCTGGGTGACCGCTGTTGGCTGATCATCCCTTTTTGTCTGTCCATTACCGGGAATCTCAATTTTTTACCTCTCAACTTCTCCATGCAGGAATTAGCCATCATCACCGTGTTTTGTTATCTGCTTTTTCGCATGATCTTTGGGTTGGACGTGGCCTGGAAGCTCGGCCCCGCCATCCTTTGGGTTCCCTTGGCCGGCGTTTTTTCCATCCTCTTGTACCACTGGATCAGCTCGGGCGATATTGGGATCAAGCTTTTGGGCGGCACGGGGTGGGGGGGGCGCAAGTATTTTAAGGTGGCGCTCGCCGTCCTTTGCATGCCCCTTCTTGCTTCGTTCCCTGGAATTCGCATCCGGGATCTTCAGCTTGTGCCGTTATGTTTCTTTCTGGGCTCCTTTGTGGATATCGTGCCCGATCTTTTGACGACATTTGTCCCGGCGACAGCCCCCATCGTGTGGCGCGTATATAGTGGGGTCAATCTTGCGGAGTATGGATCAACATTGCAGGGAAATTTTTTCGGCGAAAAAAGCATCACCCGCTTTGGTACTCTTGCCAGATTGGGGGCTGCGCTCGGCCTGGTCACCTTATGTTATTTCCCCGCCCGAACTTGGCTGCATCCAGGCCGGCTTTGGGCTTTCCCGGTGGTTCTGATCGGGGGCCTTCTCTGTGCGATGAGCGGATTCCGAAATACCATTTTCCGTTATACCCTTTCCGTCCTCGCCGGCCTTTTCGCTAGCCTCCGCTACAAATCTTTGATTGTTTTGCCCCTAATCGCCGCCGCAGCCCTGGCGGTGGCTTTCACCCACGGCACGGTACTTAACTATCCGCTTCCGATTCAGCGTTCCCTGGCCTTTTTGCCCGGCAACTGGGACAGTCAGGCGATACGAGAAACAGAGGGGTCTAGCAAGTGGCGCAAGAAAATTGATGAGCTTTTTTACAAGGAGTATTTCCCAAAGGCTCCAGTTCTCGGGCAGGGATACCATTTTGACCCGGAGCTGGCCAAGCGTGATACGGATGTTTATTTAGCCATTGCGGCTCGCCAAGCTGAAGTTGGAGACGAGTATTTCGATGTTAGGCGTTTTATCGAACAACGCATGCCCCACGAAGGGCCCGTTCACATCCTGCTAGTTTCTGGAATATTAGGTATGCTTTTATTTGTCACATATTGCGCATCCCTACTGTTCCTTTCTTTCACCAGCGTAT
>Ga0172375_10011019_pt1 | contig 11604 bp, 18 predicted proteins | sample LakKiv1m_FD_114537 | JGI IMG/M metagenome (GOLD analysis project Ga0172375, IMG submission 114537) | Freshwater microbial communities from Kabuno Bay, South-Kivu, Congo - kab_092012_11.1m | ecosystem: Environmental > Aquatic > Freshwater > Lake | place: Democratic Republic of the Congo... | reverse complement strand
TCGTGCAGCATACCCTGTGTTTACTCGTAATGGCTTTACATTGAGTGGGTTTGGTGGTGTGGCATACATGACACCTAATACATTTGCTAATGGTTTTGTTGCTAAGGCAGGTGTTGAAGGTATGTATTCTCTGACAAGCAACACTCACTTGTATGCTAACTATGGTCGAGCCTTTGCTCTAGACAATGCTGCTAATGCTTTCCGTGGTAATACATATACACTAGGCCTTCGGGCTGGTTTCTAAGGAGATAGGTAATGTTGAAACTGTTTAAAAAATGTTCTACTGATCGTTTGAAAAAGTATAGTAACTGGATCAATACAATCATTACAGAACGTACTGCCTAACAAGTAACAAGACAAGTATCGTACAATTGGAGAGTACCCGGCCTTGAGCCGGAAATGTGAGTTCGAGTCTCACTACTTGTCTCTTTAAGGAGAAACTATGCGAGGTATTGGAGAAATCATTACTGACTTTATTACTAACGTGTCACTATTGTTAGTACTAGGTATGTACAAAGTTAGGAATATGTTTGCAAGGTTTAAACTATGAGTATTAATGATATCACTGGAGACAAACTAAAAAGTAAAGTAGGAGATACAGATGCGTACTCCGAAGGTTATGATCGTATCTTCGGTAAAAAGAAATGCTCCCCTTGTACTGGACACGAAGTAGAATCACAGAAACAAGAACAATGCCATTGTCCAGTATGGACAGCTGGTTGTTGTGGAAGTGGAAACCATGACCATAGCTCTACTTGATGCAGACATACTAACTTATCGTATTGGTTTTACTACACAGGAAGAAGATATTAATATCGCCAAATGGCGAATGGATGATCTTATACAAGGGATATTACAAAGTGTACAAGCCGACAGTTACAAAGCATTTCTCACAGGATCAAAAGACACAACAGCTTTCAGAAAGCAAGCGTACCCGGAATATAAAGCTAACAGGAAAGCCCCTCGCCCGATACATTACGAAGCATTGCGAGAGCATCTCGTATCTGAACACGGGGCTTCAATATCTACCACGATAGAAGCAGACGATGCTATTGGTATTGATTCTTATGGTAATAGTAATTCTGTTATTGTCTCGATAGATAAAGATTTGTTACAACTTCCAGGGTTACATTACAACTTTGTTAAGCAAGAGTTTAAAGAGCAAACTGAATTAAATGGTATTCGTTTCTTTTATAAACAATTGCTGATGGGTGACAAAGCAGATAATGTAAAGGGTGTAGATAAGATAGGTGAAGTAAAGTCCGAACGTATCCTAGAAAATGTAGATTATAATGAAGAAGCTTGGTTCACTGCTGTAAGAGAAACTTACAACAATGACGAAGAAATGTGGATGAATGGAGAATGTTTATGGATACTGAGAACATCCTTCCCTCAGGGAACTTACAGTTATCACCGCTTAGGGTCACAACTGTTACACGCCGTGGAGACCGTGCCGTTGTATTTGCAGAGACAGAACGAAAGTTCTTTGGATGCTACTATTCAGGAGATATCTACGGATGGGTTGCAACAGAATGGTTCAAGCCTAGAGGAACATATACTAAAACAGGAAATGCATCCCCTCTAGATTTAAACTTAACACAATATGGAATAGAACGTGAAGCCAAGCAGCGCGAAAGCCAAGGGTCGTAATTTTCAAAAGTGGGTAAGAGATCATATCTTACTTGTTAATCCAGAACTCACTGCAGATGATGTACGATCTACTTCTATGGGTGCAAGTGGAGAGGATGTGCAACTCTCTTCTGCAGCTAGGAAGTTAGTTCCATATCAAATAGAGTGTAAATCTAAAGCTGCATATTCTGTATATACAGACTACGCACAAGCAATGACACATGGTAAATACGAACCACTATTAATGATTAAAGCAAACGGTAAGAAGCCACTAGCGATTGTAGATGCTGAACACTTTCTATCGTTACTTAGAAAGATAATGAATGAAGTTTAAGAATATACAAGAGAACGAAGATGGTATTTCATTTAGCGTAGAAGCAAGCAAACAAGAGGTAGAGTTTCTAGTAAACTTTGCAGTAGAACGATTGTTAGCTGAAGGTATTATTAGTATCAATGCTAGTAACTTTGAACAAGATGTAGAACTAAGGAGTACGTCACATTGAAGATTCTTGACCTTGCTTGGTTAGCAGGATTATTAGAAGGTGAAGGTTCTTTTATGTTAAAAACAAAACGGTCTTACAATGGTACCATAGCTATAAGTCTACAAATGACAGATAAAGATATAGTTGAAAAATGTGCAGCTATATTAAAAACTAAAGTATATGGTCCTTATAATTCTAAACAAAAAAAGAAAAATGGAGAACCTAAAAAAGAAACATACTTACTCACTGTCTTTGGTACTACAGCGGCTTCGTGGATGATGACACTTTATCCATTAATGGGAGAACGCAGAAAACAAAAAATAGAAGAATTACTAAATCATTGGAAGACTCAACAATCCATGATAACAGGTAAAATGGCTTTGTGCCATTCTAATAGAATTAGATTCTGCAAAGATATGTGTAAATCTTGCTATATGAAAAATTACCATAAGGAGAAAAAACTTGCGTATATTGCTTCTTGACATAGAAACTGCTCCCAACCTTGTACATGTTTGGGGATTGTGGCAACAGAATGTAGGTATCAATCAGATTATTGCTAGTGGTTACGTAATGTGTTGGGCAGCTAAATGGTATGGTGAAGAAGAAGTTAAGTTCGACAGTATCTACCATTCACCTGCTAAACGTATGCTTAAAGGTATCTGGAAACTGATTGACGAAGCTGATGCTGTGGTTCATTATAACGGTAGCAAGTTTGATATGCCTACTCTTAACAAAGAGTTTGTACTTCACAAGATGCTACCGCCTAGCCCAGTTAAACAAATTGATTTACTAAAAACAGCAAGGCAACAGTTTAAGTTTCCAAGTAACAAACTAGATTACATTGCACAAGCATTAGGTATAGGTAACAAGACTCATCATACTGGTCATCAGATGTGGATTGACTGTATGAATAAGGATGCAGATGCATGGGAAAAGATGGAAGAATACAACATTCAAGATGTGTTTCTTCTAGAAGAAGTATATCATCGTCTTCTTCCTTGGATTAAGAATCATCCTAATGTAGCTGTACATGATAATAAACCTTTAGCTTGTCCTACTTGTGGTGGTAATCATTATCAAAGTAGAGGTTCTGCTATTACTAAAGTAGGTAAGTATCCTCGTTATCAATGTATGAAATGTGGCTCTTGGTTCCGTGGTGCTAAGAATGAAGGACTATCTATTAATGAAAGGTTCACTGCTGTATGACAGATCTAGATTTTGTAAATCATCCAGTACATTACACTTGTCACAAATATGAAACTATTGACGTACTAGAAGATTGGTTTAGTGATGATCCTCTAGTATGGCAAGTAGGTAAATATATATCCAGATACAAACACAAAGGAAATCCACTACAGGATTTACAAAAAGCACGCTGGTACCTGGATCGTAAAATTAAACAACTTGAAGAATCGACATGTTCAGCACTGAGTACGAAAACTTAATGGAAAAATTAAAACGAGAAGATGAAGTAACAGTTATGGAGTTACTTCAGATCTCGTCTGAAGAACTAGTTGATAGGTTTCAAGATAAGGTAGAAGATAAACTACAATACTTGGAGCATGAACTAAATGACTAGTAAACAGAAATACGAAGAGCTTCTAGAGTTCTTTATGTATCATATAAAGAACAATCCAACTAGACAACTTAAAGAAATCTTTCCGTTACTTAACGAACTATTACGTACTATTGGAGAACCTAAGATTAAATGAACTGCCCTAAATGTGGTAATGAAATGTATTCTCTAGATGTTGTTAACATCTTCGGAATCAAAGGTAATGAGATAGAAACTCTAGCAGAAGGAGATCTACGTATCACAGCTTGTGAACATTGTACTGTAGCTTTTCTATCGGATCAACCTAAACAAATCGAAGTAACTGAGCAATCAATTATACTCCCAACATGAATACAGACGAACATCTCTCAGCAATTATTGCAAATCTAAACCAACGAACTACTAGACTAGAACAAACAGGTATTCCGGGTCTTCGAGATTTCCTAGCTACTGCTGCTTTATCTATGCTTGCTAGTAAAGATTGGCAAACCACAAATGCAGAAGTTGTGGCACGACGTGCCTACGCAATCGCAGAAGCAATGCTAAAACATCGAGAAATTTATAATGCAACTAACACAGACAATCGAAACACTGGAGACGCTGTATCCTGAACCAGTAGAGTTTGCTAACCAGCAACTCAAAATCTTCTGGCTACCAGATGAAATTAAAGTAGAGAAAGATGTACAAGATGTATTAGTAAATATGACAGAGGCAGAGAAACATGGAGTTATCTCCACTCTTAAACTGTTCTCTTTGTATGAGCTACAAGCTGGTTCCGGTTACTGGAATGGTTGGTTTATGAATACATTTAAACGTCCTGAGTTGCAGCGTATGGCTGCTACCTTTGGTATGTTTGAACTTGCTGTTCATAAACCTTTCTATTCTAAACTAAACGAACTGTTGCATCTTGACAGTGATGACTTCTACTTGTCGTATCACGACAGTAAGGTTCTATCTGAACGTATGGCAACTATTGAAGAGATTCTATCTAGCAATTGGGTTCCTTTAACCCTTGCGGGTTTCTCTTTAATTGAAGGTGTGGTACTGTATTCTTCGTTTGCTTTCCTTAAACACTTCCAAAGTGCGGGTAAAAACAAACTGATCAATGTGGTACGTGGTATTAACTTCTCAGTGCGAGATGAAAACATTCACAGCGTAGCTGGTGCATGGACATTCAAACAGTATCTAAAAGAAGAGAATCCAAGTGCGGAATATCTGCAGCATTTGCATACTACTATCATCACTCTTTGCCAGCAAATCTACGAACATGAATGTGAGATCATTGACATTACTTTCGAGAAGGGTGCGATTGAAGGTATCACTGCTACTCAAATGAAACACTTCGTGGAATCTCGTATTAACATTTGTCTTAACCAATTAGGTTATCCAAAACTATATGAAGTAGATTATAACCCAATTAGTAAATGGTTTTACGAAGGTATTAACGGCTTTATGTTCAATGATCAATTCAGTGGTGTAGGTAACTCTTACCATCGTAATTGGGATGAAACAGCTTTTACATATAAGGAATACAATGGATAAATTTCCACTAATCCGCCAATGGGCGGAAGCACGTAATCTAATACAAGGTTCTACTCCTCATCATCAGATGGTTAAACTAGCTGAAGAAATGGGTGAACTAGCTCATGGTGTAGCACGTAATAGTCGAGATGAGATCATAGATGCTATTGGAGATATGGTTGTTGTACTAACTATTATCGCTAATCAATACACTTGGAACATCGAAGACTGTATTGCTCATGCCTATGAGCAAATTAAAGATCGTAAAGGTCGTATGATAAATGGAGTATTCGTAAAAGAAAATGATTAGACTTTACACACCAGACCGTTGGGAAGTTGTAGAAATCACTACACCTGATAATACATATCGTAGAGTATTTGGCATGTGGTTAGGTGGGTATACAAGTGGTAATTCTTGGAGGTTATCTTCTGGAATCACTAACGTTGTAACTGAAGGTGACTTGATTCACTTTGAAAACCAATCTGGCTCTGTTTATGTTGTTCATAAACACGCAAGAGGTATGAGTGCATACGGTGCTGGAGTGTATGAAAATCTAGTTAATAATGCTGAAAACATGACTTTCAAATTAGTTGGTAATGAATATGACTGAAAATATCTACAGCAAACTTTCCCAAGAACGGAAAGAACTACAAGAACAAGGATTGCTGCCAGAATGGTACACCACGGCAGGATGGCAATTATTCAAAGGTAAGTATCTATATGATGCAGCAACCCCAAAAGAACACTACGAACGTATCGCAGCAACCGCTGCTAAACACTTAAAAGGAACCAAGTATGAAAGCGAAGCGGAATCAAAGTTCTTCGCATTGCTGTGGAAAGGGTGGTTGTCTCCCTCAACGCCAATCCTTGCAAACATGGGAACCAACCGTGGGCTACCAGTCGCATGCTCAGGAGGCTACATTGCTGACTCGATTGATGGATTCTATACTGCTCGTAGGGAAACTGCTCTTCTCACTAAGTATGGTTTTGGTACTTCTGGTTACCTTGGGGATATTCGTCCTCGTGGGACTGATATTTCAGGTGGTGGAAAAGCTTCTGGAGTTGTTCCCGTCTTCAAAGGATTCGTCCAAGACATGAGAGATGTAGCTCAAGGCACTGCTAGACGTGGTGCTTGGGCTGGTTATCTTCCTATTACTCATCCTGACTTCTTTGAGCTGTGTGACTTCGTTATGGCTGAACCTGACGATGCTAACGTAGGTTGGATTATTACTGATGAGTTTGTAAATAAACTGGAAGAACAAGATCCAGATGCAATCAGTAGATTCCAAAAAGCATTGAAACTAAAAATGGTAACAGGTAAAGGTTACTTCTTTAAAGTAGATACTGCTAATGCACTTCGTCCTGACTGTTATATAAATGCTAACCTGAAGGTAATCGCTAGTAATCTTTGTAGTGAGATTAGTCTGTTCTCAGATAACAATCACACTTTCACTTGTGTATTGTCTTCTATGAACCTTGCTAAATGGGATGAATGGAAGGATACCGATGCTGTCTATTGGGCTACTGTCTTCCTTGACTGTGTAGCTGAAGAATTTATCCAGAAAGCTAAGAACATTAAGGGCCTGGAGAAAGCTGTAGAATTTACTAAGAAAGGTAGAGCATTAGGACTAGGTGCTTGTGGTTTACATACATATTATCAACAGAACAATATTCCATTTGAAAGTTTGGGAGCTTTCTTTGATAATACAACAATGTTTAAACACATCAAAGAAGAAGCTAACAAAGCTTCTTATGATATGGCTAAAGAATTGGGTACTCCTACTTGGTGTCTGTATGAAGACGCTTTTCGTAGAAATACACACCTGTTAGCAATTGCTCCTACTAAATCCACTGCTCTTATTATGGGTGGTATTAGCGAAGGTATCAATCCAGATCCAGCAATGGCCTACACACAGCTTACAGCTGGTGGAGAAATGCAACGAGTTAACCCAGTATTACTGGAAGTAATGAAACAAAAAGGAGTATACACAAAGAAACACATCCAAGAAATCATAGACAATTTCGGTAGTGTACAGAAAGTAGATTGGCTAACAGACGAAGAAAAAGCCGTTTTTAGGACGGCCTTTGAGATTAATCAAGAAGTAATTATTCGTCTGGGAGCAGCTAGACAAACATATATTTGCCAAGCACAGTCTTTAAATCTGTTTTTCGCTGCTGATGAAGATCCTGCATGGATCGGTCATATTCATAGAATGGCTTTTACGAATCCCAAAATCATTAGTTTGTATTACATTACAACTATGGCAGGGGTTCAAGCTAGTAAAGAATGTGAAGCCTGCCAATAGTTTACACCTGCCGTGGTGATTTTAGGGGAGCCTTAGTGCTCCCCTTTTTTTTATCCATTAATCGCGAAGCACTGTCTTCGCCATTGGGTTTTATCTTCCCTTAACCCTAGATGAATCCAATGTTTTCCACCAATCTTCTCAATAATCAATTGGTCAAATTCCAACCGACTATGCTGCAAGGCTTGGAATACCTCATCAACATTCCCAAACTTAGGACAAGTAAAATCACAAGCCAGTCCCATAGTGTGTGCTGAATTATCTTTACTACCTACATCCCTGTTCAAAGCTAGACAACGGAAAGCAGAAGAGATTAGAATAGGTTTTCCATCTAGTATCTGCCTTACTTCTTCCATCTTATTAGCCAATACTTCCAAATTCCGCAATGCTCTTTCGTCTGGTGTATTATCAATCTTTCTGTGTTGAGTGATTGTCAACTCTTCTATAGAGAAATGTGGTGTCATTTTTCCCATCCAATCATAAAACGAAATATAAACAAATCAATAATAAGAAAATCCATAAATTCATCTGGATCTTCTGCAAATTCAAAGCCTACATTAACACCTTGAATAAGGTTAAATCTAAATTCAATCATTGGTTCACCTGTGAAATAGAAACAACTACGGCGGGAGCAGCTGGTGCAAAAGCTGTAGCTATTTGTGATATTAAAGAAGTAGCTGTGTTATCCGCTGCATAACATACTTCTATATACTGCCCTGCTTGTAAAGTAATAAGTATAGATCTAGTAACAACTGCTTCTGCAGAACTTCCAGATAGTGTAGTTCTTGTAGCACTGTTAGTAACATCTACACCATTTAATCTAACCCAAGTCCATACATAACCTAAAGCAGCACTTGTTTTAAGAGCTTGTACAGAGATAGATATTTCATATTGTCCAGCATTAGCTGCTACAAGTCTACTAGTAGGAGTGCCTACAGTTATGCCACTACTTGCTACCGTAGTGTCAAAAGGTACTGTGTATGCTGTATTAGCAGCTACAATAGCTGGTGAAGTAGTACACAAAAAAGAACCGTAATACAGTTGTAAAGTCTCTGTAGGACGTACAAATATAACTCCAGCAGTAGCATCCTTTACCACAACAGCAGCTACAGGAATAACTATATTAGGAGCAGTAGGCTTAACATTAGTCAAAGCCCCTGCTACAGTAGGAGATACATATAAAATATCTCCTACATTCCAAGCTGAAGTATTTACATCATGTACTTCACCAAAACTAGTTACAAACCCAGTACTGCCAGTAGTAATAGCTTGTGTAGTTACTCCAATAGTGTACAGAGATGGTATAGTACCATCAGCGATATGAGGAGCAGCCCCAATGACTCCGGAAACAGGAGTATTAAACCTAACCACCGTAGCATTAGGAATAGATACTCCTGTAGAATTAGAAACACGATAATAAGTTTCTAATCCTACTTGCTGAGTTACCTCGCCATTGATACCCATAGATATATCATAAGTACCTACATCGTTATTTCTAGATAGTTTACCATAGACATTATATAAATCAGTAAACCACTGTCTCCAAAGAAAGGTTTCAGATACATCATCGTGAGGAATAGGAAAGATCTTTTGAGACATTATTTTTCCATTTCTTTCATAAGTTTTTCAACTTTACGTTCTGCTCTTTTTTGCTTACGTTCCAAGAGTTTTTCAGGAGCTAAGTATTGGTCTTTAGTTTGTCCATAAACAGGAACTCCTAAAGTACTCATAAGTGCACGTTTAGCACCTTCACCCTCAGGAGCTTGTATAGCTGTAGATACTTGGAAAGGTGCTCCAAGTAAGGCGATAGCTTTAGCACGACCTAGAGCAGAAGTGTCTTTTAGTTTAGGAGCATTAGGACTAGGATAAGCAATACCAGTAATACCAACAAATACAGCTTTAGGAAAGAATCCTAACTTGTTTCCTAAAGTTTGAGCTGGGTGTTGCAACCAGTGCATAGCTTCCATAGAGTGTTTAGCTGCCTGTATAGTTGTACCATCTCCCATATCAATACGAGTAGGATCTTTGTTTTCCCAAATAGGATGTCCAGAAGTAGCTTGGTTAATACCATTAAGAATAGTGGCCCACACTATAGCTGTAGTAATTACATACCTACGAGCTAAGTCACCACTAGTTTTAGGATTAACTATACCTTTAACTCCCTCTCGTAATTGCCAATTTTGAGGCTTAGCCAATTCCCTAGGTAAAGCTTTAGTTGCTGCTCTTAAAGTAGATACAGTCCAGTCTGGAGCAAATAAAACAATTTGTGCCCATTCTCTTCCTTGAATACCTGCTGCTTTCATAGCAAAAGCTCTAGCGTATTTATTTTGTACACTACGAGCTACTTGGAACCAATCCACCCCACCAAATGTATTATTTACATAGTCTGCAATCTCTTTACGATTAGCAGATATTTGTTCTGGAGTGGCATTAGGATTCTTAGCTTTGAATTTACCATGAAGATGATTAGCAACATTTAACTTTTGCCCTGCATGCATGTAGTCCCAAGTAAAAGAGTTCAGTCTTTGTATCACTTGTTGGTCTAAAGGATCTGTAAGATGCTGCACAATCTTTAAATCTGGACCTAATTTGCTTATAGTATCATCAATGAACTTACCGGTATCAGCAATAATGGAGCGTTTAATATCTTCCACTTCAACTACAAGTCCATCTCGTAGCCATTGTGTACTCATTTCATCCCCACCATTCTTAGCAAAGTTCTCAAAGGCTTTTCTCATACCAGAACCACCAGTAACAACTTCTTTAAGCATTAGTTTAGGATCTGTTAAAGCCCCTGCTTCAAATAGAGATTTAGCATGGAACAAAGAACCAACTGTGTTAAGAGTTTTAGTAAGGTAAGTAACCCCTTGTAAAGCTTTTAATACCATACTAGGATCAGTTTGACGATACACAAAATTCATAGCATCTACTAAATCAGGATGTACAACTAGTCCACGAATCGGTTTAGACCCTTTACCTGTGAATTCTCTGTAACCATTATTAATAGCTTCATCACTACGAGGCATCATCCAAGGAGTACCATCAGGAGCATTAGTAGTAGATAACTTAGAAACCATACGTTTATTAAGCATAGCAGTTTCCATAGAGGTTTCATAAGCATGCATAATAGTAGCAATGTCTGTATGAACAACTACTCCAGTTCCTTTAACAGCTTCTTCCAACTCACGTAAAAACTCATATTGACGATGTTGTGTAAAGTCTCTGTTTAGTTTAGATTCCTTAGGACTATTAAAGATTTTAGCAATTAAGTCTTGACGCTGTGCTTCATCAAGTTTAGATTTACTAAAGTCTAGAATGTGAGACACATAATTATCTCGTAAGTCTTCTAACACACCTTCAGATTTAGCTCTTTCACCAATGTTAGCAAACCGATCTTTAATCTTTTGCATTACAGGAATAGCATGTTCTTCAGAAGGAAGAGCTTCCAAATAATCAATACGATTTTGTAAACGATCAGCTCTTTCTTTAATTTGAGCAGCTTCTTCTGATTTTAAAGGATTACGTTCCAGACGTTCTTGTTTACTACGTAATCCTCTTACTGCTCCTTTAAGACCTTCATCAGCATACCCTGCAGCATTCTTTTTACCTGTACCGTTCAATAGTTCTTGTTTTTCTTTGTCAGTATAGATCTTATCATACTTACGTTCTCCTTCCAGAGCACGAGTCATACGACCACGAATCTGTTCATTAGGTACAGTTTCACGTAACCAATTCTGAAAGATGTTAGCTAGACGCATAGCTACTCTAGTTTCTCTGATATTACCTTGAATAACATCAGCAGCTTCATCCCAAGTAGTTTGAGGTAGTACTTCTTCAGGAACTACTGGTTTAGGCTCAGGTGCAGCAGGTTTTACAGGTTTAACTTCTACCTGTTCTTGAGTAGGTACGACTTCTTCTGTAACAGGTTTTTCTTCTACAGGAGTAACTTCTTCCTCTGCTTTAAGTAATGGTTCTTCTTCAGCAGTTACTTTAGCAGATTCTTCAGCATCTCTTTTTAGCTTTTCTGTTTCACGCTTACGTGCCATTACATCAGAAACAGATTCTTCAGGACGAATCTTAGATTCTTGGTAAGCAGTTTGTTCAGGAGTAATT
>Ga0172375_10011018_pt1 | contig 11604 bp, 9 predicted proteins | sample LakKiv1m_FD_114537 | JGI IMG/M metagenome (GOLD analysis project Ga0172375, IMG submission 114537) | Freshwater microbial communities from Kabuno Bay, South-Kivu, Congo - kab_092012_11.1m | ecosystem: Environmental > Aquatic > Freshwater > Lake | place: Democratic Republic of the Congo... | reverse complement strand
TTGTTGACCGCATACCGCCCGCTCTTGACCCGGTCCTGGTCCACGAGGACCGCCACCCGCGGAAGATCGGACGCCAGCATGTAGGGCTCGTCGCCGCTCATGGCGGAATCGAGCAGCAGTGTGTTGCCGTCCGAGACCACGCGAGGCGGCCGGAGATACTCGCGCAGTACGATCTTGTCCACGATCCGCTGCAGAAAGTTCGGCTCCACCTTCTTGTAGCCCCGGCTCAGGATGGCCACCTTCCGCCCGGCCTTCTGCAATTCGCGGGCGAACACCTCGACCACCGGCGTCTTTCCCGTGCCGCCGACGGTCAAGTTCCCCACGCTGATGACCTGGCAGCCGAGCGTGTGATGGCGAAGAATGCCGTGGGTGTACAGGAGAAGCCGGAGCTGGACCACTCCCCCGTACAGGTGCGACAGCTGCCTGAGCAGCCACAGCAGCGCCCGCACATCTCGCCTCTGGATATGCTCCGAGCTCTTGCGCTGGATCAACAACACCAGGAAACGCTCGGCCCGCTCCAGCCTGTTCTCTTTTGTCGCCACGTTGACCGCAGACTACGGCATCGTGTTCCGAATGTCGAGTCCGCTCGCCGAAAAGCGATCACGAGACTTGCCCCGCCGCGCACGGATATGGTAGACGTATCCCGTTTTCACGAGGGCGAGGCAAACGGTGCTGAAGATTCCCTTCGAACTCCCCGCCTGACAGCGCCCAAACAGAAGAAAGTGTACGTCTATGAAGATTGCTCTCAACATGGGTAACGCGGGGGGGAACCAATCCTCCAAGGTAACCCAGGCCAAGGCCCTGGAACGGGACATCCTGGCCGCCAAGAAGGGAGACTGGACCGCCAAGAACAATCTCGTCCGGACTTTCCTTCCGCTGCTCACGTCGCTCGCCGAGAAGCGAACCAAGGATCCCCACGCGATGAACGACTACGTGGAAGCCGGCAAGGAGGGCGTGTTCAAGGCCGCCAAGAAGTACGCGCCCGGCGAAGGTGCCGAGCGATTCCACATTTTTGTCGTGGATTTCATCGACGAAGCCATGAACCGGCACGACAAGGGTGGCGGGTTCTGGTCCCGTCTGTTCGGACGCTAGCCGCCCGGCCGATGCACGTGTCTTCCGCCATAATCGCTTCGACCGACGCCACGGACACCCTGTCCCTCGACCGCGTCTTTCCCGATGGACGCCGTCCCCTCGAAGTCGATGTCGGCTGCGGAAAGGGTCGATTTCTGCTCGCCCGGGCGCAGGCCCACCCGTCGACCAACTTCCTGGGGCTGGACCGGCTCATGAAGCGACTGAAGCTCGTGGATGCCCGGATCGTGCGAGCAAACCTGTCCAACGTTCGCCTCCTGCACCTGGACGCTGTCTACGTGGTGGAATCGCTCCTGCCGGCCGCCTCCGTGGGTGCCTTTTACATTTTCTTCCCGGACCCCTGGCCCAAGCGACGCCACCACCGCCGGCGCCTGTTCTCCCCGACGTTCCTGGATGCGCTGGACCGGACGCTTCTTCCGGATGGACAGGTGAACGTGGCCACCGATCACGCGGATTACTTTGCGGAGATATCCAAGCTGCTGCAGCGGGATCCGCGATTCGTCGACGCCCCTGCGTTTCAGCCCGCCGAGCACGAGCGCACGCATTTCGAACTCACCTTCATGAAGGCCGGCGCACCGATCTATCGGTGTTCGGTCCGCAAGCGTTAGGGAGGGGCATGCGGAATCGTCGGTCGGAGACCGACGCTACAGATGGAGAACGCCCCGTTGTAGCGGCGGTCTCCGACCGCCGGCGGCTCAGGACGCGCGGGCGTTGCCGTGCGCCAGCCGGTGGCAGCCGGCCGCCGCCGCGCCGATCACGAGGCCATAGACGAGCACGACCTCCGCGTCGGAGAAGTTATACTCCACGATCCCGTTGGCGATCAGGGCCACCAGCACCAGGAGGACCGACAGGGCCATGATGCCTTCCACGGCCGGTCCCGCCCGGGTTCGTTTCACAAACCGTATGGCGTCCCACAGCGCCAGCAACATCCAGACCAGGTACACGGTGAGGCCGATGAACCCGGTCTCCACCACCACCTGCACGATGTTGGAGTGCAAATGATTGCGGCCGCCTTCCACGGCCCGGTCGATCTTCTTCATCATCTTGTTGGTCAGACACCGATATCCGACCCCCAGCCACGGCCGCTCTTTGATCAGCGTGGGACCGATCTTGGTCCACATCAGGAATCGTCCGCCATTCTCGGGAATCAATTCGAGGCGCAGGTCCGTCAGCCGATCCCGGACGGGCGGAAGCAGAACAACGAAGATAACGATCACGAAGAACGCCACGGTATGCCGCCATGTGGTCCGCATGGCCACGAACGCGGTCACCATGGCAAAAGCGCAGATCCACGAGCCCCGTTTGAAGTTCAGCAGAATCGCCGCGCACTGCAGTATCACGAACACCCACCAGCGGGCCGTCTGCTTGCCGTCGGCCCGGCAGATGAACACCAGGCCCAGCGCCACCGTAATGCCGGCCATCAGCCGCTGGGCATCCGTCATCGATCCCGTGGCGATCAGGCACGATAGGAAATCGGTGGTCTTGCCGGCCCGCGCCAGATCGATGCTCGCCTGGATCTGACCATGCGGCATGTTCCACAGGACGCCCACCGCCTCCCGGAACCCCATGGTCCGGTCTACGGCGAACGCCGCGACGGCGCGCACGGGGGCCCCCACCAGCGTCATCACCGACAGCACCCCGCACCCGACGACATAGGCACCCATCACCACGGACAGGTGCCGGTACGACGTGATCACCGTCGCCGTCACCGGGATGGTCATGAACCAGAAGAGTTTCTCGATCTTCCGGAAACCGAGCGCCGGGCTTTCGCCGAACGCCGTGGAAGCGATCGCGACGGCGATAAAGGCCAGCGCCGCCCACGCGGTGGACGGCATCACGAGCGGCTTGCGGGTCTTGAAAAACCGCACAATGAGAAAGACCAATGCCAGCGCCATGAAGATCCGGCCGGTCGGCATGGAGAACGGCATGGTAAACGCCGCCGCCAGAACGCACATGTAGGCATACATATCCACGCTGCGAAATCCTCCAGTTCAAATCGCGGGCCGCATCCTATCGGTTCGGCACGGCCTCTTGAAGCTCTTTCTCCGCGCCGGACCGGTCCAGGTCAAATTCCACCCACACCAAGTCCTTGTTCCCCATCCGGAAATCGTGCGGCGCCACCGGCCGGTCGCCCAGCTCGGACCGGACCCCCTCCCACGCCTTCTTGCCGATCGCCAGAATCCCCTGCCGTTCCTTGTCCATCGTCGCCTTCAGTTCGTCCACGTCGTTGATCCGCCGGCCCGGCCGCTCCGCATACAGCGCCAGGATTTCGCCATTGACCCGGAAGATCAGCAGCGGTTGATCGGGCCGCAGTTTGGTCTTCGCCGCCGCCGCGAGCTCCCACGGCGTCTTGATCGGATTGAGCGCCGGATAGATCACGTTCCCGACATAGAGCTCGTGCGCCAGCATGATGCCGACGAAGGTTGTCAGCCAACGTCCCGACAGGCCTTCCCGCCGGAAGAGCAGCGCGCTAAAGAGCCCCCCGCCCAGCATCAGCGCGCTCCAGGGCCAGAGCAGCCGGGTGTCGAACGGGAACCCGTGCTCGCGCAACTCGGCGACCCAGCGACCCAGCGAGAGCTCCTTCCAGAAGGAAAGCGCGAGACCCGTGACACCGAGAAGCAACAGCAGCCCCGCCGCAATCCAGGCCGTTGACTTCGTCCATCGCGACGACAGTTTCGCCACGTCGTCCCAGGCGACCGCCACGAGAAGCGAGGCCGGGGGATAGGCCATCAGAACGTAGAGGTTCCGCTTGTCAGTCGGTATGCTAAAGAAGACCAGGACGAACAGGAGCCAGCCCAGGAGCACCCGCCGTGTCGCGGTCACCTCCGCCCGGCCGCGCAGGGCCGCATACGCCGCCGGCAGGAAAATCGTCCACGGCAAGAGATCCACCGGATACTGCAGCAGGTAGTAGAAAACCGGATTGTTGTGACCGGTTCCCTCCATCACCCGGCGGCTGGTCTGCCCGAACAGGCCCTGGAAATACTCCGGCGGACCGCCGCCCCACCACGCGAAAAGAAGCCAGGCGGCGGGCAACGCCAGCGTCACGACGGGGCCCCAGGTCCAGTGCCACTTCTTCAGCGCCGTCCTCTGCCCCGACGCCAGCTTCATCGTCACGTAAACGCCCAGCGGCACGACCAGGCCCACGGGCCCCTTGGTCAGGAACGCCAGCCCCATGAACGCATACGCCAGCGCCGGCCGCCAGAACGACGGTGCCTCGTCGTTGGTGAGCAGGAAATAGAGGGCCATCATTTCCAGCCCGCACAACAGCGAGTCCAGTTGCCCCATGCCGCCTTCCTGCCAGAAGAGGAACGCCGTACACAGGATCAGTCCCGCCCGCCAGCCCGCCTTCTCGTCCCGCCACCGTGCGGCCAGCGTAACCGCCACCCACAGCGAGAGGATCGCGCCCAGCAGGCTCGGGAGGCGCGCCGATACGCCATTGATCGTGCCGCCGGTCAGGACCGAGCCGGCGTTGATCAGCCAGAACATCAGCGGGGGCTTGTCGGGATACAGCTCACCATGCCGATGCAGGACCAGCCAGTCGCCGCTGGTCCGCATTTCCTTGGCCAGGTAGGCATAGCGGGCCTCGTCGGGCTCCCAGAGCCCGCGGCGGAGATACTCCCCGCCCCAGAGGACCACCGCAAACGCCGCTACGATCAGCCATCGCTTCATTCGTCGCCCTTCAATGAAAGTTCACCTTCGCCGTTGCCGCAGCCAGAGTCTCGCACGCGCCCTTCAGCGTGGCCACACCGATCTTTCCATTCCCGGAGATAAAGAACCGCCCGATGCCGCCGGCCACGTCGACCGCATTGTCTTCGCGATACGTGCGCGCGCCGGCCGCTCCCTCCACGGTCACCCTCACCTTGCCGCTCCACGTCGTCACCACATGCCCGTCCTCGTCCGTGATTCGCACCAGGATGCCCACGGTCTCCCGTTGCTCGGCGTCGCCGTCGGCCTTCTCCGGCTTCAGGTCGACCCGCGCCGCCGCGGAGAACGACGCCAGTTCGTACTTCGCCTCCACGCCATCCCGCGTGCCGGTCACCGTCAGTTTGCCCGGCTCGAACGGCACCGTCTGTACCCTGTGCGGACCGCCGGTCACGGTTGCCACCGGTTGACCGTTCCGCAGAATGACGACTTCACGGCAGTTCGTCATGATATGCAGCTCGCGGGTGCCGGACTCGGGGCCGCTGCTGTGGCCCCAGTCCCCGAACACGCGTACAAACGGCGCCGTGCCGTACTTGGCCCGCAGGAAGGCGGCGGCCAGCTTCGGCACCCGCCAGGCGTCCACGATCCCGCAATGCCGCATGTAGCGCTCCTTTCGCAAGGTGGCGTAGTCGTTGAAGCACCAGAGCGCGAATCCGGCCACCCCAGGCCTGCCCTGAGTATTGTCGAAGGGCCTGCCGGCGATCTTCTGCAGGTCGCCATCGATCAGGGCCACCTGTTCGAGTTCCTTGTCCAGCGCGCCGCGCACAGCCGGCGGGTAGTTCGAACACTCGCTCACGACCACATTCTTCTGGGCGCTCGCCTCGCAGCCGACGTCGATCGCGTCGAGCTCGTAGTTGACGCCCCAGACGTCCGGGATGCCGACCGTCTTTTCCCGCACAGCCCGGTGATGGTGATTCTCGGCGTAGATCACCGGCCGGGTCGGATCCTGCTCGCGAACCAGTTCGCGCAGAGTGAGATAGGCGCGGCGCGACCGCGACTCGTTGCCCATGCCCCAGAGGATCACGCTCGGCCGGTTCCGGTCCCGGGCGATCATGGCCCGCATCTGGCGGCAGGCCGATCGGAGCCACCACCCGCTCCGAACGCTCTTCCAGGAGGCGATCTCCGCGTAGACCAGGATTCCCAGTTCGTCGCAGGCGTCGAGGAAGGCCGGATGCTCGGGATAGTGCGACAGGCGCACGAAGTTGAGCCCCATCTTGCGGATCAGGACCGCGTCCTCGCGGTGCAGGTTCTCCGGGAGCGCGTTGCCGAAACCGGGCATGCATTCGTGCCGGTTGCAACCGCGCAGTTCGAGGCGCTCGCCGTTCAGGAAGAAGCCCTGCCGCGGCCGGAACTCGGCCTTGCGGATGCCGAACCGCACGGCGACGTTGTCCACCACCGTACCGTCCGCCGTGATCCGGCAGCGGGCGCGGTACAGCGCGGGGCTGTCGGGCGACCACAGGTGCGGGGCCAGGAGGCGCAGGCGCACGGCAACAAGCCCGGAATTACCCTGGCGGTCGAGGTTCATGGGCATCGGATCGGAGGCGACGACGACTATCCCTTGCTCATCCTCCAGGGTCCAGGTCACGGAACAGTTCCGGGGCCGATCCCAGCCGTTGACCACGACAAAGCGGATCACCACCTCCACATCCTTGCCGCTGATCAGCGGGGTGATGATGCGGGTTTCGTCCCGGTTGACGTGGATTCTCGGAACGCCTTCCACCCAGACGCGGCCGGCGAGGCCGCCGTACAAGAGAAAGTCGGGATCGTCGATCCCCGGCAGGACGTAGGACCGGCACTTGTTGATCAGCCGGATACCGAGGATGGAGGGCGCGTCGAACGGGAGATAGCGGTCGGCCGGCAGACAGAAACCGAGGTACTGCCCGTCCACCCTGGAGAGCTTGTGACCGTTGAGCCACACGTCGCCGGTCCCGTAGAAGCCCTCGGACCGGATGGACCACAGGTAGTCCTCGTGCGGGAGGTCGGCCGGCATCTGGAAGACCTTGCGGTAGGATCCGTACCCCCGGTAGTACTTCACGCCGGCTTGAAACGAGTCGCGTGAGTTCCAGGAATGGGGCAGATCCACGACCTCGTCGCCGGGCTCGGAGCCCTCGCGCAGCCAGCGCCGGCCGGGGTTCCGTTTCACAAACGCCCAGTCGTAGCTGAGGTCAACCCGGATGCGCGTCGGAGGCGCTTTATCTGTCGTGTCCGCCATTGGTTTCTCGGTGCGGCTGATACTAGCCCGCGGGCGCGGGCGGCGTCAAGGCAGTGGCGGCCAGGTTTCAGGTTTCAGGTTTCAGGTTTCAGGGGACGCATCTCGGCATTGTGCATTTAGGCATTGGGAGCCTGGGACGTATCCGGAGCAATCGATTCGCGGGTTGATTTGTTCCGTTCGTGAGGAAGAGACTGAAGCATGAATCAGATGGCGACAATTCCGCGACTACTCGAGGACAAGGTCAAACGCGAGCTGGAGTCCGGCGAGCGAATCCTGTGGATGGAGCAGCCGATCCCGCGGTATTTCACGGCGATGTCGACGGGCGCCTTCCTGTTCGCCATCCCGCGGACGGCCTTCGCGATCTTCTGAATGTGCGGCGCGTCGGGATTCAAAATGCCGGACTTCAGCAAAGGCGGATTCAGCTTCTTTCCGCTCTTCGGGCTGCCTTTCGTCCTGATCGGCATCGGGATGCTGTCGTCCCCCTTCTGGACGCATCGCAAGGCATTCAAGACGGTCTACGCCATCCCGGCTCGCCGCGCGATCACGTTCGACGCCGGATGGACAACCACGATTCGCAGCTATACGCCGAACCGGCTGCAGGACGTGTACCGCAAGGAAAAGCGGGATGGGGCCGGGGACGTGGTTCTAGGCCAGCGCGTGTGGCAGGGCTCAGAAGGCGGCCAACAGTCGCAGGACCTGGGCTTCCTGAACATCCGCGATCCGAAAACAGTGGAACAGATGCTGAGGAAGCTCGCCGAACGCACGGCGGCCGTCTAGGGCGCGCCCTACAGCCCGTCGCCATCCTCGTCGACGTACATTTCCTTCTTCTTGTACAGTGCGAGGCGGTCGGCAAGTGATTCCGTGTAGCCAGCGGACGTCATGACCCCATTGGCCAGTTCGACCGCCCTGCTCTGGGCCTCAACGGCCTTGTCGAACTGGCCGTCTCGCGCGTAGGCGGCGGCCAGCGTGTCCAGGAAAGCGAAGCTGGTCGGAACCATCGAGCATGCTTGTGAGGCGCACTCCACGGCTTTCTTGCCGTCACGGTACTCAGCGTCCCGGCAGGTGGCATAGACCCAGGCCAGGTTGTTGAACGCTTCAGCGGAACCCCTGCTGCACGCCTTGAGGTACCAGGCCACCGCTGTGGCCACGTCCTTCTTCACCGGGCCTTCACCGTACATATACAGGGCGGCCATATCCGTCTGCGCAACCGGATCGCCATCTTCGGCCGCCTTGCGGTACCACTTGAGGGCTTCGGCCTGGTTCTGCACCACGCCGTGCCCGTCCGCATAGCACTTGCCGACATTGTATTCGGCGCACGGAAGTCCCACGAGCGCGGCCTTTCTGTACCAGACAATGGCGTCCCCATCATCCGCGGGAAAACCTTCGCTGCCGCTACTGCACCAGACGCCCCACTGGTTCTGCGCCTCGGCGCAGCCCTGCTCGGCCGCCTTGAGGCAAAGCTCGCGGGCCGCGCCGATCCTGTTGTCCGCCGGCACGCCAAAATCGTCCGTATAGGTCATGAGCAGCAGAAATTGCCCTCTCGCGTACCCTTGGTCGGCGGATTTCCGATACCACTTGATCGCCTCCTCGCGGTTCGTCTGAACGCCCCTTCCCTTCTCGTAGATCCACCCTACATCGCTTTGTGCTTCCGCATCGCCTTTCTGCGCCATCTTCCGGAGCTCGTCGGTGCACTGAATGTACAGCTCCGCCGCCTTATTGGTGTCCCAGCCGACCCCGCAGCCTTCCTCGTAGAGACGCGCGAGGGCGTATTGGCCGAACGCGTTGGTGCGAGCGCAAACGCTCTGCGCCCACCGGAGCGCTTCCGCGGGGTTCCGGGTCAGCCCGCCGTCGCAGTCGGCGAACATGGCCGCCAGGGTCCCCTGCATCCGGGCATCGCCGGACACGGCCTTCTTCATCACGTCTATCGTGGCGCTCGGCAGCGTCGGACCCGCTGCCGTCTGCGCTGACGCCAGCGACTCGGCCGCTGACATCAGTTCGGGATCGTGGGAGGCCTTTAGCTTGTCCACGAGGGCTTCAAGGGCCGGCGCCGTCAGGTGAGAGGCCTGCTCGAGCGCCTTCTTGCGGTGCGCGAACTCGCGATGCCCGATTTCGCCAATGAGTCCGTCGATTTCCTTCTGACTCACCGCCGCGTGTTCCTTGAGGATCTCCTCCGTTGTCACTTGGGCGACCGCCGGCAGCGGCGCGGCCAGCATGGTCGCCGCCAGCACCGACAGGACCTTCCTGCGCATGGACATCTGAGCCATCCTTGATTGGCGCTAACTCAAGCTCACGGCGGTCGAGGCCGACCGCCCTCCAAACTGAAAACGCGAATGATTCCCTGGAGGGCGGCTGGCCCCAGCCGCCGCCCAGTACGGAAACAAACCACGTTTCCGACTCTGACGTCACCGTACGCCCCGCCCCGCCGAACCGTCAACCGGAAATTCCGTATCATCTTCCTCGCCACATTGAATGCTGCAGCCCCTTAGCCCCTCACCCGCCCCGAAACTTCGGGGCGGCCTCTCCCTCCAGGGGAGAGGCAATCCGAATGGCAGTCTTCTCCACCACTTGACACTTTCACTTGTCACTTGCTTTCCTTCTTCGTACTTGGCAGCGGCTTTTGTTCTGCCGTAGATTGGTGGCTCATGGCAACGGGAGACCCCATACGCATGCTGATCGCGACCACGTTCAACGATCGTCCCGACGTGGCGCTTTACGCCGGACTCCAGGCGGCGGGGTTCGACCTGGAACTGATCTGCCTGCCCGGCACCTTGGGCCACGACACGCTCGCGGCGCGCGGGATTTCCGTGACGCAGAGGCGCATCATGAATCGCCTCAACCTGGGGGCGGTGCACGCCATCCGGCAGCGCCTGAAGGAGAAGCGGTTCGATATCGTCTACGCGCCGAGGAACAGCACAATTTCCGTGTGCCTGCTGGCCTCGCGGGGAATGCCGATCAAGCGGGTCACCTATCGCGGCACCAGCGGTCACCTGAGCTGGTTCGATCCGGCCTCGTGGCTGACCTACCTGAACCCGAAGGTGGACCGGATCATCTGTGTCTCGGAGGCCGTGCGACGCTACCTGCTCGGTATGCACCTGCCGCCGGAACGCCTGGTGACCATCTACAAGGGCCACGATCCATCCTGGTACGCCGGCACCCCACCCTCCTCGCTGGCCGAGTTCGGCATACCGGCTGGCGCCGTCGTGGTGGGATTCACCGGCAACATGCGGCCTGTCAAAGGAGTGGACGTTCTCATCGAGGCGGCGCGGCAGTTGCCGGCGGAGCCGCCGATCCACTTCCTGCTCGTCGGCGAGGTCCGGGACAGCCGGATCGAGCGGCTGGCACGGGATCCGCAGGTTCGCGACCGCCTCCACTTCACCGGGTTCCGGAAGGATGCGCCGGCCCTCGCCGGCGCCTGCGACATCTTCGTGATGCCCTCGGTCGAGCGCGAGGGCCTGCCCCGGTCCGTCATCGAGGCCATGGCGCAGGGCATTGCGCCGATCGTGTCGGACGTGGGCGGCATGCCGGAGCTGGTGGTAAAGGACGAATGCGGGCTGGTGGTTCCGCCGCGCGATCCCGCGGCGCTGGCCCAGGCCATTCTCACCCTGGCCAAGGATCCCGCGCGCCGGCAGACGTTCGGCAAGCGCGCCCGCATCCGGATCGAAAAGGAGTTCCACATCCAGCACACGATCGACAAGGCGATCGCGCTCTTCCGCGACGTCGCCGCCTCGCCGGGGTAACCTTCGTTGTTTTTGCGCCCTTTCGCGGCCAATCAGGAGGTAGCCGCTACGGACGGCCGCAGACGGCCGCCAGCTTCTTCATGAAGTAGCAGTAATGGTCGTACGAAATGTCGGGCGGACAGGAATGGTCCGTGTGCGGGATATAGCCGCCCTCCTCGATCAGCGGACGGACCCGTTCCAGTTCCTTGTCGATGGCCGCGGGGCCGTACTTCAGCGCGCGCTTGTCCACACCACCCCAGATCCGGAGGTTGCGGCCATACTTCCGCCGGACCGCCAGCACATCCATGCCGCACTGGACTTCGAACGGATAGAGGAAGTTGAGGCCGCCATCCAGCCAGACCGGGATCAGGGAGTCGATCTGGCCGTCGCTGTCGAGGCCAACGTACTTGACCCCGCGCTGCATCAGGAACTCCGTCACCCGCTTGTACCGCGGCAGCATGAAGCGGCGAACCATGTCGGGCGAGATCAGCGGCGCGTGGTTGTAGGCCATGTCCTCCCAGTAGCCGAACGCGTCGATCGAGATGACATCCAGCACCTGCGACATGACGGCGATGATCATGTCGGCGTTGGCGTCCATCATTTCTTCCACGAACGCCGGATCGTCATAGAACAGCGTGCAGAGATTCTCGACACCCACGAGGTTGCGGAGCGGGCCGAAGAAGCCGCCCCAGCGGTCCGAGATCACGATGAAGGGCAGCGGTTTGGCGCGTTCGGCCTTGAGCTGGTTCTTCCAGTCGGGGCCAATCCGGCTCGCCAGGTCCGGCTGCATCCGTTCCTTCCAGAACGCGCGGAATTCGGCCCGGGTTTCCACGGGGAACTTGATGAACTGAGGCATGGAGCTCCACGGGTTGTTCTTCATCTCCT
>Ga0172375_10011013_pt1 | contig 11607 bp, 11 predicted proteins | sample LakKiv1m_FD_114537 | JGI IMG/M metagenome (GOLD analysis project Ga0172375, IMG submission 114537) | Freshwater microbial communities from Kabuno Bay, South-Kivu, Congo - kab_092012_11.1m | ecosystem: Environmental > Aquatic > Freshwater > Lake | place: Democratic Republic of the Congo... | reverse complement strand
TACCGCCCGCCGTCGCTTGAATAATTTAGAGAAGGACTAAACCATGAACAAGAAATACATTGGAAGCAAATTTGACGATTTCCTCAAGGAGGAAAACCTTTTTGAGCAGGTGCAAGCCGCCGCGATCAAGCGCGTGGTCGCCTATCAAATCGCGCAAGAGATGAAACTCAAAAAGCTGACCAAAACGGAAATGGCAAGCCGCATGAAAACCAGCCGAGCCGCGTTGGAGCGACTGCTTGACCCAGACAATGCTTCGATCACGTTATTCACGTTGGAGCGCGCCGCGTCTGCGTTGGGGAAGAAATTGAAAGTGGAACTTGCGTGAAAAAAGGATGAATTATGAATGCGGAAGGATGAATAATGCCCCAGTTGCAGAAAAATACCCATCGCGGAGTCTCCCCCAAATCCGACGATTCAAACTCTCAATTTTCATCCCGAATTTTCATTGTCGTATTTGGGGGAGATGTCCGAAGGACAGAGGGGGTGAAAGTGGACTCCCAACTTATTCGCCCGTAATTCTTCCCACAAGATTTTCTCGGCGGGAGTCATGTTCAGCCGCCACACCACCTTGACGCATGTATCAATTATGGTACACTCATCCCATGAGCGATAATGAAGATAACAAACCAATTCTCGATGTAGTCTTCTATAAAACCGAATCAGGCAACGAACCTGTGCGCGAATGGTTGAAGGAACTTCCGCGTGAAGATCGGAGAGCCATCGGTGAAGATATCAAAACCGCGCAATATGGCTGGCCCCTGGGAATGCCGTTGATACGCAAACTTGAGCGCGGACTTTGGGAAGTGCGGTCTAATATCAGCACAGGGATTGCAAGAGTTTTCTTTACAGTCAAAGACAGCTTGATGATCCTGCTACATGGGTTTGTGAAGAAGTCGCAGAAAACCCCGCAAAATGAATTGGATACCGCCCGCCGTCGCTTGAATAATTTAGAGAAGGACTAAACCATGAACAAGAAATACATTGGAAGCAAATTTGACGATTTCCTCAAGGAGGAAAACCTTTTTGAGCAAGTGCAAGCCGCCGCGATCAAGCGCGTGGTTGCCTATCAAATCGCGGAAGAGATGAAACTCAAGAAACTGACCAAGACCGAAATGGCAAGCCGCATGAAGACCAGCCGCGCCGCGTTGGAACGCCTGCTTGACCCAGAAAACGCTTCGATCACGCTATTCACATTGGAACGCGCCGCATCTGCGCTGGGAAAGAAATTGAAAGTGGAACTTGCGTGAAAAAAGGATGAAGCAAGAATGATGAATGCCAAAGGGTGATTTTTTTCGCCTTTGCAGGAAAAAAGCCCATCGCGGAGTCTCCCCTCGCGAAGCACCCTGTGGGCAAATCCGACGATTCAAACTCTCAATTTTCATCCCAAATTTCCATTGTCGTATTTGGGGGAGATGTCCAACGGACAGAGGGGGTCACCCCAATCACCGACAGCTCCCTCCCCCGTTTGGATTTGACCTTCCACGACTTGAGGCAAACTTTTACCAGCATAGCCACTATTTACTTATTAATGTTTTCAGCCTGCTAATATTACTTTTCACTGCAAGTGTATTTGGATGATCCTTGCCAAAGTACTTTTCACATATCAATAGTGATTTATTGAATCGCGACTTTGCCTCATCATACTTCTTCAGTATGGTCAATATGTGAGCCAGATTATTATTGTCGCGCGCAATTATAGGATGTTCATTTCCATAAGTGGTTTCGTCGATTGTAAGCGCCTTTTCAAGACTTGATCTTGCTAAATCATAGTCGCCAAGGCCTTGATATACAGTTCCAAGATTATTAAGAATTGTTGCCAGACTCGGATGGCTAGTCCCAAATTTAACCTCGTTAATTGTTAATGCTCGCAAGTAACATTCTTTAGCCACATCAAATCTCTTCATGTCTCTATAGGTATTTCCTAGGTTGTTCAATACTGTTGCAATCTCAGGATGTTCTGAGCCATAGGTAGTTTCATTTATTCTTAATGCTTTCAGGAATTCTGATTCTGCGTCCGACAACTTGCCTTGAATTCTGAAAACATGAGCACGGTTGTTGATGTCTTTTGCAGTTTCAGGATGCTCAGGACCATATAGCAAAAGATTGATGGAAAGTGCACGCTCTATATTTTCAAGAGCTTGACCGTAGTCAGCCAATAATTCATAGATAGTTCCCAAGTTTCTCAAAATTTTAGCGACGTTTGGATGTTTTTTTCCATAAATAGCCTCACTAACATTTAGTGATTTTTCGAACAGCAACTTTGACTGCTCGTACTCCCCTAACTCTCTATATACATTGCCAAGGTTGTTGATTGTTACTGCGATATCCGGATGACTGTATCCGTACTCCTTTTCCTCGAGCCTCAAAACTCGTTCAAAAAAGTCTTTTGATTTGTTGTAATTGCCCAGCTCAAAATAAATAGCTCCAAGGTTATTTAGGATGGGTCCTGTATTGATATGATCATAACCATATATTTCTTCTTGTAATGTTAAGGCCTTTTCAAAACATGTTTTTGCATACTCTAATTCACCTAGTTCTTGGAACGAACCGCCTAGGTCGCCAAAATTATCGACGAGAATTAGGCAGTCCTTTTCTGTGAGTGAAAACTCAGCCGAATTTCCTTTTTCGAGTTTTAGAGTTAACTCGTGGAGGCTCTCTTTCAAGGTGAGTAAACTATTTTTTGTCATGGTGCTCTTGTCCAATTATACAGAAAATAGATCGGGGCAGAAAAGTCTGCTGTAAGCAGCATTAGCATATTTATCTAAAGAGAGTGCCTTCATCCGACTGGAGTAACATGCTTCGTCCTTCAGATCATTGGCATCATTAAGAATCATTAGTTTGTCCTATTGGATCCCACGTTTGCGGATGAATATCAAGCGCATCCCTTAATTCTCGAAGTGTTCTGACCTGTTCCGGGGTTCGATTTGCCGCCAAGTTGCGAGGTGTAAAAAAACTACGCAGTTTATTATCATCACCGGAGACAGAAGATATTTTGTTTTTGAGTTCATGTACTGCCTTAATGCGGTCACTTGCATGATAAATTCCTGTGCCAACGGTTATGATATCAGCACCGGCCGTTACAACATCTAAAATGTTCTGTATTTTTACTCCACCATCCACTTCTACTGCAACGATATCACCTATGTCCACGATTTTCTGTTTTATTTTTTCTATGCGATTCAGTGTTTCTGGTTGAAAATGTTGTCCTCCGTGCCCAGTAGGTACAGCTAGTAGATTCACAAGTGCTATGTTTTGAAGGAATGGGAAGATATTTTCTAAGGGCGTTTCATAATTGAGGGCAATTCCTGCCATGAGATTATAGCTATTTATTCTGTCAATAACTGCTTGTGGATCCTCAGTTGCTTCTATGTGAAAGGTGATACTGTCTGCACCTGCGTTATACATCTTTTCTATGTAATTTATAGGATTCGATGTCATCAGATGAACATCAATCGGCAGATTGGTCATTTCCCTTATCCGTGCAACTACATAATCTCCAAAGGTAATCCTTGAAATAAAGGTTCCATCCATTACATCTAAGGTAAAAATATCTACTCCAGCTCGATCTACTATCTCGATCTCTGACTTAATATTCAAATAATCAGCATCCAGAATTGATGTGGCAAGTAAAGACATAAAGTCTAGCTCCTTGTAAATCAAATAATTTCAATTTGGTTGTTGGAATTGATTGAATTGCAAATTTGTAAACGGTTGAGAAATATTACAGTAATATAATTTACAATCTTGTTGTTCTGCCTTGTTATTTCTTGTCACGCAAATAGTTAGATCTGTTTTTGATGGAATGCAATTTAGCGGATTTGCCAATCGCTGCCCTAATCTCAGTGCCTGCTTATTTTCATCATATGGTTCAGTAGTGATTTCAAGTCATCAAAAACAAAAGGAGTCAAAGTTGAATAAAGTTTATAATTCTTATATCTATTGTTTGCAACTGCGAAGCATGTCATGCCTGCGCTGATTGACGCCATAATACCGTTTAAACTATCTTCAATTACTAGACACTGAGGGGGTAAGACATTCAGTATTCTTGCGGCATGGAGATAAAGGTTCGGATTAGGTTTTCCCAAATCAACATCATCTGACGAAAATCTTAGTGACAGCATCTTTGCCCATGTTTTGTGTTCTAAAATTGCGTTGATCATTGCATGGGTTGAATTAGAAACAATTGCCATCGAAACGTTTGTGTTAGCCAGGTACTGAACTAATTCTTCCGCTCCTTCAATAGTTTCTGATTGGTATAAGCTCTTCATCAGAAGATTCTCAAATTCTGTGTACAAAACTTCAATTGATTCAGTGAGGAAATAATGATCTTTCATTCTTGATACGATTTCTTTCGTGGTTAAACCAGTAAGCCCTTCTTGAAAGGCTGAATCTGGCTTCTTATCGAATTTTTCAATGAACTCGTTTTCAACGCAGTTCCAGATGGGCTTGGAGTCAACCAATGTGCCATCTAAATCGATCAATATTGAAGAAAAATTAGATATTTTCGTGTTTTCGATGTTTTTCATAGTATATTTGGAAACATCTGGATTACAATATCCAAAAAGGATAAACAACTCTTACAAGTGGTCAATTAGATTTGATTATACCAACATTGGCATGAAAATATTCGCCTAAGAACTAAAGTGGCTAAAATGCTAATGTTAGTCCCTAAGAACACTGATTCTATCCCGTCGGACATCCTATTTGGGCTGTCCCGGTTGATAAAAACTAATGCGAGTTGAGTTCGGCGCGAGCGGATTGAACCTAGGATCACCAATCAATTTTGATGCGTTTTGCGTCCCGTTCCTGTACCAATACCGGAATTTCTTGTTCTCCCTGACGTGTCAGGCTTTCGAGAAACTCTTGATCGGTTGGACCGAGTTGGATATATTGTTTTTTCATCCTACCATTTTCATTTAGCATGCAGGCTTTGTCAAAACTTTCAACCACTTACTTTACGATTTAATAAGCTAATTATCCATTCTTTAAGTAAGGAGACTTTAGTTGTACTTCTTACATCTTACATCCTGTTTCAACGTAAAAAACTGCCACTTTTTAGCGGCAGTTTTTTTTGTACTTTTCTGAACCATTTATTATTATGAAACGCATAATCTTAATCAAAAGAATTGGCAACAACATCCGCCAACATCGCAAGGGGTTAGGATGGAGCCAAGCGGAGTTGGCGATCAAGTCTCAACTTAATCGATCATATATTGGCGGGATTGAACGGGGAGAACGAAATATTCGAATTTCAACTCTCTCAAAACTAGCCGAAGCATTGGGCATCGCTCCTTCCGACTTATTGAAATAAGGGAAATTGCAAAGTTAGAAGATGACCGTTATCGCTTTTATCATGAACCATCGCACAAACGAGACGTGCTGAGAAAGGATAATTTGCAATGGATGTTATGGTTATTGTTGGCGGAATTGCGCTTGTGATCGGAATTGTCGCCGGTATTGTACAGATTATCGACTATATTGGAAAAGCCCGACAGAACCGCACATTAAAGCAAGAAGATACAAAGCAAAATCCAGTGAATATCAACGTAACAGTTCAACCTAATGAATCTCTATCCTCTGTAGGTGAATTAAGAGCGGATCAATATCTAGAATTTCCAAAGGACAGAGAACAAGAATTGATGAACATAGATGAATCTTATGCCAAAGAACCTACTGATATTAGTGACGCCTTTGAAGGTCAGGATCCCGATAAGTTGGCTCGTGACAATCGAATACAAAAGTTATTAAGTCGAGTTGGTGATGCAGGATATCCAACTCCACTAGCCACTTGGCATGTATATCTGCGGCGTAATCTTATTTTCCCTTTTGACGCGAAAATACGCAAAGGATACACAGAAACTTTTAAAAATACAGCTCAGAGAATTGTGGTTAGGCGCATTATTGGAATCGATAAGACTAATGGGATCACAGTTCAAATATTGAGCAAGGATAATCTTGATATTGTTCCGCTCTTTGCGCTGGATGCCTTAGACAGAAGCAGTCAAAATTATCAAGTTTTGAACGATTATCATTTTTGGTTGAAAAACCATTACCAAACATAACGCAGTAACATTTGGACCTAGTAATCCCTATCCTCATCCAAATGTTGTCTGAGTCCAGCTTGAAATAATCAATTGACACTTGGCGGGATCGACCGAGACAGTAAGTGTTTCCGGCGCTATTAAGTGTAAACGTTGAAAGGTATTAGTAGATTATGGCACAAAAAAACTGTTATGTATATTCACCTGTCAAGCACCGATACGCTCTTGCTGCCCAGCAAATTAATGTTAAGGATCCAACAGTGCTAGATGTTGGGGGGTACAAGTCAAGGGAAACACATTTAACGCATTTTTTTGAAAAACTTTCATATACTTCAGTAAACATTGGCCCTGCTTGGTATAGGAATGACGAACCACATTGTTTGTTCAACGGAGAAAACTTGCCCTTTTTGGATAATTCATTTCAATTTGTTGTTTGTGTCGACTCTTTGGAGCATGTTGATAAAAATCGCCGAGGTTGCGTTATTGACGAGATTATCAGGGTATCCTCTAAAAGAGCTATAATTGTAGTGCCTTTTTCAGAAGGAATTAAATCGAATGAACAATACTTCATCGAGTACAGCCAGCAGTTTAATGTAGAACTCATGCCTTCCTTGGTCGAACATCTGAAATATGGTCTCCCAACTTTGGATGAAATAAAGGATTACTTGAAAGGATATAACTATATGCTAACTTTTGCGAGCAATAGGCACTTGTATTGGACAATTCAAACAGCTATGCTAATTAATACAATTGTGTTTGAGAGTGAAGCAGAAGCTATTAATAAGGAGCTTTATAATTTTGCAGAAGAATTATTTAGAGCTGTACCGAATATGCCTAGTTCGGAAAACGCTTACAGAGTTATCGCAACAATAGACAAGAATCCTAATATGTAAAATTCAACTTGTCTGCTTTGCAGTAAATAAAACCTCACATAATAGGAGAATATTCTATGAAAACAAACGGTATTCATCACGTTGCGATTATTTGTTCAGATTACGAAAAGTCAAAACATTTTTACATGGGGCTTCTTGGCTTTGAGGCTATAAAGGAAACTTACCGAGAGCATAAGAAATCTTATAAATTAGACCTGAAAGTTGCTGGGAAATATCAGATTGAGTTGTTTTCGTTTCCAGAGCCACCTAAACGGGCAAGTTCACCGGAAGCTTGTGGGCTAAGACATTTAGCCTTTGAGGTGGACAACATAATCGACACAGTTAATGAATTGAAGCTAAAAGGTGTCAAAGTTGGCGAAATATTGTTTGATTATATTACAGAGAAACAATATGCGTTTTTTTATGATCCTGATAATCTACCTCTGGAAATTTATGAAAGATAGGCTAAGTTTCTTTAAACGCTCAGGGAAGATTATGGGATTGACCCCAACCGCGCTAAGCAATATAGTTAACCTTTGTTCACTAATGAACAAAAAGTTGGATTCTGATAAAATATCGTTCGAAAATGGCAGTCACTTTTCGCCGCTGAATCTTAGTAAAAAGAATGCTTTATGTATATTAGTAACATTGGCCTTGCCCAGAAAGGAATCAATCTAAATGGTTTCAAAGCAAAATCTTGAAAGCGAGTTAGCAGAAATCGAAGTTGCAATACAGAAACAAAAACAACTAGAAGCTGAGATTGGAAGTTCGGTCGTTAGAACAGTCATCTCATCTTTGTTAGCCCGTAAAAATAAAATACTAAAGGAACTTGCTTCGTTAAGTGCTGGAAGTACAGCAAACGTAGAGCTGAAAGATAATCTAAGCACTCACCAGAGTGAAGTAGGGAATAAAGCAATCGTTTCCCAAATAGCTGACGCTGAACAGCTCTGGCAAGCCATAAACAAAATTTCTCAAAATTACACGAGCAAGCAAATACCTGCCGCCCTCAAAAACAGCCTTTACTTGACTCAAGTCACCAAAAGATACTTATCTTATCTAGTGGATCGGTACCGATTTCTTGAGTTTAAAGGGATGGGAATTTCATATCAAGCACCTCTAAGACTGGCTCTTCTGGATTTATATGTCCCGCTTAAGGTTTACCGAAATTTACCCAAAGGAGAAACTTGGGTTAGGGATAAGCCCGCTTCCAAAAAAGAATCTGAAAATATAGGGACGCCTAATCAGTTGGATACACAAAGTGAGTTAACTACCATCTTGGATTTATTAAGAAAGCACAATAATATCATTCTGCTAGGTGATCCAGGGTCCGGAAAAACCACTTTCCTTAAGTACCTTGCATTAAAATTATCTGTAGGGGAAGGCGAAGCATTAGGGCTAGCTGCTCGAATTCCGGTATTACTACCTTTATCGGCCTACGCCAACTCTTTATCTGAAAAAGATTTATCATTACAGAATTTTATTGCTAGCTATTATCAAAATCGTGGAATAGAACTTCCGCTAAAGCCGATGATAGATGAGGCATTACTAAAGGGACGTGTATTACTGCTATTAGATGGCCTTGACGAAATCCAAGATATAAAACTCAGATTGCTCGTTGTACAAAGAGTTTGTGACTATATTTCTTATTACAGGCATACCGATAATAAGCTTGTTGTAACAAGCCGAATAGTGGGCTATCGAAATGTTAGACCAGCAATTGACGACCTGGTCGAATGTACAATTGCTGATTTTAATGATGATGAAATAATTGAGTTTATTGATCACTGGACCAGCGCAATAGAACGCGCAGCACATGGTGATACTTATGTAGCATTTCAAGAAACATATCGACAAAAAAAAGAACTTTATTCGGCGGTTCAAAGAAGCAGTGGAGTGCGCCAACTTGCATCTAACCCGTTATTATTAACGATTCTCGCGTTAATGAAACGAGCAGATATAGAACTTCCGGAAAGGAGAGTGGAACTCTACCAAAAAGCTATTGAATCGCTTCTGAAACATTGGAGTTTAGCAAGAGGGCTAGGGCGTCCCATGTCGAGTGATCTTGATGTTATTGAAACAATCAGGATACTCGCCCCGCTTGCTTTGTGGATGCATGAAACAAACCCAGGTGAAGGTCTTGTAAAAGGGGAAGTAATGCTTAGAAAGCTGGTAGAGCTTTATGAGAAACGAGGGTTTCCAGATGCCGAAGTAACAGCGCGAAATCTGTTGAAAGACACTCGGGAATTTGCTGGCCTGTTAATCGAAAGGGGGCCGAATGAATATGGGTTTTTACACCTTACTTTTCAAGAGTATCTTGCTGCTGCCGCAATTTGCATGATGGATCAGACGGGATTTGAAACAATAAGCGATGCATTAATTGAGCATATTACCAATGATAATTGGCATGAAATAAGTTTATTGACAATAGGTTATTTAGGAATCATTCAACAGCGAGATGAAGCATCAGGTTCCGTTGTTGAAAGACTGCTCTTAACAGAAAAGGGAGAGCCAGGACAGGCAATCGTAATGGCTGGGCAGGCCGTCTTAGACTCTTGGCCCGGCGGAGTCACACCTAAATCTAAGAACAAAGTAGTTAAGAAACTGCTTGAAGTAATCAAAAATGATACAGAAATTAAACCCGTTTATAGGATTTCAGCTGGTCAAATCCTAGGTTGGCTGGGTGATCTTCGTTTGGAAGTAACCACAGTTGAATTTAAGAATATGAGTTATGTCAATCCTGGCCCATTTTTCATGGGTACAGGTGAAAATACACATAACAATGATCACCTATCGTATGGGTATTGGATATCGCGTTACCCAACAACCAACGCTCAATTTCAGATGTTTATCCAAGACGGTGGTTATAAAAACGACAAATATTGGACAGATGCTGGGATAAGATGGAAACAGGATTTGGAAGATATAAGCTTACCAGTTGTACCAAGATCATTCAAAACCCCAAATCATCCGATTGTTACTGTAACGTGGTTTGAGTCGATCGCATACACCAGGTGGTTAACAGAAAAACTACAAAATGAAGGTTTATTACCAGTCAATTGGTCGGTAACTTTACCTAGTGAGGCTGAATGGGAAAAAGCTGCTAGAGGAGGATTATTAATACCGGAAAAGCCTGTTCTATTGCCCATAAATTCCCTATCTTTCGATCAGGATGAACTTAATGCCATACCCGTGGTAGACAATCCCTACCCGAACCGGAGATATCCTTGGGGAGATGAGTTAAACACCAACTTCGTAGCTTATGTCGGAACAGGCATTAACTCTACGTGTGCCGTCGGATGTTTTCCGAGTGGTGTCAGTCCATATGGCGTCGAAGAAATGTCGGGGAATGTATGGGAGTGGCTGAGATCTATTTGGGGAATCGATTGGTGGACACCCGACTTCGGCTATCCTTATGATCCAAGTGATGGTAGAGAGATAATCGATGGAGAAGATAGTTTTTTGCGGGTTGTCCGTGGGGGATCATTTCAGGACTCTGAAAGCGAAAAACATATTAATATTAGTTACAGAACAAGGAACAATCCTGACATTCGGAATATAAGCCATGGATTCAGAATTTGCATAGTCCCTAAAAAATATCCCTAAGCCTTGGTGCAAGATACTTAAATCGAATCCTCGCATGAAACCAAAATCCTTTTAGCGTGGCTTCTACTAATGAAATCTTTGGCGAACAAATAATTAAAGTTTCTCTGTTCCTTTATCAATCCACCGTCAGCGCCTTTGGCAAATTCCTCAGGAAATCGGGATCAAACCTGTACACCACGGACAATTGATACGAAAGCAACCCCAACGGCAGAACCCCCAGCATGTGCTGATCGGTGGAACTGGTTTTGAACGCGTGCCGCGTGAGCGCGCACGCGGGCTAACAGCGTAGCATAAAGCCCCTCGAAACCGAACCAACCTCCCCCGCAGCCCGAAGCGGGGGATTTTTCATCCCCAAAAAGAATCCTTCTGCGTTCATCCGCGTTCATCAGCGTCCCATTAAACCTTCGTGCTCGGAGCCTGTCCTGAGCCTGTCGAAGGATGTACTTCGTGGTTAAAAAACAATCATCGGGTAAAATCACCCCACTATGGCAAACGAATCCTTAGTCATCTACTCCATGAACAAAGTGGGACGCATCGTCCCGCCCAACAAACAGATCCTCCGCGACATCTCGCTCGGCTTCTACCTCGGCGCCAAGATCGGCGTGCTCGGACTCAACGGCGCGGGCAAATCCACCTTACTGCGCATCATGGCAGGCGTCGACAAAGACTACATCGGCGAAATTTCCCAATCCAAAGGCTACACCGTCGGCTTGCTCGAGCAGGAACCCAAACTCGACGAAAGCAAGACCGTGATGGAAGTCGTCAAAGAGGCAGTCGCGCCCATCGTCGAAATGCTCGCGCGCTTCGATGAGGTCAACGCCAAGTTCGCCGAACCCGATGCCGACTTCGACGCCCTCGTCGCCGAGCAAGCCAAACTGCAGGAACAACTCGACAAGCACGACGCCTGGAACCTCGACAGCCGCCTCGAACTCGCCATGGACGCCCTGCGCTGTCCCCCGTCGGATACGCCCATCAACGTCTGCTCAGGCGGAGAAAAGCGCCGCGTCGCCCTTACCCGACTCCTGCTCACCGAACCCGACATTCTCCTGCTCGACGAACCCACCAACCACCTCGACGCCGAGTCCGTGGCG
>Ga0172375_10011011_pt1 | contig 11607 bp, 11 predicted proteins | sample LakKiv1m_FD_114537 | JGI IMG/M metagenome (GOLD analysis project Ga0172375, IMG submission 114537) | Freshwater microbial communities from Kabuno Bay, South-Kivu, Congo - kab_092012_11.1m | ecosystem: Environmental > Aquatic > Freshwater > Lake | place: Democratic Republic of the Congo... | reverse complement strand
AAGCCCTCTGAGTATTTCGGGGACTTCGGCGGCAGGCCTTATTATTATTGCCAGATCAACGGGCTCCGGGATATCACGTGCAGAAGGATAGGCTTTTAAGCCCATTATCTCGCCGTATTTCGGGTTCACGGGATAAACAGCGCCTTTAAACTTCAGGAGGTTTTTGAGAATAACACCGCCGAGCTTTTCCTCGGTATGCGCCGCGCCTATAAGGGCAATGGATTTGGGTTTAAATAGGGAATCAAGGCTTGTCTTAGTATCGGTTTGTGTTGCCATAATTTAATTATACATTAAAGACAAGCTATCGCAAAAAATTCTTCGCCCTTTTCACCTTCGCCTTGACAAGTTCAAAATAGGATTATACAATGTATATACGTTGGAGGCAAACATGATAAAAAAATTAGTATCTCACGGTAACAGCGCAGCGGTTATCATAGATAAGCCTATCCTCGAGCTTTTAGGCATTACCAAAGAGACTCCCCTTGAGATTGTTACCGATGGGAGAAGGCTGATAATTGCACCTGTGGATACATCCAGAAGGAAAAAGAAATTTAAGACGTTTCTTGAGAAGATAAATAAAGCTCACGGTAAAACCTTGAAGAAACTTGCCGGATGAGCCAAGCGTTGCGTCGGCCATCTCAACCAGATTTACGATTACAATATTTTCAGGAAGTAAAAATATATAGACCATGTGCCTTCTTGTTATTAAAAAAAGAAAATGAGAAAACAATATAAAAATAAAAAAAGAAGCTGCGGATTATGCAAGCCCCACAAAAAGGGCTGGACTAACAGATGGAAAAATAAAGACAAAGTTCAACTTCGTCACGCGGAGCATGAAATTAAGGAGCATATGCAAAAAGCATAGAGACCTATCGAGGTTGAACCTCAATAATTCCCTTATGCGCTTTCTATAAACAACAGCGCGGGGTCTTCAAGGTATTGAATAACCTTTGATAAAAATTTTGCCGAGTCCACGCCGTCTGTCACCCTGTGGTCAAAAGTAAGCGAAAGCGGAAGAATCTTTCTTATTGCAATCTGCCCGTCCTTTACCCAAGGCTTTTCTGAAATCTTTCCTGTGCCCAATATAGCAACATCGGGATAATTTATTATCGGCGTTGCAAACCACCCGCCGAAATGGCCGTAATTCGTTATCGTGAAACTGCTTCCCTTCATCTCCTCAAGCTTAATCTTTCTTTCCCTTGCCTTGACGCTTAATTCCTGAATCTCTGATGCAAGCTCAAGGATTGTCTTTTTGTCCGCGTTCTTTATCACAGGAACCATCAAGCCGTCAGGCGTGTCAACCGCGACTCCTATGTTGTAATATTTTTTTACGATTATCTCTTCTTTGGCCTCATCAACTGAGGCATTGAGCAAGGGATGCTCCGCAAGCGCGTGATGGACTGCTTTGATGAAAAATGGAAGGAAGGTAAGATGAATGCCCTTCCCCTGTATGGTTTTCTTTTCTCTCTCGCGCAGGCTCCATAACTCTGTAATGTCCGCCTCATCCATTCCGGTAACAAACGCCGTGGTCTTTTGAGCCAATGTAAGGTTCTTTGCTATTGTTCGGCGGAGCCCTTTTATAGGAATCCTTTCAATATTGCCGAATTGCTCATCTGCCTTCTTGGCTTTTCCTGATGCCTCTGTAACATCGTCTTTGGTAATGCTTCCGCCCGGGCCCGAGCCTTTGACAGCCTCAAGCTTAACGCCAAGTTCTTTTGCCAAGGCCCTTACAGCAGGGGTTGCAAGAATTTCCTCTTCCTCTTCAGGAAGCACTCCCACGATGGAAACAGACTTCGGCCTTTCTTCTGCCCTTGGCGCTTCTTCTACCTTTGGGGCTTCTTCTGCCTTTTGTTTTTCTTCAGGTTCAATCTTTTCGTCTATCGGCTTTTTCTCTTTGGACTTTTCTTCTTTGGGTTTTTCTTCCTTAGGCCTCTCTTTTGCCGCTTCGCTTTCTCGTAGAGTCGAGTCTCCGACTTCGGAAATTGTCATCAATACCTCGCCCACCTTTGCGATATCGGCAATCTCTTTATGTATCTTAAGGACCTTCCCTTTCCTTGGAGAAGGGACCTCCACCACTGCCTTATCTGTCTCTATCTCAAGAACGGTCTGGTGTTCTTCAACAACATCGCCTTCCTTAACAAGCCATCTCCTTACCTCGCCTTCGGTAATTCCCTCGCCTAAATCAGGAAGCACAAAATCATAAGGCATAAAAGGCTCCTTTCCTAAGTCATTTGATATAAAGAATATCATGCAAAATACTTACAGTCAATGTTCCACTGAATACCGTGCTATAATTATAAAAACCAATTCAAAGGAGCAGCTGAATGAGAAAATCAATGACACGATTTTTGCCTTTTTTCTTAATCATATTTCTGCTTGGCTCATCTTTTTATGCTGACAATGTTATCGCACAAGATCAGAAGACATTTATGTGGAAGGCACAATCAAAAACAGCAGTTGTTTATATGCTCGGCTCTGTGCACTTTATGAAGAAAGAGGTTTATCCGCTTAATAATAAGATTGAAGCTGCATTCGAAAGCTCAAATATCCTCGCGGTAGAGGCAAATATAAATGATGTTGCTAAAATTGATTTGCAGAAATTAGTGGCAAGCGCCTTCTATCTAGGAAATGAAACGCTGGAAACCCATGTCTCAAAAGAAACCTACGAACTTCTCAAAAAGGAGACGGCTCCGCTTGGCATACCCATTGAGTTGATAAGCAAACAAAGGCCGTGGTTTTTAGCGATGACTCTGGAGTCTGTAGAGCTTATGAAGCTGGGTTTTAATCCGCAATACGGCATAGACAATTATTTTCTTAAAAAAGCCGCAGGAAAGAAAAAGATAGTAGAACTTGAAAGCCTCGATTATCAGATAAATCTCTTTTCTGGATTTTCCGATGAAGAGCAAGAGTTTTTTTTGCTTTATACTCTAAAAAATCTAAAAATGGTCAAACATGAAATCGACCAGCTTATGCAGGCATGGATGACAGGGGATCTAAAAGGCATGGAATTAATTGCTTTAAAAGCAGATCCTGACATGCGCGTAGCCAAACTGTATGAAAAGCTCATTTTCGAAAGAAACGCAAATATGACATTGAAAATTGAGGACTTTTTAAAAACAAACAAGACTTATTTTGTCGTTGTAGGCGCAGGGCACCTTGTTGGGAAAAAGGGAATAATTGAGATGTTAAAAAATAAGGGTTATCGCGTTGAGCAGAAATAAAAGAGCCATACACAAGGTCTGCTTCATTGGACAACCCTGAAGGAGGCAATTCCAACCTCTGCCTATCAATTTAGCAGGATAGCCAAGTTACCTGTCTATGGCTCCAGAATATGTGATGCGATGCCCCAGAGCGAGAAGCCAATAAGCTCTTTTCTAAGTGGGTGCTCCGATAGATGCTTTAGGCTTCCTCCTTTTGGAGTCATGCACACCGCAATCTATACTTCGCTCCCTTACCCAGTTGCTTGGTCCTCTGGCTTAACCCGTCCAGGGTATCGCAAGCCTTTCTCTATTTATAGTTTAACTCTCCAGGCCTTGCCGGTCAATGAAATACGCCATTTAATTTTTAAATAAAAACGATAAGCAAAACCCTTTCACAAAAAGCTAATACCTTATTACCTCTTGAATCCCTTTTTTAATCCTCTCAACAGTAGGTATATAAAAATCTTCAAGTTTTGGAAGCGGCATGACAACATCATAGCCTGTAACTCTCACTATCGGAGCTTTAAGATAAAGCATCGCATCCTCTGCGATTGTTGCTGAAAGTTCAGCGCCGAAACCGCAGGTCTTTGCAGCTTCATGAATTATCACAACCCTTCCAGTCTTTTTCACTGACTTGAATATCGCCTCCTCATCAAGCGGGCTGAGGGTAATCAGATCTATTACATCCGCCTCAATCCCCTCCACTGCCTTTAATGCCTTGGGAAGCATGCTACCCCAGGCAATCACGGTTACATCCTTTCCTTCCTGAACAACCCTCGCCTTTCCGAGCGGTATTGTATATTCGCCTTCTGGCACCTCCTCTTTTATAGAGCGGTAGAGTCTGGTTGATTCGAGAAATATCACAGGATCAGGGTCTCTGATAGCGGAGATTAACAAGCCTTTTGCATTGTAAGGCGATGACGGCACAACAACTTTTATCCCCGGCATATGACAGAAAAATGCCTCTGTGCTTTCTGAATGGAGTTCAGGCGCCTTTATGCCTGCTCCGTATGGGGCCCGCACGACCATCGGGCAGGTAAACCTTCCTCTTGAGCGCGAACGTATCCTTGAGGCGTGTGAAAATATCTGGTCCATCGCGGGATAAATGAATCCCATAAATTGTATCTCTGCGACAGGCTTTAAACCATAAATCGCCATCCCGATCGTAGAGCCAACGATAATAGATTCAGCCAAAGGCGTATCCATAACCCTTTCAGAGCCGAACTGCTCAAGCAGTCCTTCTGTGACACGGAATACACCTCCGTCTTTCCCCACATCTTCGCCGAGGATAACGACATTCTTATCCCTCTGCATCTCTTCTTTCAATGCGAGGTTTATTGCCTGAACCATGTTCAATTTCGGCATAGTAAAAGTTCCTTATTTAGTTTGTAATTGCGAGCCCCTCATAGTTCCTTCATCTGACGCATCTGTCTTTGCGTTAATTTTTCATAAGTATATGCAAACATATCCTTCGGCTGAGGATGCTCTATTGCCTCCTCTTTTTTCACAGCCTCATCAACTACAGCCTTGGCTTTCTCATCAATTTCGTTCCGATACTTTTCAGTCCATAACCCCTTCTTCTCCATGAAAAGCTTCAACCTCAAAATAGGGTCTCTTGCCTTCCATGCCTCAACCTCTTCTTTGGGCCTATATCTGACCGCATCATCCGCAGTAGTGTGGTCGGACATTCTGTAAGTAAAACATTCAATAAAAGTCGGGCCGTCTCCTTTTTTCGCCTTATCAACAGCCTCCTTCGTTGACTTATAAACCGCAAAAATATCGTTGCCGTCAACCTGAACGCCTTCAAATCCGTAAGCGAATGCTTTTTGAGCAAACGTTTTTGACGCGGTCTGTTTTTCCCTCGGCACTGATATGGCCCAATGATTGTTCTGACATATAAAGATAACAGGCAGTTTGAATACTCCTGCCATATTCATGCCCTCATGAAAGTCGCCTTCTGATGTGCCGCCGTCTCCGAAATACGCGATAACAGCTTTTTTATCCTTTTTGTATTTCACGCCCATTGCCGCGCCGACTCCATGAGGGATCTGCGTTCCGACAGGCACGCACACAGGAAAGATATTAAGCTCATCAGGGCATTTCACTCCTCTCTCATCACCTGACCAGTATTGATACAGCATATGCAGGGGATAGCCCATTGTGATATAAACACCCATTTCCCTGAATGAAGGGAATATCCAATCGGATTTCTCAAGCGCGAATGCGCTGCCTATCTGGGATGCCTCCTGTCCCAAGATTGACGCATACGTGCCGAGCCTTCCCTCTCTCTGGAGGTTTAATGCGCGCTGATCAAATGTCCTTGATAGGATAAGCAATTCATAGAGCTTTTTTATTTCATTATCGGACAATGCAGGCATAAGAGATTCGTCAGCATTCCCTTTTTCATCGAGAATCTCAAGGCGCTTTACATTGAATGATTCTATTATTTTTTCAGGCATAGATGCCTCTTTTAAGATTATACCCATAAAATGTTTCTTAGAAAAGAAGAAAATAAGCATTTAAATGGAATCCGATGGATAATTCGAATATAATTATATTGAGGGTTCCATGATAATAGGCGTGCCGAAAGAGATAAAAAAAGGAGAATACAGGGTCGCGCTTACGCCTGAAGGAGCGGCAGAGCTTAAGAAGGACGGCCATGCAATCCTTGTTGAAACAGGCGCGGGCGAGGGAAGCGGATTTTCCGACAATGAATATCTTAACGTGGACGCCGATATTGTTGACAGGGAGACGGTTTTTAAAAAGTCGGAGCTTATCGTAAAAGTTAAAGAGCCTTTGACTTCCGAATATAATTTGCTGAAAGATGGACAGGCAATATTCACATACCTCCACCTTGCCCCGAATAGGGAATTGACAGAGCTTCTTCTTAAGAAAAAGATAACAGGGCTTGCCTACGAGACATTGCAAAAAGACGGTTCATTGCCATTGCTTGCTCCAATGAGCGAGATTGCCGGCAGAATGGCGCCTTTGATGGGAGCGTATTTTCTCCAGAAGATTCACCGCGGAGAGGGCGTTCTTGCCACAGGCACAGTAGGCGTTAAACCTGCAAAGGCGGTGATACTCGGAGCAGGGGTTGTCGGCACGAACGCGGCACATGTATGCGTCGGCATCGGCATGGATACTGTAGTAATAAATAAAGGCGTTGAGAAACTGCAGAAGCTTGACGAACTTTTCATGGGAAGGGTAAAGACCCTGCCTTTGACCGCGCATAATATCGCCGAGGAGATAAAAGACGCGGATATTCTAATCGGCGCAATCCTTGTGCCCGGAGGAAAAACGCCGGTTCTTGTAACCAAAGAAATGCTTAAGACAATGAAAAAAGGAGCGGTGATAATTGATGTGTCCGTTGATCAAGGCGGATGCATTGAGACCTCAAGGCCGACGACCCATGATAATCCTATTTACGAGGTTGAAGGAATAATCCATTACTGCGTCGCCAACATGCCGGGTGCGTATCCGAGGACTTCCACCCTCGCGCTAACTAACACAACCCTGCCTTATATCAAATTTCTTGCAAATATGGGAGTTGAGCATGCGATAAAAGAAGATTCCGCAATAAAAACAGCTCTTAATACCTACGAAGGCAGGATAACAAATAAGGCGCTTGCAGAGGCGATGGGAATATAATTTTTTCTTGACAATCTATGTAACATCTGTTACATTAGTATCAAGAGTTACAAAGATTATAAAAAGGAGGCAGGAAGATGCTGAAAAACCTTTTAAATAAGCTGAGATGGGATGAAACGATGGTTGTTGTCGCCTTTGCCGAGGCCGGAGATTTCGGACTTATCGAGAAAGCGGTAAAAAGAGAAAAGAAAGGCCGAGCCCGCATGGCAAGGCCTAAGAGAAAAGCATCAAGGGGCATATTGGCACATGAAAACTAACGGCTGGCTGCTTTTCTTTTACAGCGTTCCTTCAAGGCCCGTAAGCAACAGGGTGAGGGTATGGCGTAGGCTTGCAAAAGCAGGGGCAATACAATTTAAGGGTGCGGCCTACGTCCTTCCTTACAGCGAAGAGCATTATGAGTTCTTCCAGTGGCTCGTGTCAGAAGTTACGTCCATTAAAGGCGATGCCGCGTTTATTAAGGTTGAAGATATAGAGACAATGAAGAGCAGCGACATCATCAGCCTCTTTAACCTACAAAGGGAAAAGGATTACGGCATTCTTATCAAAAAAATGGAAGAGCTCGAAAGAAAAGTAAGCAGCGCAAGAAAGGGAGGCGTACAGAATAGCAAAAAACTTTCGGGCCAGATAGCAAAAGTCAAAAGAGAATTTGAAGGGATACAGGCAGTGGATTTTTTCTCTTCAGCAGCAGGCGGGAATCTCAGAAAAAACATAAAGGCATTGGAATCAGGGCTTAGGGGAATTCCGGGAACGGGTATAAAAGAGCAAAAGATTGCGATTGCTCAAAAGCGAATCGAAGACTATCAGAACATGGCCTGGGCTACGCGCAAAAAGCCATTTATTGACCGGATGGCCTCGGCATGGCTTATCAAAAAATTCATAGACAAGAATGCAGGTTTCAGGTTCATTGACGAGAAGGATGCGGTGAGCCTTGGCAAGGGAATTGTTGCCTTTGACATAAGAGACGGCGAGTTTACCCATAAGGGCGATTTGTGCACATTCGAGGTTATTATGAAATCATTCGGTCTCAGGGACAAGGCTCTAAGCAAGATTGCTGAGATGGTCCACGAGCTTGATATAAAGGACGAGAAGTACAAAAACCCCGAGGCAAAAGGGGTGGAGGAAATCCTCACGGGTATGAGGAAATCATCAAAAAACGATACAGAACTTCTTGAAAAGGGAATGACTGTATTCGAGATGCTCTACGTATCAAAAACTTAAAAGGGGGAAATATGCCATCAATAGATGCACATGCAAAGACAAGCCTTGAAAGGACAGGCAAGGAGTATAAGGAAATTCATGAATGGATAGACAAGGACGAGACAAAAAAGGTTGAGCGCCATGACATCACAAAGATGCCGCAGCACATAAAAGAGATTGAGCTGAAGTGGGGAGAGGAAGGAGTGCGCGAGTACGTTCAGCATATCCACGACGACGTCAAAAAAAGGATTGCCGATACGCTTGCGTATTTTGGAATCAAGTAACACGTGAATAAACTGCTAACTCCGTTTGCCGCGCTCTGCACAGTGGGCTTTTTCGCTAGGCTTTCATATGCGCTTGCGAGAAGCCCTGTGCTTCCGTTGTTCGCACTTTATTTAGGCGCGGGGCCGGAGGCAATAGGCCTTGCGGTCGGCATATCAACGGTAACAGGCATATTTTTCAAACTTCCTGCAGGCGCATTGTCTGATGTCATCGGGAAAAAAAAGACAATGTTTGTAGGACTGGTTGTATTCGCGTTAATGCCCTTCTCATACCTATTAGTAAAAGATTATTATCTCCTCGTTGTTATAAGATTTCTGCACGGCCTTGCAACGGCTATATACGGCCCTGTTTCCATGGCTGTTGTGGCTGACATCGCGGGCGGGAAAAAAGGTGAGATGCTTTCATGGTTTTCCTCGGTGACGATTATTGGAAACCTTTTAGGCGCGCCTCTCGGCGGATTCATCCTTCATGCATCGGGAAACAACCTCTCCCTTTCAGACTTTCATAATGCCTATCTTACAAGCGGATTTGCTGGCATGATGTCGCTTCTCCTTGCTATTGGTATTCTTAGGAGAGAGGAAAAGAAAACAAATGGAGCTTCTCTCAAAGAATCCCTTATGCATTTTATCGCAGGAATAAAAGAGGTGATAAGCGATAAAAGGGTGGTAATAACTTCAAACATGGAAGGGCTTCAGAACCTGACAGTAGGCGCATTGGAGGCATTCCTTCCCATCTATGCCGTAAAGGTTGCCGGGCTTAATGAATTTCAGGCAGGGCTTTTGTGGGGAATACAGGTGGTTGTAACAATAATATCCAAGCCTGTAATGGGAAAGATGTCTGACAGGTATGGAAGAAAGTTGTTGATAGCCACCGGAATGTTCCTTTGCGCTATATCCTTCGGAGCGGTGCCTTTGTTCAGGGATTTTTATCTCCTTATGATTACGGCAATTATCTTCGGTTTCGGCGAGGCGTTTGTTACCTCATCTTCCGCAGCCCTCATTGCAGACATTTGCAAGGAAAAACATTTCGGAACAGCAATGGGGACATTCGGGACAATCTTTGACATAGGGCACGCGTCAGGGCCGATACTCGCGGGGATTTTGATAGCGAAATTTGATTATCTATATTCGTTCTGGATAATGTCAGTCATTCTTGTATTAGCCGTGCCGGTGTTTATGATGAACGTAAAAGAGGAAAGGGAATCCGCAATCTAAATTAATTTACCTTTAATATCCGCTACTGCCTCTTTTGCAATGAGCCTTACCTCGGCGTTTGAGTCATTGTCTGCGGTTTCTTCAAGCATGGGCACAGATTCCTTATGCCCTATGATGCCGAGAAGATAAGCGGCATCTCCCCTTATGACGGGTTCTCTGTGTTTCAGAAGAGGAAGGATATTTGGCATGGCAGAATGAATATTCTCGGGGTCTTCTTCTCTAAGCGTTTCAACCAATGCGGAAATCCCGAGCCGCACTCTCGCCCGCTCATCTGCCATGAGCTCTCCGATAAACGCATAAAGCGATTTGTCATGCCTGAACATGTCAATGATATTTTCGAGAAAGCCGTTTTCCATGTAATCGGCAATCATTAATTTAAGTTCAGATTGTTCCAATGCCTTCCATCCTTTTTGTATATATGATAGCAAAAATGCCGCTACTCATAAGACTGTAATTCATACAACTTTAAAGACAAAGTCTTTCAGCTTTTTATTGTATAATACCCCCATGGGTTTTTGGGGAGACATAAGGCGGGATTTTAGGGCTGTTTTTGAGAGAGACCCTGCGGCAAAAAACAGCATTGAGGTCATCCTTGCCTATCCGGGCTTTCATGCAATCTTTCTCCACCGCATTAATCACCTTCTCAGAAAAATTGGAATTCCCTTCATCCCGCGCCTTTTTTCTCATATCGGAAGATTTTTTACAGGCATTGAGATACATCCTGCCGCAAAGATTGGCCCGGGATTTTTCATTGACCACGGTATGGGCGTTGTTATCGGAGAGACTGCGGAGATTGGAGAAAATGTCCTCTTATATCAGGGTGTGACGCTCGGCGGAACGGGAAAAGAAAAAGGCAAGCGGCATCCGACCCTCGGCAACAATGTCACTGTCGGAGCCGGCGCAAAGATACTCGGCGCGATAAATATAGGGAACAATGTCATCATAGGCGCAAACTCGGTTATATTGAAATCAGTGCCTGATAATTCAATCTGCGTTGGAGTGCCGGGGAGGATTACAAAGAAGAAGGTTGTAAGGATGACCACAGAGGAAGGCCTTGTGGAGTTCTACGACTATTTTCCTGACCCTGTCTCTGAAAAATTGAAAGAACTTGAAGCTCATATCGAAGGGCTTTCTCATAGGATAGGAACGCTCGAAAAGGAAGAAAAGGCTGCCGCTCAATCAAAACAAGGGGGAAGGATGCGGATTTATAACACTCTCACTGCCGAAAAAGAAGATTTTATTCCTGTTACCGAAGGCAGAGTGAATATGTATGTATGCGGAGTCACTGTTTATGACAATTGCCACATCGGTCACGCGAGAAGCGCGATAATCTTTGACGTGGTTCAGAGATACCTGAAATACAAAGGCTTTAGTGTCAGGTTCGTAAGGAACTTCACGGACATTGACGACAAGATTATCAACAGGGCAAAAAAAGAAGGCATTCCATGGGATGAAGTCGCGAAAAAATACACAGACGAATTCTATAACGACATGGACGGCCTCGGTGTCGCGCGCGCGGACATAGAGCCTAAGGCAACAGAGCATATAAAAGAAATAATCGAGATTGTGAGCGGTCTCATAAAAAAGGGCTATGCCTACGAAAGCACCGGCAGCGTTTACTTTTCAGTGGACAAATTCTCTGAATACGGGAAGCTCTCGAAGAGAGACAAGGAAGACATGATAGCAGGCGCAAGGGTTGAAGTTGACGAGAGGAAAAAAGACCCGATGGACTTTGCCCTCTGGAAGGCCTCAAAAGAAGGCGAGCCTTTCTGGGAAAGCCCGTGGGGAAAAGGCAGGCCGGGATGGCACATTGAATGCAGCGCAATGTCTTTGAAACATCTTGGGGAGAGCTTTGATATTCACGGCGGGGGCGCGGACCTTATATTCCCCCATCATGAAAACGAGATGGCTCAGTCAGAGGCATATACGGGAAAGCCTTTCGTGAAATACTGGATGCATAACGGCTTTATCACGATTGACAAAGAGAAGATGTCAAAGTCGCTCGGAAACTTTTTTACGATAAAAGAGGTTGCGGATAAATACGACGCCGAGGCGATAAGGTTCTT
>Ga0172375_10011010_pt1 | contig 11608 bp, 9 predicted proteins | sample LakKiv1m_FD_114537 | JGI IMG/M metagenome (GOLD analysis project Ga0172375, IMG submission 114537) | Freshwater microbial communities from Kabuno Bay, South-Kivu, Congo - kab_092012_11.1m | ecosystem: Environmental > Aquatic > Freshwater > Lake | place: Democratic Republic of the Congo... | reverse complement strand
TGTTCGGCCGACGACATTGTTTTTAATACTCCATTATCGTAATAATAGGGTGTTGCTCCGCCCTTTAAGGTAATGCTAGGATTCGTTTTTTGTAAATAGTCCCAGTAACTACCTTGTCCAGTCCAACCATTCTCTGGATTAGGAATTGCCTTAGCCTTGGGCACAAAATCTTCATAAGTGATTTCAGTCCCGCCGTATGGAATATCAGGACCCGCGTCAATATATTCTCTTCCATTGACGCTATATTTATAATATTTGTAAGGAGTTGGTGTAATCATAATATTTAATATAATTATTGTACCAAAATCGAAGTTTCGTTAAGCGCGATACCAAAAATTTGAGATAATGAAGAATTTTTTAAAGAAACTTGTCCATTATCATCAATATAATATACAGACCCAGCCGTCAAACCAGAAAAAGTTGTATTAGTAGTATATCTCATTGCAACCAATCCAGTATTAGTGTCAGTTATATTTTCATAAGCTACCCCAATCCTTTTATTAACATTATCGCCTAAACCAACCAAACTATATTGATGTCCAGCCACTCCTAGATATTTGAATGGTTTCAATTTACAAATCCAAGAATGTCCATAACTATTAGAAGTTGTTGTTATTGTTTGAGTGGCGGTTGAAGTTATTGTTGTTCCATCAACGTAAAGTAAATGATATTTAATAATGGAATTATCTTGACGACAAGCTACTAATAATACTGTAGGGCTGATTGCCACGACATTAATATATCCTTGTGTAACGGTTGATGATGATTGTAATACTAAGTCTGTTCCTTTAGTAACTGTACTACCAGAAATAGTTAAGATAGCAGCATTAGTGTCTGTACTATTATCGTCGTCAAATACTAAAGCCACACTAGTAGAACTTAATTTTGCCATTTTCCCAACAAAATATTTAGCATTAGTTGCATCTAAAGTATTGGAGCCATTTACAGTTGGAGTTGTTCCAGATATGTCAATCGTTTTGGCCACCAATGGATCTGCGTCATCTCCAGCATATACAATAAGCAACTTATTAGTGTCTATTTTCACCAAAGATACAAAAGGTGCTGATGAAACATCGTGATAAACAACTGGTGTATTAGTAGTAATCGTAGTGCCAGAAATAGACAAGACTTGTACATAATTTTTTGAATCACCTCCAACATTTCTATAGGCCACTAAAGCACTAGTTGTATTTATCACCTCACAGGCATTACCAGCTCCGCCTAAAGATCCTGTTGCAAGAGCAACTATTGTTCCTGCCGTTATAGTGTCGCCTGATGAACCAACATTTAATATCACAGCATTGACAGCTGTTGTTGCCGTAGATCTATTAAAAATAACCAAAAATGTAGTGGTATCAATTTGACAAACATCAAATACATAAGCATTAACTGTGCCACTGGGAAAATAATATGCACTACCGTATGCTATGTCTGTTTCACCAGCATTAATTATTCCAATATAAGCCTGCATCCGTAAAGTATCACCAGAAGCTCCTCCAGAGACATGCAATGTTCTAGTATCGTCAATTTTTAATATTTTAACCATATCAATCGCTGGCTCAGTAAACGTCGCGGTATCACTAACAAAAGATGTCGGTCTTACTCTATCAACAACTCCTGCCGCGCTAGGATAAACAATATCATTCTGACTCAAATTCTCTCCGGCTGTAAAAGTACGAATAATATTGATGTTTGTTGCTATTAAATTTGTTCCGTCCCAATAAAACTCCGGACCAGTATTACCAACACCCATTGACAATTTAGGTGTTCCACCAACATTACCAATAAACCAACCAGTTCCTGTGCGATAATCTGTTTGTCCAGAACGTACTAATCCACCAGAAGGCAATACTATTGTTCCAGCTGTTATACTTCCTAAATCAGCAGAGATTCCTGATAATTGACTTACGTTCATCTTCCCAGACGTAATTGTACTGGCTGCTATCTCATTCGCTGTAATACTACCAGCAACAATACTACTAGCATCAATATTTTGCCCACCTTGTCCACCCATCACTTGATAGGTCGCTTCTCCTGTTCCGTTTTGCGCTATGGCTATTAAAACCTTACCTGCTCCAACTGCTGTTGTTGCCGTTGTAGTGGTTTGATAAGCAGTGGTACTAATTGCCGTATCAAGATAAATATAGGTCTTAGCAGACATATTTCCTGTATTACTAGCTCCAATACTATAAGCTGTGCCATCTGCTGCTGTGAAAGTACCAACACCCCAAGCAATAGTATCAGCATCGGTTACGCTAAAAACACAAGTTTGAACCCATCCACGATTAGCAACATTAAGATTAGATAATCCAATAGTGCCACTTAGTGTTGATGTCGCTACACTACCACCAGTAATAGTAACACTACTAAATGTCGCTGCTCCCGTTGCAAGAATCTTCGCTGGAGCTGTCGCATATCCAGTAGCCACATTTGTTCCCCACCAAGCATTTCCAGAAGTATCAACGTGGAATGAATTAGCGGTTGTAGAGTCTGGAATATTGAGTTGGGATATATTAACTCCACCAACAATAGTCAATGAACTTCCGTCCCAATTAATATAACTAGTTGTATCACCAATAAAAAACTTAGCAATACCATTATCAATTCCTAAAATATAGCCTGCTTCGCTATTAGTAAAATCTGTTTTACCATTACTTAATGTACCCACCGATTGTGTTACCGCTGAAATTATACTGCCATTAGAAATGGTATCAGGATCAACTTCAGACTTGGATACTGGATTTTGTTCTATCTTATATAAATCTTTTCCAAATTCGTTATATAAACTCATATCATTAAAACTTCACCGACTCAGAAGTCGCGTCATAAATTTCAAATCCTCGATAAGTAAATGATTCACCAGACGAACTACCGGTTAATCTTATTCTGAATCTTCTAGCTCTAATATCAGTTGATAATAAAGTATCACTACTGTCTAATTGACCAAGTGGTTGCCATATGTGAGTTAAATCGTTTTGAATTTGTGTACTAATATTAGTTCCTGTTCCCCCATCATGTTCAAAAGATAATTCAGAAATATGTTTCTCTGTGCTAATTAAACCATCTAATGTCATCCAGCGATGTATTAAATCATAACTAATAGATGTACCATTATCAGTATTACCTGAATTTACTTTTAATACATTACCATCATTGTCTCCTACTAAGTGATATAAATTAGAACCATCATTATATGGACTAGCACATAAGAATTGTTGTGGGTAACTGTATCTCGTCCAAGTCTTACTTGAAATAGTATAACGAACCACTACATTATTAACCGTAACACCATTAGCCGTGATATTACCTACTGACCAATAAACATGATCCCCATCTTGCCAACCACAAATCTTACTATAGTTGGCTAAAGTAATATTATCTACAATATCCTGAATCGGTTTACTAATCTCACTAACTTGTCCATCATTATAACGATAGAAACCACTTGGATGATGAAAATAAGTACCATCCTTTGCTTCCACTACTGATCTTCCTGAATAAGTACCAACGTCAATTAATGGATCTGGTTCGGAATCATTAATGGAATAGATACGATAAATATGGTTATTCTTAAATACAAGAAGTGCCTTTTTACTACGTTTTAACCAAGTAATATTCTCTCCGTCAGATGGACTAACATCAAGCCATTGGCCGGTAGCCACATCAGTGTCCCAGGTAATGACTGGAGTAGAGACTGAACTTGGTAGCGAACTATAATAAACCCGATCAGGATAAGAAGAATTACCAGAGATCCAGACACGATTCCTAAAGTTCTCAATATACTTACCAATAGGCGCGCTAGATGCATTACCTGTCGTAACAAATGAATTACTGGGATTACCATCCCAAATAGCCGTAGCTTCAGTCCCGTTCACCATAAAGACATAATCAAGATAAGTGGTAAATTCAGCTTGACTACCTGAAGTCAAACCACTACGTTTACTTGTCCAAGTACCACCAGATAAGTAGTAAAGAGTTGTACTATTCACTGTTATCATCTGATTATTACTACCCGATCCAGAATCTCTAAACTCATAAAGTCCCAAGATATTACTACTAGCCAATATTTGATTACCTAAACGAGTTATACCAGCCCGTAACTTAACCGCGCCCAATTGATCAAAATGAAAATTAACCACATCACTAACTGCGTCCATTGGCACTTGGTTGCGCGAAACAGCTCCCGGAGTAATTAGTCCAGTTTTTAAATCTTTAAATTCAGCTGGTTGTAGTGGTTGAGCGGACATAATTAACTTGGTATTACATAACCATACTGTCCAGTTAATTGTTTAGTAATAAATGTGTCCTTTCCTTTTGCCCAATCTAAGAAACTTGGATCTTCTTGTTGCTTCAATCTACCTTGAGCTTTTTTATCCTTAATCTTGTACTTCAATAAGTGAACATAGAAATCATATTCTGGCTCATCTAGTTCCGAACTATCATTTGTCACGTCCTGTAATTCCTGATAATAGTCCATGTAAATATTCTCTCCCGCCAAGTCATCGGAGAAAGGACAACTGAAATAAATCACGCCTTCGATAATCGTGTAAGCCCATGGTTCACCAAAAGATACACCTTGCCAAACATCGCGTCCCGTGGCGTGAGTTGCGCCAATGCCAGTTACTCCAGATAATGTGGCTGTGGTTTCAGTGTTGGCTGTATAAGCGACAGCGTCATTAGTTGCAGCAATACTTTCTGCCGCTACATAGATTGTTCCTAATTCGTCAAAATCACCCGACGAGGTTAAAACTATACTAGTGTCCACAGCTGTAATCTGACCATTCAATGTAGTATGGGCAATCCCTCGATAATTCTGAAAGAAACGATTAACATCTTGATATTCCAACTTAGTACCATTGCGTCCTAATCTAATGCCTAAGATATGGTCTGGGGTATTAGGATCTCTAAGATCAGTCGGCGCAGTTACTGACCAACGACCAGGAATCATGTCACCAATATCAGTGTTCATCTTGGTTCTAAATGCGAACCGTTTGACTCTAGGGTCAGAATCCACTTCACGCCTAGCTTCTTTCAATGCAGCTAATAAAAACTCATCATTAAACATATCTCCAGACTTTTCCCCTAATTCATTTAATGCTCGTCGTTTAATCGCTCCAAAGGTATTATCTCCTATGCCAGAGGCTGTAAATTGAGGACTGTATTGAGAATAGACAACATCTGATGAATTATAGAATCTAGCCTGATAAACGTCCGTAGATGAGTCAGAAGGCCTCTGAAGATAAGTTTCTGTGGCATCTGGCCTTATATTTATAGCTGAAAGAGCTGAAAATGATGATCCACTATTAGTGGATCGTTCTACTATGATTTGATTATAAGGAATGAATCTAACTATATCTCCACGATTATGAGCAAAGGATAAGGCACTGGCTAAAGTAATAGTTGTAGAAGTAGGGGCAGTAGAAGCATGGATTCTAATAATCTCAGTTTTTTCCGAACCAAGATTACCAATAACAACATATTGTCCAACTGAGAAATTAACTCCATTGGCAGTTAAAGATGAGGCACCGGACGCGACATCAGCTTCAAGATATGTTTTCTCGTGCGAACGAAGATCGGGAAATTGGACAAATATTTCATTGCCAACTACCTCTCCGTACTGACACCTAATTTTTGGTAAAATTGTCATACATTAAAATGGTTGCTTTGGCAACTCGTCATAAAGTACATCTGGTATACCAGTTCCGTGTCCGTTTTCTCTTAAAACAGCCAACGCGGCTAGAGCTCCACGATCAGAAGTATTTATCTCTCTAGCCACTCCACCTTTAATATAGGCATTACGACCAGAAGGAATAGCTAAGACTAACTGTTTATCATGTTCTTGTAAGAACTTTTTAGCTTCATCAGACATAGGTTTAATTTTATTAATATTAATAACAATTTTTAAAGCGTAAGGAATTTGATAATTAAGTGCTAAGCGTTTTTTGAATGGGTCATAAGAATCATAATCATTCCAGACATTAGCCATAAACCCATATTTTTCTGTAGCATGAGAAGCATTTGATAAGCCACAACGTTCAATCACTTCAATAGTATTCCACGGCGAACAAACTGGAGTAGCAATCTGTAATGGGGCATGATGTAACTGCTTAATAACTTCTTGAACGGGGTAAGGATCAGATGCGCCAAAAGGATTAATTGTGTAAATCCATTCATAATTTATTTTAAAATGTTCTAAAAATTCTTCAGCTAAGGAATAAAGTTCAGCTGGTGGTTCTTTATAATATTCTTCCCAAGACCATTCTTTACTTCTATCCCACGGCCATAATTTCTCTGGCACCAAACCGATTTTTCTGGCCGCATCTCCCACAACAACTAAATAATTACCATCTTTAGTTGTATTTGAAACTTTAGCCAACCATCTATCTGAAAAATTTATTTTATTATTACTTTCCAAATAACCCTTTTCTATCAACCAATTCTTTGTTTCTAATGACAATAAATCTTCAGCCAACATCCAATTAAGTTGAGTTTCTATACAGTTATTACAAGAGAATGATACACAAGCCATGGTGTCCAATGTTGCATTTCTTTGCCATTCATCACTGGGTAAATAAGAAGTCCAATCTGGAACAGCTAATCTAGGTTCATAATCAACACCAGAAATATTCCCAGCAATCCAATCTCGTGGACGAATAATATCTGGAAATTGTAAAACCCCAGTATTAATTCCAGAATTTGGTCTTTTTATAGACATAACAAATTATTATTCATACAGCCAATAATCCAATCCGCGCAAATTAACCAAAACATAAAAATTATTCCCCCAATAATTCCACCAATAATAGCAATTAAGAAAGTTGAAAATAATTTCATAATTTTTTCCAAAATATACTAACAAGAGAAGTGACAAAAGCTACAATTCCACTTAAAACCGCTGATTGTGTTTTAATAACCGTAACTGTTTCTTGTAGTTTATCTAAACGATCTTCTAAATAAGACATTTTACTTTCTTCTCCTTTGATATGCTCAGTAACTGTTATTGTTAAAGCATCAAGTTTCCCCTCAATTCGACCTAAACTTCTTTGTACCCCCTCAACTGTTTCCATATTTGTTAAATAGAATTAGGTATTTGTAAGGCTTTTTCTTTAATTTTTACATTGCGTTCTCGATAAGTAATTTCTTCTAATTTAATATTATATTCAGTTTCACGTTTATGTAGTTCTTCTTCACGTTTTAGATAGTCTTCATTTATTTCGTCTAAGATTCTTTTTTTATCTTCTAGTTCGGTTAATTTTTGTTGAAATACTTGATTATTATTACTAGCCACCATCTCTAATCCTTTAGAAGAATCTTCACGTTTTTTAATTATTTCTATTCTTTTATCAAAATCTTTTTCTTGTTTTTTAACAACTTCTTCTTTTATATTTAATTCATTCTCTTTTCTTTTAATTTCTTCCAACTTAACCATAACCTCACCTTCACGATTTAATAAATCCTTAATACGATTTTCAAATTGTGATTGTTTTTCGGTTAATTTTTTGAATAATTCATCTGCTTCATTCTTTTTATTTGTTGCTTCAAATAATAATTTATCTACTTCTTCTTTTACTCTGGTCGTATTTTCACGCAATTTGTTATTCTCTTGTTTTTCTTGTTCTATTTCTTCTTTCATTATTTTAGCATTTTGAACAATACTTTTTGAGTTATCGATAATTTCCTGAATTTTTTGAGCTTCTTCAGACGACTTTAAGGTAATAAGATCCAAATTATCTTGGGCTGTTTTTAATGCAAAATTAAGAGAAAAAAGTCTAGTTTCCTTTTGTTTAATTTCCTTTTCTAAAGATTCAGATTTATCATTAAGAATAAACTCCAAATCTTTTAATTCTTCTTCTTTCTCCAACAACTTTTTTTCAACCTTTCCTACCAACTCATTTAATGACTTCAATTGTTCTTCTTCTGTCTTAACTAAGGAACTACCTATATTAGACATAAACTTAAAAATTAAAATAATACATAATTAATTATACCATATTTTTACCATATCATCTAGGAAAAAGTATAAATCCTCCCCCAATTAAGTCCTTAATTGTTGTTCCCCCTGGGGGAGTGCTAAATAACCATCCATTCCCAGCCGTAACAGTAGCTTGATTATCCGTACTATTCCCACCTGCATACCACGTATCTGCGCCTGATGCTCCGCTCCACGGTCTCGCAATACAGTGCTGAATATTGAGCCAGTCACACGATATAACACCCCCACCCGTTTTGGTGAGGGCGAAGGTTCCTGTCGTGGAGCTGTTGAGGGTAATGACATTTCCAGAACTTCCAGTTACCTGAAAATCAGCACAGGTTTGTGTTGAGGCGGCGGTAAAAATAAGTGAGTGCGCGGCGCCAGTGTCGTCTTTTATATACCCAGCGAAGGTATTGTTGCCAGTAAATGTTACAGAGTTGGTAGATGTTCCTCTGGAAATCCATAAATTGTAGTATGTTGTTTTACTGCCTCCAGCAAATGTGATGTTAGATGCAGCCGCATTTGTTAGTTTAATAGTAGCGGTGTTTGCATTAAGTGTTGCCAAAGCACTAAAACTCCATGGCGTTCCTGTTCCACTCAGTGTCCACGTCGCTGAACCCGCCGAAAGACTAGACCCTAGAGCTTGAACTAAGGCTGCGATAGTTACATTATTCGCTCCAGCATCTAGGGTTCCCAAAGTAACCGTAAGAGTACCTGATGAGGTAAAAGCGTCAGCAAATGTATGGGTTACCGATGGTGTGATGACACGGTACCCAGCAAATGATTTTCCGTTAGATGTAACGGACGAGTTTGCCCTACCCTCGGCGATGATTTGATTGCTGTTTGTGAAAGTTGTAACGCCAGTGAGGTTTAGACTTCCGAAGAATGATTGAGGTGAACTTACGTTTGTCGTTAATGTGAGAGTGTCATCATTTCCAGAGAAATCTATATCCTTCCCCCATCGCTCCATTGTCATACGAATAGTAGAAGTAGTAGACAATGATGAAGCGTCTATCGTAAAACTATCTTGAGCCAACGGCACACGAGTTGATGCCATTTGTGAACCTCCACCATTTGTTGCGGTGTACCAGTTATTGTAAGTATGCCAATCGTAGTTGTTCGCAGTACCGTTATTTGTTGTTCCTTTGAAGTACCAAGGAGTTTGAGCCGTAGTAAAAGTGATGTTGTTGTTATTTCCTTGGTCTCCTGAACCTCCTGTTATCGCTGAGGCATCATACGCAGTCCCTAGCCCTATATCCCTAAAGTCTACGTTACTCCACGTCATCGTAGCACCAGTATTGGTTATAGTTATTCTTGTGCCTGCCATTCCTGCTGTTACTCCTAAACGAAATACCGAACTGTTTCCTGCGAGAGTAAGGGTATTTGAAACCGTTATGTTGTTTGAAATGTTCAGTGTATCGGCAGTTGAGGCGGTTCCTGTGCGAGTGAGTTTGTAGAACGTAAAGGCTCCCTTCACTGTTTTTATTCCTGCCGTATTAAACTCCACTTCTTGATTGGCGTGCGTAAAGGTGCCTCCTGCGTCTAACTGTATCTTGTACCCTGAAATGGTTGTCTTTTCAGTTAAGGTAAGAGCACCTGTCGATGAGATGCTTATCGCAGGCATAACCTTTGTACCCGTAACGAGCGAACTTGTACCACTTACAGTGATTTGAGACGTGGTAGACCCTATTGTGTACGTCATTCCCGATACGAACGTTATGTTTCCTGGAATGGTTATCGTTATACCTGCATTATGAGTGAAGGTATTTGCATACCCTGTGAAGTTTATTGACTTACACGTTGCGGTTGCTGTTAGAGTGCAGTTTGCCGCTCCTGTCCCTACGCCATCGAAGAAAACATCATCGCCAACTCCCGGTACGGAGGCGTTATCTTGTGTATTTGAGGCTGTTCCCCAGTTTGTGTTACCTACAGCCGACCAATTAGCGGATGACCCACCACCTACCCAAAATCTATTCGCCATAAAGGAATATATTTAACTGTTCTTGTGTATTGTTTCTGTAACCAAATTTTTTGTGAAACTCTTTATGTGCTTTTTCTGACAAGGTTATCCCGTTGTCTATCGCAAAACGTAATTCTGGATTTGTCGAAAAGTTTTTAATATGATGCGGATGTAACTTAGTTCCCCTTATCCAATATTTTTGACAAGTCCAATTATCCCTAGCAAAAACAGACTCCCTCCATAGACGAAATTGTATACTTGTTCTAATCTTTTTTGATTCTGGAGTTAACTCTCCTAAGTCCTTATTCCAAGGTATTTGTCCCTTTTTAAAACCATTTGCGTTACCAATTAACTGTGGACAAGTTTTCCCCTTATTCCACGGTTTTAAACCTTTATGTGCTTTACTTAATTTTTTTCTATGTGTTTCTGATAACTTTTTCCCTTTATTCCATGAAGGTATCCCAAGTTTAACTGTACTCATTTTTTTGAGCATTTCTTTCGTAAACTTATTACCTTTGACGAATTGACCTTTATTATTTCTCATATACTATAGTATCTTGCCATATCACAACAGTTTCTCTAACCTCTACTTCTCGTTCTCAATTTCCTCAAGCCGAGCCTGTGTCTCCGCAGGTGATAATTCTTGCTCCACAAATGGTGTCTCGACTGCGGTAATGAACGCATCAGTGTGTACTTTCTTCTTCGCTTTTATCTCATCGGGTTTAACTTTTTTCCACTCATCCTCGGTAAAATAGAGGTGAGATTTGAACTCGCCTTTAGGGGTCTGTTCGGTGAACTCTAGTTGTATGCGTATGATGTCCATATTTATATCTCGTAACCTACAACTGTAATATAAATATTACCAGCCGAAGTTGTCACGATAAGGTCAGCGGCATCCTCCCCTGATGCCATAGGGTACATAGGGTCGAAGTGGTGCGACCACCCCGAGTTTGCTGCCAACTCCCCCTTCCACACTGGGTCGTCTCCTCCTGCCTTGTCGTCTTCTAATGTTACTGTTGCGGCGGCGGACACTTGGATATAAATATCTGTAACGTGCCACCTCTTTCCTGCCGCGGGACTCCAAATAATTCCATCAGTTACCGCACCAGCACTCGTATAATATTTCCTTGCATAATTTGAGTGTGTTGTTACATCAATGTCTGGAGGTAGAAGTTTTCCTATTGCGTTAGTCCCTGCTGGTATTGCAGAGGCAAGGTCAACATTACCAATGTTGTTATCCCCGGCGGCGATAGATGCCACGTCAACGTTTCCAATATCAACTCCATCATTCGATGCTGCGAGTTTCCAATTTCCCGATTGTGCTGCTTGAACAGCAAATGTTCCCGCATTGGTTACCGCACGAGAAGCAGGATTCTGCTCCATGTAAGATATTTCCTTGAGTATCGACATCGCAGAAACTGCAGTAGTGTCTGTTGCGGTCGTCTTGTCATCTGCTTTGGTTCCGAGTGTTACGACGGCTCCATCTACAACCGCTCCCGATGCGATAGCACCGCTTGCGACGTTCCCAGAAGCGAGTTTTACAAACCCAACTTCTGCACTTCCCGCGCTTAGTACAACTGCTTCACTATCAAGGGTTACTTTTACGTCAGACACTTGGCCAACGCCTCCAGTAACTGTTACCACATCAGAACTAGTTAAATCTCTGATGTCAAGAT
>Ga0172375_10011008_pt1 | contig 11609 bp, 7 predicted proteins | sample LakKiv1m_FD_114537 | JGI IMG/M metagenome (GOLD analysis project Ga0172375, IMG submission 114537) | Freshwater microbial communities from Kabuno Bay, South-Kivu, Congo - kab_092012_11.1m | ecosystem: Environmental > Aquatic > Freshwater > Lake | place: Democratic Republic of the Congo... | reverse complement strand
TGTCCCAACGTAGTTTTGCTGTTATTTGTCGTCGGATTGGGATTTGTTGACCAGCAATGCCCATGCTGGGTCACCGTAGTGTTCCCCAAATCGGTGATATCCCCATCCACCATAGCGGATGTCATAGTAATATTTGATACATCTCCTGTGGTCACTTGTGCCAATGTATATGAAAGTGTTGAAAACACTATCTGATTTCCATAGGTCGTTCCTGCAGAGTTGGTGGCATATGCCCGTATATAATAGTTAGTGCCGACGGTAAGCCCTGAAAGTGAACTTGTAAATGTTCCGGTATCTGATGCATAACCTAATGTGGTTTTAATGTTACTCGTTGTTGGATTAGAGGTTGTTGCCCAGCAATGCCCGTGTTGGGTCACATCACTGTTTCCGAGATCAATGATTTTTCCGGTAATCGACGCTGTGGTGAATGTAATATTAGAGGGACTGCCTGTAATAACCTGTGTGAATGTAAAGGAAAGAGTTGAGAAAACTATCTGATTTCCATAGGCTGTCCCCGCGTAATTGGTGGCATAGGCTTTCAGGTAGTAGGTTGTTCCGGCATTGAGTCCGGTCAGCGAACTGGTAAAAGTGCCAGTACTGATAGCAGATCCCAGCTGCGTTTTATTGTCGTTTATGGTCGGGTCAGGGCTGGTGCTCCAGCAGTGGCCATGTTGCGTTACGGCGCTGTTGCCTAAATCTGTAATGTTTCCTTCTGCCTTTGCCGTCGTAGTGACGATTTCTGTGGGATAAGCATTCGAAATTGTGGCCAAAACCGGTGTAGCACCCGACTGTGTCACAATTGCTGTCGTGCTGTTACCTGCTCCGAATGCGGTAACGTTAGCTGTTCTAGAGGCGAAAGCGGGATTTTCTATCACCGAGACTGTCAGGGTGTCTTCCCCATTCCCTGCAGTGGGTACTATCTGAAGCCATATCTGGTCGCTGCTTGCAGTCCAGGAAATATTTGATTTCAGAAATAATTGTGCATTCCCGGCAGTCGCTCCAATGTTTTGAACTGCAGGAAGTAATTTTAAAAATAATGGCATTTGAAACGAAAGGTCTGAGCCGTAGAATAGTTGCTCTCCATCTGAAGCATAGGCCCGAACATGATATTGAACATTTCCAGTGAGGTTTGAAACATGTCCTGAATAGACGCCTGGGTTAGAAACAGCTCCATTGGATAATCTGGAATCGTTGAATGTCGGATTTCCACCTGTATTCCAGCAAAATCCATGATCAGTCAAGGCATTATCCCCGATTTCGAGAATCGTCCCAGTGAATTTCATAAAAGCGCTGTCGCTCACGAATTCCGCTGCATCAGTTGAGATTTTGGCAATTCTTTCCTTTTTTTTGCAGGCAAAGGATGAAACCAAACAAAAAGAAAGGATCAAGATCCAGATGTTAGCATAAAAGTCCTGTTGAATTTTCATTTATTTTCGGTTTATCTGTTCATGATCAATTTTTAATGCATCGAACGCTGTATGCAGTTGACCTATAACCCCAACAGTAATAATCTACATCATCTGCGTTATAATAAAGTCTAATATTTTTTATTTCAAAGCTAGAACAGGATGAGGATGTTTGAATATAAGCATTTGTATGAAGGTCGACAAAAGTAATACCCGAATACCAATTTTGCCCTGCTGGTAATGCAGAAAATCCTGATTCATTATTTGCACCAGTATTGGGTGAATTCCAATATGTAGTTCCAGTTTCTTTAAGTTTACCTCCTGCCACCCCACTTCCGCCTAGATACATAATTAGTACATTAACTTCGTTATTTGTTGGTAAATGCCAGCCCCAAGGACAAAGACCTTTTATCCCTGGAATAGTATCATATTGCATCATCTCGTCCCAAAGATATAATCCGCCATAAATATTACAATTCATTTGATCATTGTTATAGCAATATTTCTCGATTATACCATTGTTAATTTGTTGGATTGTCCCTTGAATCATCGTCCCGATATTCAAATTCTCCTTCAACCAGCACTGAGTTTCAATCTGAACTGTATGATAAACTTGACCCCCATACACGACCGTATCCTGGTTTAGGCAAGGAACACCGTTTTCAAGTGTGGTGAAAGTTTTTTGGTTTCCATAAGCTGTTCCGGCGCTGTTGGTGGCAAAAGCCCTCACGTAATAAGGAGTTCCTGCTGTTACTCTGGTGATGTAACTTATGAAGCTCCCAAGCCCGTTTCCATTCGGAAAGGTATAGTTGGAAGTGGTGGGATTGGGATTGGTACTCCAGCATATTCCCTTGGCTGTTACTGGAGATCCCCCATCAGCCGTCACATCTCCTCCGCTGATGGCCGTGGTTTGTAAAATATTGGTAACATCGGCTGTGGTAACGGTAGGTAGGGTTATAGCTGCGGTTGTGAATGTTTTTTCATCCTCACCGTAAGCAGTTCCACCCGTATTGGTGGCATAGGCACGAATATAATATTGCTTATTGGGGATCAGGCCGTTCAAATTACTCGTGAACATCCCCAAACCACCTCCGTCGAAAGTATGCGCATCGGCAAGGGTAGGATGCGGCAGGATACTCCAGCATACACCCCTTGCGGTTACCGGACCACCGCCGTCAGACACCACATTCCCCCCACCTAAAGCAGTTGTTTGTGCAATATTCGTAACATTCGACGTGTAAACCGTTGGTCGCTCAGGTAATGTTTTACAACTATCCTCATTCCCGTATTGGGTGCCATTTGTGTTGGTCGCATAGGCGCGTAAATAATATAAGGTGGCATGATTCAATCCTGAAATGTTACTGGTAAATATCCCGGTTCCGCTACCGTCTATTGTTTTGTTACCGGAAATTAAAGGATTGTGAGAAATACTCCAGCACACCCCTCTTTCTGTCACAAAACTGCCCCCGTCGGAAATTACGTTTCCGCCGCTTTTTGCTGTAGTTTGAGTGATGTTACCCGGACTTGAAGTAATCACGACGGGTAGATCTGATAACGTAGTTATTGAATCTGTTAAGCTGTATGCATTCCCGGCAAAATTTATGGCATACGCCCGGATGTAATATTTTTGCCCTTTGGTCAAACCCGTAAAAGAGCTTGTAAATGTTCCGGGTAAAGACATGGGTCCCAATGCTGTGGTATCCCCATTGATGGTAGGATTCGGTGATGTCGATAAACAATGTCCATGTTGAGTTACTGCGCTGTTCCCGGCGTTGATCAGATTTCCTTCGATCATCAGCGAAGTAGTGGTCAGATTAGTTATGGTTCCAATCGTTACGGTCGCGTAAGTGGGAATCATTCCAGCCTGATGGATAGCCACATTTAAGCTCCCCATTTCGGAATTATTTATGTTAAAAGTTCCTGTGCGCGGATCAAAAACCTCGTTTGCTGTATAGTGGATGATGAGTGTATCGCTTTTAGGGCCTGCTTGAGGTTCGACCGATAGCCAATTATCGTTTACTTTAACAGACCATTCAACATTTGCCCGAAGGATCAAACCAGTAGTCCCGGAATCAGCATAGATATTGATCGGGTTTGGAACGGCTTTCAGGAAATTGGGTATTTCCACGCTCTTCACATCTCCATAAAAGGTTTCATTCTCATTTATTGCGTAAGCTCTGAAAGAATAGATAGTATTTCCAAGTAAATCCCACACAATACCTGTAAATTCACCGGTTTGATCTGCTTTCCCTTTCGATAATTTCGCATCAAGAATAGAAGGGCTGACCGACGTTGACCAGCAGAATCCATGATCAATTACTGGATTGTCTCCAAGTTCAAGAATGGTCCCTTTGGCAGTGACAAAAGCGCTATCCGCATTAAATGAAACAGCATCTGTTGTCACTTTCGTGATTTTTTCATGCTTTTTACAAGAAAAAATGAGAAGAAGGATAACCCCGGTACATGCTGTAATTTTCAAGAAAAATATAAAGTTGATCTTCATGATTCACGGATTTTTATACAGTTTACACCGGTTTCGAAATAAGATACAATAATTTCATATGTATATTTCTAACTTCGTGTTATTCAGCCTATAAAGTTAATAAACTCTCTTCAATATATAGTGTGCCTTTATTTTTTTTATTTACCTGTCATCGTTCGCCATATTTCATAAAATCATTGACGATGCCTTGTCCGGACAGCCAGGTCCATTTTTCATCTTTTTTATGCTGATAAATACGATATTTGTATTCGTATGAGAAATTGAAGAAATTATCGTTGGTTGTTATTTCCTTTACTATCCGGTATTCCTTATTTTCAAAATCCCAACGATAAGCCATGACATAAAACTTATTCCATGAATCATAAATGGGGATATACTCTTTAGATTCAAAGAGTACGTTAAAAATTTGTGTGGGTTTGAAAAAAACAAACTCTTTCCCATTATAAAAATGCACAATACCCCTGTATTCAAATCCTTCAAAATTAACAGGTTGGACATATCCTAATCCGGTCAGGACAACGCCGGTTTTTAACGTAATCTCGATAGGCCGGAAAAAAGGGACTAAAGATAATTTGTCTTTTGATAACGAAAACAGTAAACCGAAGTAGATATCATGGCTTTCGAGTTTTCGTAATGTGTCAGCCAGATTATATATGTAAGGATCCAGTGTTACTTTTTTCCTGAGATCCTCCCACTTTTTTAGTTTCAGGATCTTATTTCCCCACTTGATATAATAATCCGAATCGGTTCTCAGCCTGGCAAATAAAAGAGAGTCTAAACAATCCCTGCTAAAATAAGTTCTTTTATATTTTATGTTTGGAACAGGAATAAGCATACTGGGCTTGGTTAATGGACCTGTGCTATAGGTTTCCGTATAGATCTCTTCCTGCCAGAAGTTTAAATCTTTATTGAGCAGTTCATCAATAATATATAATTCATCATAAATCTGAAGGCCATCATCATAAATATGCCGTAATAGGGTATGATTCTGTTTAGAGTATAGAAAATATGTTGAATCGGCCAAAATATTAGTCAGAGAATCTTTCCCATAAATTGCCATACTGACGATTTGAGAAAAATAAATTTGTCTCGTTTTAATCCCTGAAGTACCTTTTAGTTCAATGAAAGGGAAGTTTAACATCTCAGGAACAAGAACAGATCCATTAAATAAATCACTTTTATACGGATTGAACCTGAAAAAACCATACAGAACGTCTCCGTTTTTTAAAACGCATCGTCCCTTATGGTACTGATAATCAACTGTCACGAAGTTTTGTATCAGATTGCTTGTGTTGGAAGAACCAACCTGATTTTTATCACAAGATTTTTCCAGTATGGCTTTCTGCGAAACTACCGCCAGGGTGATTTGAAAGAAAACTGATAATACAACGATCCGTTTCATGGCATATTAGATTTTTTTCCTGTTAGGTTTTAACAAAAACACATCAAATTTTAACTCGAACACCATATTTCTAAAATTATAAAAATTTGTACCTGGGACAAATACATCATTGAATCCGTTTATATATCTGAATTCGATGGCTGCGTTTTCATCCTGGTAACCAATTCCTCCAATGATTCCATAGTCAAATCCGTTCAGATGTTCCAGATTCTGATGATCGCTTTCAGAATCGCCCCCCGCTTCGACCGTTACGACCATCCGGCCATAAAGCTGAAATTGCACAAATCCCCCACCGGACATAAAAAATCCGGACCGTGTTTTTGCTTTGAGCACTAAAGGGATCTGTAGATAATTTACATTTAATCCTGTGCGGATGGTGAAATCAATACCATCTATATCTCCATCCCCTTTAATTCGCATTCCCTGATTAATATAGGATACTTCAGGTTGAATGAGCAACCATTTCACAGGGGCATAGTACAGGGATACTCCGATATTGATTCCACACCGTAAACGTTCGTCACATGAGACGTTTAATCCCTGGTTTCTGAATTCATTTTCAAGGATGTTAATAAAACTACTTCTATCCCCTCTCCATGACGAGAGATTCAAACCAAACGAAATAGAAGCATTGAATTTTCTGCTTCTTTGGCTTTTATGAGACATTTTTGTTGGTATATTTTGGCCAGAAAACTCCTTGAATTGCAGAGTATCCGGTTCCTGCGCGCTTTTCTTCATGGAACTGACATTGATACTGCCCCAATCGGATTTATGTCCTGATTTGTATGGCAAATATCTTGTTTGATATGAGGTAAAACGATCATATCTGTAAACAGGGTTGTAAACAGTTTGATACACAATTGAGCCTTGTGAGTTATAAAATGTTCGTATTTCTACATTCTGAGAAAGCCCTATATCCGGAAGAACAATGCTAAATAATAATAGGGTTAGAAATGTTTTCATTTTGAGCTCCTTTCCTTTTAGTTGTTGTTTATAGAAAGAATTTACTGATCAAAATTTTACATCCTTTTATCCAGTATTTATCCATTTGTACTTAATTCAGTATTTTTGTGACAGATATGACAAAAGGATCTTTAAAATAGATTTTTTCTAAAATATTAGTAAATCAAAAAGTTATGAAAACAACCTTATTCCTTTTTGTTATTGCCTATACACCGTTAAATTTTATGGCACAAGAAGGTCAGAATACTATGGGTTGGGAAGGCCTTTATCCTGACACATGTGGCATGCCGGTAACCTTTGAAGGGAAAGCCTACAAAACTGTAAAAATTGGAAAACAGTGCTGGTTCCAGGAAAACCTGAATGTCGGAATACGTATTAACTCTGATCAGAACCAAAAAAATAATGGGATCGTAGAGAAATACTGTTACAATGATGATGAAGCTAACTGTAATATCTATGGCGGTCTTTATCACTTTGACGAACTTGTGCAATACGAGGAGTACGAGGAGATGGTAGATGTAAAAGTAAAAGGACTTTGTCCTTCCGGATGGCATATTCCGTCTGAGGAAGATTGGAAGACACTGATAGATTACCTTGGTGGAAAGAAAGTTGCAGGTGGTAAGATGAAAGAGTCTGGTACAACTCATTGGGCTTCCCCTAATACCGGCTCAACAAATAGTAGCGGATTTACTGCTCTCCCCGGCGGGTATGCGGATATTCAAGTTGATTTCTATTATTTATCTAGACACGCTTTTTTCTGGTCCTCTACATGGTACTTCAGCATTGGTTTCTCTCCAGGTGCATCGTACCGGAAACTTAACTCCAGAAACGAGAAAGTGGATCGTAACACTTATTCTTTTGGCACTGCTTTATCAGCACGATGCCTGAAGGATACAATATACCCCGTCCCCCTGCCCTGATTCTCCAAAACCCAAGAAAAATTAATCCGCACAAAAGGGCAGGTTCCCAAAAACAATTTGTCCTCCAGTGCAGGTAACCTGCACTGTGCCTTTATTTGTACTGATACAGTTTTGATTAATTACCGTCCCCCTCACTCAATTTGCGCCCTATCGTTCAGCCGTTGTTTATTGCGTCTTGTCACCTCGATTCTCCCTGGCACATAGTGATGAAGCAACCTTCCCAGATACTAAGAATCCATATACATATACCCATTTTATATTTCCACTTACTTATTCCCGGTTGTAATTCTCTTATTTCCAGTTTATTTTAGCTTTTTCCAACATCCATAGTTATGTCAAAGAATACGATTCTATCCGGTATAATGGGAATTATCCTGATATCTTTCATTCTTTCCGCTTGCCATAAAGACTTTCAAACTATTGAAAATCCAAAACCAAGTGAATTCGGTCCGGTTTCAGAAGAGTTTACCTGGAATACAACCCATCAGATTCTTTGTAAAGTCGGTTTATTGGATGCCTCGTTGGGCGATGTAAAGTGCCGGGTAAATGTCTATCGGCCCGATCCGTTTGGAGGTGCGGTTGTTGTCTATTCAGGATCGGTTGAAAATGAAAAGGCAGTCAATGCATCCATAACCTTGCCAACGGCTACCCGGCAAATTCGCCTGGAAGTCATCAAACCCGATGGAAGCCTTTATTCAAAGGAAATGGAGGTAACAAACCCAGTCGAATATACCTTTACCGGTTCCGGTGGAAAATCCGGTTTGAGCATTGATGACACCGATAACGATGGTGTCGCGGATATATTGGATGATTTCCCTACAAATCCTGATTATGCCTATAGTTATTCATTCCCTCAACCCATGGTATTTAGTGATGCGCCGATTACGGTGACATCCTGGTCTACCTATTGCTTTGAGGACCTTTGGCCTTCCAAAGGAGATTTTGATATGAATGACCTTGTGATTAATTATAACTACGAAATCATCACCGATGCCAATCATTTTGTCAAACGGATTAACGGACATTTTAAAGTCAAAGCATCTGGAGCTTGTTCCCAATGGAAACATGGCTTTGGAATATCTCTTTCGGGATTGCCTTCAGGGGAGGTACAAAGTGTATCAGGATTTGACATCAGTGGGAACTATATCGATCTTTCCGGAAATGGCCTGGAAAAGGATAAATTCGGGAATTTGCTTGATCCCGCGGTGATTATCCCGTTCGACAATTTCGATAACGTGATCCAAAATCCCGCTCCAAACTTCTTCAATACCCTTCCGGGACTTCCTTGCGGAACTTCGGATCAGATTGATATTGTAATTACTCTCAAAGAACCCACTACCATTATCGATGCTGATATTGACATCGGCAACTTCAATGCCTTCCTGATCCGAAACCGTGACCGTACATATGAAATTCATAAAGTCGACTTTGCTCCGACTTCCTATGCAAACCTGTCCATTTTTGGTCTCTCCGACGATGCATCCAAACCCAATGAAAATACGTGGTACCGTACTAAAGACAACCTCCCCTGGGCGCTTGATCTCCCGATAGACTTTAATTATCCCAGCGAATACGTGAACATCCTTGACGCCTATCCCCAATTTCAGGGCTGGGCCCAAAGCTCAGGGACTGCCAATCAATCCTGGTACCTCTATCCATCCCCAGTTCCCGGTAAAATTTTTAGCTGTGATGGATCTCAACCACCCTCACTTCAAACAGGCCTTGTCGCCTATTATCCTTTCAATGGCAACGCAAACGATGAAAGTGGAAATGGCAATAATGGAATTGTAAATGGCGCTGTTTTGGCACTAAACAGATTTGGAGACGCAAATAAATCATACAGCTTTAATGGTGTCAACAATGATATCGAAATTGCCGATAAGCCAAATCTGCATTCTTTGAATCAGATTACTTTAAGTGTTTGGTTTCAGACCTCCGATTCAAGTAGTTTCTGGACAAAATTAGTTGGGAAACACTATGATGCTTCGATTGGATCCTTCTATATAGTCTGGGAGCATAAATATGTGAGATTTAGTGCGATTACAGGCTATCAGTTTGGTGGAATCACTTCTGGAAATTTAACACTTGGGAATTGGCATCATGCTTGCGGAGTTTATAACGGAGAAAAAATGTCTTTATTTGTTGATGGCTTGTTGGTAAATACTGCACTAAATTCTGGTTCGATCAATGAAACAAATTATCCCGTCACAATTGGACTTAGCGAACGTTGGAATGAATATTTTCATGGCTTTATTGATGATATTAGAATTTACAATAGAGCATTATCAGATTTCGAAGTACTTCAACTTTACCATGAGAACGGATGGGTAGGCTCTAACCTCCCTCCGGTTGCGGCAAGCGTTCAGCAAACCGGAACCGCCCAGGTAGGACAAACCCTTACCGGCAACTATGAATATTCCGATCCCGAGAACGACCTTCAGGGAACTTCCACGTACAAATGGTACCGTGCCGACGATGCCATTGGAACTAATGAAGCGCAAATTTCCGGGGCGACAAGTTATACATACACTCTTCAAACTACCGACATGAATAAGTATGTCCGTTTCGCTGTTATTCCTGTTGCTTTAACAGGGTCATTGCAAGGAACTGAAACCAAGTCAACAGCATTTACATTTATTCCCCAATTGAACAATTTTACAGATGAATTTTATTCATTGAATGATAACCTTGTACCCCAAGGATGGACCTTTGAAATTTTTCGTCAACCGGTAGAGTTCAGCAATGGCAAGATAACAGCAAAAACAATTGATGGCTGGGGAGGTATTGGCAGACCAGGAATAATTCCTCAAGGCACAACATCTATGAAGTTTGAATGGGATGGTGCCTTGCAAATAACATTTTGGGGTATGTTTACTGAACTTTTTGTTTATTATGGTACAAACGAATATTTAGAGATTTATTCACAACTTGCAACTGTCAATAATTCTGTATCCAACCGTATATTTGTTAATCACTATCAGTGGGGAGTGCGAACAAATATTTTCGAAAAAGTAATAACACCAGCATATGACGATTATCATTTTTCAGTCATACTTTTCCCGAATACTATGAACTTACCCCCATCCTTAGGACAAAAAAGTTAAAGAAAATAAATGTAATTGGTTGATAATATTGAGACGGGAAATAACTCGAAGAGTTATTCTCGGATCAATATCTTTCTTTTTTTGGTTCTTTTTTTCTTTGTTCATAGCTGTTAATATGTTCATAACTCAGGCAGCAATAGGGTAAAGCTGGCACGGAATTTTGTAATCCAACCCTTGATGAACGCGCTCATGATTGTAAAAATAGAAATATTCCTTTAACGCCTGATACAACTCGATTCCGTTGGAATACGCATGTAAATATACCAGTTCGTATTTGACCGATCTCCAGAGTCGTTCAATAAACACGTTGTCTATAGCCCGGCCTTTACCATCCATGCTAATTCTGATCTCATTTTCTTTTAGCACTTCTATGAATTCATTGCAAGTAAACTGGACCCCTTGATCAGAATTGAAAATCTCCGGCCTCCCATGCTGTTTAATAGCCTCTTTAAGCACTTCTATGCAGAAATTAGCCTCAAGGGTATTGGACAATCCCCAACCTACTACAAAACGGCTGTAGAGGTCTACAATGGCTACCAGATACATGAATCCGCGTTCCATGGGGATGTAGGTTATATCCGTCGACCAAACTTGATTGGGATGGTCTATCGTCAGACCATTCAGTAAATAGGGATATTTGAAATGACTCTTGTCGGCTATACTGGTTTTCGGTACTGGAAAGATTGCCCGGAGCGCCATCAGGTGGTAAAGCCGACGAATCCGTTTTTCATTGACCGGGTATCCCATTATTTTCAAATGTTCTGTCATTCTTGGAACACCATAAAACGGAAGACGCATATATTCCCGGTCGATAATTTCCATCAGCTCCAGGTTCAACTGAGTCTCCTGGCAAGGTTGGTAGTAAAGCCCGCTGCGATGAATCGACAACAATTCACATTGTTTTTCCATACTCAGTTCCGGATTGTTTTTCTCAACCATGGCTCGTTTCTGCTCAAGAGTATAACCTATAAGAGCTTTTTTTTTAACCAGTCGTTCTCAATCTTCAATTGGCCTATGGTCTCAAAAAGTGTTGCGGTTTCAACATCCTCTTTCTGTTTCTTATGACCTTTATCAAACACCAGGGACGCATTAGCCAGAAATTCTTTCTTCCAAAGAGTTATCTGATTCGGATGAATTTTGTAAAGCTCAGCCAGTTCGCTAAGCGTTTTCTGCTCTTTCAGTGCTTCAATGGCTACCTTGGCCTTGAATTCCGCACTGTGATTTTTTCTTTTTCTCTTTTCCATTTTGACAGTAAATTTAAGGGTTTGTTTTACACCTTAACTTGCTGTCCTAAATTTGGGGAGTATTATA
>Ga0172375_10011006_pt1 | contig 11611 bp, 7 predicted proteins | sample LakKiv1m_FD_114537 | JGI IMG/M metagenome (GOLD analysis project Ga0172375, IMG submission 114537) | Freshwater microbial communities from Kabuno Bay, South-Kivu, Congo - kab_092012_11.1m | ecosystem: Environmental > Aquatic > Freshwater > Lake | place: Democratic Republic of the Congo... | reverse complement strand
TGACGGTAAGACCACCAACTGGAGAGCCGGATGCGGGAAAACCGCCCGTCCGGTTCGGAGGGAGGGGCGGGGCAAGCCAATGCCCCGTCCCTACCCCTATCAGACCGCAGGGAGCTCTTGGCGGTTTGAGGCGGAGCTTCGCTGGCCGTCGTGCCGCCCTCGACACGGCCCTTCGGCGGCTCGGCTGGGCTTCCTGGCGGGCGCCCGCTTGCTGACGCGCGCGGCTCGGCTGGGCTTCCTGGCAGAGCCGCGACCGTGAGGGAGCGGACAGGCATCCATGGCCGTGTTCCGACGCGGCGGGCGCAGGCGCTGTTGCGGCCTACCCTCAGTCCAGTGCCCGGTTGCCGGGCGGGCCATCCGGTTGCCGCCACGGGCGGGCTCCGCTATAGTATCCGCCATCATTCCGGCCAGCGCCGGACCCCTCTCCAGAGAGCATCAGGCGGGCCCGAACCAGCCCAACAGAAGGACACGGCTATGAGCACCATCCTGGATGTGCATGCACGCGAGGTCATCGACTCCCGTGGCAATCCGACCGTCGAGGCCGAGGTCGTCCTGGAGAGCGGCTCGGTCGGCCGCGCCGCGGTCCCCAGCGGCGCCTCCACCGGCGAGAATGAGGCCCTGGAACTGCGGGATGGTGACGAGAAGCGCTACCTGGGCAAGGGCGTCAGCAAGGCCGTCGACAACGTCAATGAGAAGATCGCCCCCGAGATCGAGGGCATGGATGTCTTCGACCAGGTCGCCATTGACCAGGCCATGCTGGACATGGACGGCACCGAGACCAAGAGCAACCTCGGCGCCAATGCCATCCTGGCGGTGTCCCTGGCCGCCGCCCATGCGGCGGCCGAGGAGCTTGGCATGCCCCTGTTCCGCTATGTCGGCGGCGTCAATGCCAAGGTCTTGCCCGTGCCGATGATGAACATCATCAACGGCGGTAGCCACTCGGACGCCCCGATCGCCTTCCAGGAGTTCATGATCCGCCCGGTTGGGGCGTGCTGCTTCCGCGAAGGTCTGCGCATGGGCGCCGAGGTCTTCCACAACCTCAAGAAGCTGATCAAGGCGCGGGGTCTGAGCACCGCGGTTGGCGACGAGGGCGGCTTCGCCCCAGCCTTCCACGGGACCGAGGATGCGCTGGACAGCGTGCTCAAGGCCATCGAGAAGGCAGGCTACAGGCCCGGCGATGACGTCCGGATCGCCTTGGACCCGGCCGCCAGCGAGTTCTTCAAGGACGGGGTCTACAACTACGCCAAGTTCGAGGGCAAGAAGGGCGCCCAGCGTACCAGCGCAGAGCAGGTCGAGTACTTCGCCTACCTGGTCGACAAGTACCCCATCGACTCCATCGAGGACGGCATGGCCGAGGGCGACTGGGACGGCTGGAAACTCCTCACCGACCGCCTGGGCAGCCGCTGCCAGCTCGTCGGTGATGACGTCTTCGTCACGAATGTGAAGTTCCTCAAGAAGGGCATCGACCAGGGCGTGGCGAACTCCATCCTGGTGAAGGTCAACCAGATCGGTTCGCTCACCGAGACCCTGGACGCCATCGAGATGGCCCACAAGGCGGGTTACACGGCCGTTATCAGCCACCGGTCGGGCGAGACCGAGGATGTGACCATCGCCGACCTCTCGGTAGCGGTCAACGCCGGCCAGATCAAGACCGGTTCCATGAGCCGCACGGATCGCGTTGCCAAGTACAACCAGTTGCTGCGCATCGAGGAGATGCTCGGCGACGCGGCCCAGTACGGCTGCTGAGTGCCAACCGGCACTCGTTTCCGTTGCCACGCGGGCTGACTCAGACGGCTCACTGCCCGCTATGGCGGTTTGTGGGGGTTCGCCCTCCATGGGGCGGTTGTGTTTGCCGTGGAGGGCGAGGCTCTGCAGGCTTCCGCAGTCTTGGCGCAGGAGGCGGCTGAGCCGTCGCGAGCCCTGCGAGCGGGTCCCTGCGCCCGGTCCCAGGTCGCCCCTATCAGCCCCCGTGCCGGCGCCGGAACTCCGCCAGGAGCACGGCGGCGGCACACGCCACGTTCAGGCTCTCCACCCAGCCGCTGCCGGGGATTGCCACCAGGGCGTCGGCGGACCCTGTGAGCTCCTTGGACAGTCCCGTCGCTTCCGAGCCCAGGAGGAGCAGGCAGCGCGAGGGGACGCCCCGGTCGTAGGCCGACACCGGGGCATGGCTGGAGGTCGCGACGACTTCCAGCGCGCAGCGCCGTAGTCGCTCGACGGCAGCGGGCCCGGCGTTCACCGTCACCACCGGCACGTGCTCTGCGGCGCCTTCGGCAGTCCTGCACACGGCCGCCGACAGCCGTGGCACCGTGCCGGCTTCACCGCACTGCACCACGGCGGCGGCGCCGAAGTGGGCGGCGACCCGCAGGATGGCCCCCAGGTTATGCGGATTGGTGACCCCGTCGAGGAGCAGGACACACACCGGCCCCGTCTGCGCCGCGAGGCGCATGCACAGTTGCTCCAGGGCCAGCCGCAGAGGCGGCTTGACCAGCAGGCAGATCCCTTCGTGGTGGGACGACTGCGTGATGCGGGCCATCTCGTCGTTGGTCACGATGTGATAGGCACGGTGCTGGGAGGCGCACCAGCGCAGCAGCTCGGCAGCGGCCGTCATCTGCGCCTGGGTGACGTAGGCCCGGACGATGTCGTCTGGGCGCTTGGCGAACACCGCCAGGCAGGCACCCAGACCGCAGAGCCTGGCCTCCTCCGCGACGGCTCTGCCCGGGGGGCCGTCCCGCCGCAGGGCCCGGCCCGGCTCCCGCTCGGGGGCGTTCCGGGGCTGGCCACGGCCGGCGGCTTCGGGGTGGCTCGAGCCCCGGCCCGGCCGCGCGTCCGGCCGGGGCGGACCCGCCCGCCGTGGGCCGGGGGCGCCAGGCCCGCCGTCCCGCCTCGGCCCCCGTGCCGGGTCCGGGCTGGCCGGCCGGCCCGGAGGCCTGGGGCGCGGCGGTCTACGAGGCGTATCACCAGGGTTCACGCGAGACCTCACTCGTCGGTTTGGGGAGCGGATCGGCAAGCACCACCGCAGGCAACATACCCCGGCCGCCGGCGAATGGTATCCGGCAGCCCTCGCCGCCCCGGCCTTCGTCTTCTTCCGGGCGGTTCGCTCGCGGCACAACACGTCCGCACCGGACCTCCGCATCGCGGTCAGCGACGGGGACTAGCGGCTACCGTGGAGGCGGTATCAGGGCGCCGAGCAGAGGTCAGCGGCGAAACGGGGCAGGGAGGGGTCTCGAGCCCCCATCACCAGGATGGCCTTGGCCTCGGTGCCGGCAGCGAGGCGCCCCAGGGCGTCCTGCCGCGAGTCGGCGGCCACCACCGGGAGGCCGGCGGCAGCGTACTCCGCCGCCACCTCCGCCGTCGTGGGGCTGAACGACGAGGAGCCGCCGGCGTAGTAGACCGGCAGCAGGACGAAGCGGTCCTGGGCCTGGAGGGCCGTACCGAGCGTCTCGCGCAGGTCCTGGCGCATGAAGCCGAAGGGGCCGTAGCCATGGGGCTGGAAGAGGATGGCCAGGGGCGAGCCGGCGGCCTCGCGGGCCGTAGCGATGGCAGCGGCGACCTTGGCGGCGTTGTGGGCATAGTCGTTGTACACCGGGATGCCCTGCGCGGTATGGCCCACCAGTTCGAAACGCTGGCGCACTCCCCGGAACGCTTCCAGTGCCCGGCAGACCTCCGCCGGCGGCGCCTGCACTCCGGCCGCCTGGAGAGCCGCCAGGACCGCGGCCGCGTTGACCGCGGAGTGGTAGCCGAACATGCGGCTGTTGACGACTCCGGCCCCGGCCAGGCGGAAGGTCGCTCCCTGGCTCCCGGGCCGATAGTCGAGGGCCTGGATGACGGCGGCGTCCGCCACCGGGCCTGAGGCAAAATGGCGTCGCGTCGCGGGACCCCGTCCGGTGAACTCGGGGGCGAGGTCAGCAGGCAGCACGCAGGCCTGCCGGCACCGGTCCAGGAAGTGGCCGAAGACGCGCACCAGCTCTGCCCGGCCGTAGTGATCAACCCCGATGTTCAGGACCAGGCCCACATGGGGGGAGAACTCGACCAGGCTCCGGTCGCTCTCGTCGACCTCCACCACCAGGAACTCGGGCTCCGGGTCGGCGGCGAAGTTGCCAGGCCGCTGGGCGGACTCGGCCTCCAGCATGTAGCCGCCATCCACCACCAGGACACGGCGGCCGAGGGCATGCAGGCAGGAAGCGATCCAGGCGGTGACAGAGGTCTTGCCGGCGGTGCCGGCGACCGCGATCTGGAGACCGGAGTCGCGGTTGAGGAGGGTGGCCAGGGCCCGGGCCCGGGAACAGACCGGCAACTCCGGGCGGGCCGTGAAGTCCGGGTTACCGGGCTCGACCGCGGCGGAGGCGATGAGGAGGTCGGGACCAAACGCCTGCGGACCGCTGGCATCCTGCGGGTAGATCGGGATGCCGAGGCCACGGAGCTTGTCGACCAGCTCCTCGCGGCCCGGCCCGGCCAGCATCCGGTCGCTGCCCGCGACGGCGTAGCCGCGTGCCTGGAGGTACTGGGCGAGGCCGCTCATGCCGATGCCGCCGATGCCGACCAGAAAGGCCCTGGCCGGCGGCGGCGGGAGGCGTACGTCATGGCCCGTGGCGGCCGTCATAGGAGCAGGCCTGCGGCCCGTCAGCGGCTTAGGGGTAGAGGGCGGACCACGAGGCCAGGAGTGCTTCCCGCCCTGGGTGATGGGTGTCAGCCGGCTGTGCCAGGTGTCGACCATGTACAACTCCGACCGTCCGCCCGTGCGCCGGCTGCACACCACGTGCCGGCCGTCCGGGGCCCAGGAAGGCGATTCCCAGCTTCCGGCGGCGTTGGTCACCGTGCGGTGTTGGTGTGACGAGTCACCCATATCGACCACGCCGACGGCGTACTGGCTGCCGGCCCGGATGGAGAAGCAGATCTGGTTGGAGACCGCGGACCAGTCGGGGGAGACGGTCTCGCCAACCCCCTGCAGGAGCCGGGAGGCCCGGCCGCCGCGCGCCGAGATGACGAAGAGCTGGGGGCTGCCGGCCTGATCGGAGACATAGCAGAGCTGGTCACCCCGGGGCGACCAGCACGGCGACGATTCGGCCGCGAGGTCCCTGGTGAGCTGCTGCGCGACCTGGCCCGTGCGTGCCGACAGGACGAACAGGTCGACCCGCCGGTCCTTGCTGAGGGTGATGGCAGCCCACTGGGCGTCCGGGCTCAGATCAGCGCCAGCATTCAGTCCCGGGAACCGGCTCAGCCGCTTCTGGCGGTCACTGCTGACGTCTGCCAGCACGACCGACGTGGCGTTGTTCTGGTAGAGGGTATAGACCAGGAGTTGGTTGTTGCCACCCCAGGCGGGCTCGGTGCTGATGCTGCCGTTGTGGGTGAGCCGGCGCACGTCGGAGCCGTCGAACCGGCAGGTGTAGATCTCCTTCAGGTTACCGCTGCCGGCCATGGCGAAGGCGATGCGTGAGTTGCACAGCCCAGGTACGCCGAAGGCCTTGCGCAGCAACTCGTCGACGGCACGGTAGACCGCCTCGTCGGCCCGTCCGGCGGGGGCGCTGCCGCGCAGGTTGAAGGTGCCCTTTTGGCGCGAGACGACCTGCAGATCGAGGACCTCCTGTCCGCCCGCCGTATGCCGTCCGGCCACCGTGTAGTCCGGGTCTTTGGCACTGGTCTGCACGGTGAACCAGTCGCAGCGCGTCAGCGTCTCCTCGAGCTTCTTGCGGACGGCCTCACTGCCGTCGAAGCGGGCCAGTGCCAGGGATGGGTTGTCCTCGCCGACGGGCTTGATGACGGTGACCTCAGCCGCCCGCAGCGTGGGCGCCACGACCAGACCCAGCAGAGCGAGCAGCAGGCAGGAACGGGGACGGACCGGTAGCATGGGGAGACCCTCGGACATTGTGACACCGCAGACCGGGCCGCAGCGCCGCCACGTGCGGGCACCGTAGAGCCCCTGCATAGCCCAAGAACGCGTGAATATACACCCCCATTGGCCACCCACGAATCCAGGTTGGCAACCTACCGGCATGCGGGTCGTCTCTCCCGTCCGCCGGGACTCAGTAGGCCCCCTCGGCTCCGAGGACGGCCCGGACGGTGCGCATGAGGATGTAGAGGTCGAGCCAGACGGACCAGTTGCGCACGTAGAACGCGTCCAGTTCCACGCGTTCGGCGAAGGCGATGGTATTACGGCCGGAGACCTGCCACAGGCCCGTGAGGCCAGGCCGGACGCGGGTGTAGAGGGGAAGGAGCCTGCCGTAGCCCGGGACCTCGGCGGAGATGATGGGGCGCGGCCCGACGAGGCTCATATCGCCGCGGATCACGTTCCAGACCTGGGGCAGTTCGTCCAGGCTCAGGCGCCGCAGCAGCCTGCCGACAGGAGTCACGCGGGGGTCCTGTCTGAGTTTGTGGGAGTGCTCCCACTCGGCGCGCGCCTCCGGGGCGCGGGCGAGGTGCTCCTGCAGGAGCCGGTCGGCATCCCCGTACATGGTCCGCAACTTCCACATTCGGAAGGGGATGCCGAGGCGACCCAGGCGCTGCTGGCTGTAGAATGCGGGGCCGCGCGAGGTCAGGCAGACGAGGGCGGCGAGGGTCAGCAGAGCGGGCGCCAGCAGGACGAGGAGGCCCATGCCGACCGCGATGTCCATGAGCCGTTTGGCGTGGCGCGGGACCGGCAGGAGGAGGTTCTGTCGGACCTCCAGGCCGAGGATGGTTTCGATGCAGCGGGATTGGGCCCAGACAGCGGCGTGGCCGAGGGCGTCGGGGATGACGAGGAGGTGCTGGAAGCGCTGGCCGGCGCGTTCGATGAGGGCGAGGAGGTCCTCACGGGTCTGGCTGGGGATGACGATGATGGCATAGGTCACGCCGCGCTCCGCCAGGCGGTCGGCCGCCGCGTCGGTGCGGAGGACGGGCACCTCGCCGGTGGGGGTCCCTGGCCCCGCCGCGCCACCACAGATGATGGCACAGGGCTTGAGGCCGTAGCCGGGGTGGCGCTTGAGCACCTGCAGGACGTGGGCCAGGCCCTGGCCACTGCCGAAGACGACACACGAGGCCCCCCACCACGCCCGCCTGGCGAGCCAGCAGCGCAGCCCGGCGCGCACCGCCGGCAGGGCGACCAGGCTCAAGGCCCAGGCGATGAGGAACACGGCGCGGGAGTACTGGCTGGACGTCTTGGCCAGGAACGTGGCCGACGTGAGCAGCATGTAGCAGGTGGTCGTGGCAACCGTGCCTCGCCGGAGCTCCTCGGCAGGGCCCAGCCCGGCCCCCGGGTAGAGCGCGACGCCGTGGTACAGGCCCACCAGGTCGTAGGCCAGAACAAACAGCAGCAGGCAGGGCCACAGACGGCCATAGAGAGAGGGTTCGTACTGGCCGCGGACGGCCAGGTAACCATACACCCCGATGAGGCTGCAGACGCTGAGGGTAGCCAGGTCTGTCGAGGCGAGGAGCAGCGCCGTGGTCCGTGGCTTGCAGGTGACTCGGCGTAGGGCCTGGTCGAGTGCCTGCGGGGCCTCATCGCGTGTGGTTTCTCGCGCCATCGTGGGTCGCGCCGCCGGGGGTCGGGGTTGCGAAGCCGTTTCGCCCATCTACATTGGCGCAGACTATACCGCGTGCCCCTGGCGGCACAACGCAACCGGGCCTGGCCCAAAGGCGCTCACATGGTCAACCTCCTCATCGGGATCGCCGTCGTGGTTCTGGTGGTGGTCATTGTCCGGGGCGTCTGGCGAGCCACGGCGGCCGAGAAGGGGACCGGATGTCCGTGTTGCGACAAGGTCCTGGGGGCGGACCACGATCACGCCGGTGACGCGGACCATGATCACGCCTCGCAGGCGCACGAGCCGCAGGGGGCCACGGGGAACGGCAAGTCCTGACCGCTCCAGGCCGGTTTGCCGCTGGGGCTCGTCCTGCTCAGGGGAGGTGCTTCCCTCTCTGCCTGTCCGCGGCTTTGCCACCTGCCGCTACGGGGCAGCTCAGGATCCGTCGCGTGGCGTTGGAGTGGCGGGTCGGCTCGGCTCATCCGGGCGAGGGTCGGCGCCGGTGCCACGGGTGCTTCTTGCCTCCCGCATCCCCAAGCGCAGCTCCCGGTGCAGAGCGTTCACCTCGGCCTCGGTAGGCACGCGGCTCCCGTAGCGCAGGAGCTGGTAGCGCTCCAGGGCCGCGGCCAGGGCAGGCTCGGCAAGGGCTGGGAGCTCCTGCCGGACCCGGGCCGCGATGAGCCCCGGCGTCGGCTGGGGTGGCAACTCGGGCAGGAGCCGTCGCAGCCCTGGCAGGAGGCCGGCATACAGCGTCCCCAGGCGCTCCCGGGTGGCGGGCAGGCCGGACGCCCCGCGCGCCAGGCGCCGGGAACGATGCCAGCGTCGGACGGCCAGGATGAGCAGCACGATGGTCACCGGGCCACCCACAGGGTTGAGAACCAGCCACCCCAGCGCCTGCACCAGGGCCTTGGCGGCCGCGACGATGGCCTCGGCGGCGGTGCCGCGCTTCATCAGGGCCAGGACGTGCTGCCAGGCGAAGGCCAGGTGGCCAAGGGGCCCGGAGAGCAGGCCTGACCGGGCCGTCCCCTGGGGAATCCCCATGGCCGGTGTCACTTCTACCAGGACCCAGCGCTGCGCCCGTGCGTCGTACGCCTCGGCCCAGGCATGGGCATCGTCCAGGCGGGCGGCCCACTGCCCGCGCGACAGTGGTTCGAGGCAGACCAGGCCGGTGACGTACCGGGCCGGCACGCCCTGGCTGCGCAACAGCAGCGTCGCCGCGGTGGCGAACAGCTCGCAGTGTCCCGTGCGTCGCTGCAGGAATTGCAGGACGGGGTCGCCCCCGGTGCGGTCGGGGTTGGTTCCGAGCCGGTAGCGGAAGTCCTGACCGAAGAAGTGCTCCAGGGCGGCGATGGCGCCCGCGGCGTCGCCGGCCGGGACGCCAGCGAAGAGGTCCTGACGCAGCCGTTCCAGGGGTTCGCGGAGGGTCCCTGGGACATCGAGGCAGGCCGTCGTGGCGGCGGTGTTGCCGGGGGGGCCGTAGTAGGCACCGTCGCCGCCCGTCCCGGGGGTCACCACGGTATAGCCCACGGCCGGCTCCCACTCCGTGGGGGTCAGTTCACCGTGGTCACTCTGCGCCAGCGCATCGGAGACGACCTCGAAGGCGGTTGCTCCGCCGGGGGCGAACAGCACGTCACTGTGGACGCCGCGGGCCGGGTAGATGTCCGTGCGCTGGTTGGCGACGGCCGGGGCTGCTGGGGGGGGCGGTCGCCGGTAGACGCTGAAGGCAAGGTGGCCTCCTGGCACCTCGAACGGCAGCGCCGCCGCGTAGCCGGGGCTGGTCCAGCGGCCCCCGTCATAGGTGGTGTAGGCCCGGGCCCGGAGGTAGCCCGGGGCGTGGGCGGCGAGGGCCCGCACGACGACGACTCTCTCGGAATCGGACGACGGCGGGACCTGGCGCCAGAGGTCCACCTCGCGACCGAAGCGCAGGTCCCGTTCGTGCCGCAGGTGGGTCTGGACCAGTTGCATGAAACCGGTCTGCAAGGCGTACTCGAAGCGCCTCGCCAAGGGGCGCAGGCACAGGGTCCCCGCCGCCGCCAGGACCGCCAGACCGACGGTGATGGCGATGCGTAGCCCCCGGAGGCGTCGCCGGCCTGGGGGATGGCGGAGCAGGTAGGGGGCCCTGGCCATGAGGGCGATGCCGGCGCTGAGCTGAGCCGCGACCGCGGCGCCGTACAGGGGGTGCAGGTAACGGTCCATCCCGGGCGGGATGGGCAGTCGCCGATGCGGTTCCTCGAAGCTCAGGCAGTTGCCGGCCATCATCATGGCCAGGAGGGCGAGGCCGATGACGCCGGAGATATTGCTGTCGCGTTGGTCCAGGTAGGTGATGGCGACCGCCAGCAGGATGACCGGCGGGCAGTACAGGTTGACCGACATCAGGAAGAACCGCTTGGCGTCCACGGGGAAGATCTGCTCCGACAGCGTTGCCGCCACCAGGGCCCCGAGGCTGGTGTAGACGAAGCTGCGGGTGTTGCGGGGCAGTGGCCGGCGCCGTGCCGCGGAGACCGCCAGGCCCACCACCGCCAGCACCAGCGTCTGCGGCGCATCGCCGGTGACGGTGAAGACCGCCGTCGGCGCCAGGATGACGACCGCCATCAGCGCCAGGGTACTCAGGCTCTTGTTGGCCGGCCCGGTTTCCATACGGTCCGTCTCGGCTCGCTCTCCGTGCCGTGGTGCCTTCAGAGGCGGTCGCACCGACCCTCGAGGACGTCAGCGGCGCAGACGACCCGGACGTCCCCAGGCAGGTCGGGTGGCGGCGTCGCCGTGGCACTCACCAGGACCGCCTTGGCCACCACGCCCGCCGCCCGCATCGCCGCCATCAGGTCGCGGCGCACCGGATTCCACGTGACCAGGACCAGCACGGCGCTGCTGATGCGCGCCACGTCGTCGATGACGTCGGCGGAGAACTCGGCGAAGGGCTCACCGTGGTGGGGGCCCAGGCAGGCGAGGATGTCCAGGATGTTCTCCAGGAAACCGAGGCTGCGGCCTCCCTGGAAGCGGTACACCTGGGGTCCCGCGGCGAACAGGTCGATGAGATAGTCCTGCCGCGAGAGATGGTCGGCCACCGCGGCGGACAGGGAAAGCGCCGCCTCGAACACGCGGTCTTCCTGGCGCCGCCACGCATCCCAGAAGTAGGGTCGCGGCCGGGCCGTATCCACCAGCAGGGCCGTGCGGCACAGGTACTCCTCGCGGAACTCCTTGACCACCGGGTAGGTCGTGCGCGCCCAGGAACGCCAGTGGATGCGCCGCGGGTCGTCGCCGGCCCGGAACTCGCGGGTACCGAGGAAGTCGAGGCTGCTACCGACGCTGGAGCTGAGGGCGACCCCGCCGGCCTGGTAGCGCATGCCGACGGGCTGGAACAGCTCCCGCAGGGGAGCGAAGGCCGGATAGACGGTGATCGTGCGGCCGCCGCTGCCCCGGCGCGTCCAGCGCCAGAGATGGAAAGGGAAGGCGGACCCGGCGGTAGCCTCAGGCAACGTGTAGCGCCCCCGCCGTTCGGCGCGGATCGCGGTCCGCAGGTGCAGCGTCTGGCCGGGCCGCAGCACCTCCACCGACGCACGCCCCCGGGGAAAGGCCAGCAGCAGCGGCAGCGGCATGGGGTCCAGAACCACATCCCAGACGGGCATCAGGCCACGCTGCGTCACCGTATACTCGACCGCCTGTTCCATGCCCGCGGACAGGCGTTCGGGCAGGACCCGTTCCAGCACGACTCGCGGCCGGAACAGGAAGCCGGCCACCCAGTTCAGCGCCAGCATCCCGACCAGCGAGAACGCCAGTAGGTGAATCGGCATCGTCAGCATGAAGAGCGCATACAGCGTGATCAGCCCGCAGCAGAGAAAGACCATGGCCCCGGCCATGGTGAAGTGCCGGACCGTCAGCGCATACGCCCACAGGACCGCGGTCGCGGTCGGCGACTGGTAACGGCCCAAACGCCAGGGCTGGACCCCCAGGAAGGCGGGTCCCTCGTAGAAGCGGCGCCTCCAACGCTGTATGCGTGCCCATGCCATGCACGGTTCCTGTGCCCCCAGCATACACGGAGGCCCAGACTCTCGCAAGGCCAGCCGTGCCCCCCGCAGGGCTGTTCCGTTGCCGGCATTGCGCTTTGGGGTCGGCTGCCATAG
>Ga0172375_10011004_pt1 | contig 11612 bp, 18 predicted proteins | sample LakKiv1m_FD_114537 | JGI IMG/M metagenome (GOLD analysis project Ga0172375, IMG submission 114537) | Freshwater microbial communities from Kabuno Bay, South-Kivu, Congo - kab_092012_11.1m | ecosystem: Environmental > Aquatic > Freshwater > Lake | place: Democratic Republic of the Congo... | reverse complement strand
TATGAGGGCATTTTTTGAAAATTTGGGTTCGGAAATTAAGACTCTTGGGTTAGTAGCTCAGTCGGTAGAGCAGCAGCCTTTTAAGCTGATGGTCGCGGGTTCGATTCCCGCCTGACCCACCAAAATGGCTAGCATAAGCCAAAATTCAAACTTTAATTGTTGAGCCCAGGACTAGTTGCTAACGGCAACTAACCCTCGGCTTATATGAAAATGCAAATTTTAGATCTTCACCAGACCTTTTGTCAGGAGTCTTTGTTGATCAGAAATAATAGTCCCGCAACTATAAGATGGTATAAGTTCTCCATCGCTTCTTATTTGAAGTATTGGAATGGGAATATCATTTATGTTGATCAGATTACCACGGAAAATCTGAGGGAGTATATGTACAATAAGAGAGGCAATGGGTCCTGGGGTCCAGAAACGTTCCTTAATCAATATAAAGGCATAAAACTGTTCTTAAAGTGGTGTGTAAATAAGGGCTATTTAGAAGAGAATCCTATCGTTTCTATTGAGAAACCAAAGTTGCCAAAAAGACTGCCAAAGAGACTTACACAACAAGATTCTTTAATGGTTCTAGAATATGCTTTTAACATGAAGACTGCTTATAGATTTGAACGATATAGAAACAGGGCTATTTTTGCCGTAATGCTCTATGCAGGATTACGTGCAAATGAAGTATTGAGCCTAAAAATGGGAGATGTGGATATGGTAAACGGTATTATATCAGTAATGAGGGGAAAAGGGGGGAAGGATAGAATTATCCCTATTTCTCCGAAGTTGAGCGGTTATTTTGTAGAATATCTGGAAGACAGATCCCGCTTAAAGAAGGATTCTGCTTCTTTTTTTGTTAGTTTAAGAGGTGATGATCCCTTGAAGTATAGAGCCTTAACAAGGATTGTAAAAAGAATTAAGGAAAAGTCTGGAGTTGATTTTACTCCTCATAGATTAAGGCATACTTTTGCTACTTTGATGCTGGAAGGTGGATGTGATTTATTTAGTTTGCAAAAAATGCTTGGACATAGTGATATAAAGACTACTACAATCTACCTATCTGCAAGTGTAGGAATGTTGCAGAAACAGATATTGAAGCATCCTTTAGGCTGATTATCGGTTAATGTTATGAATATATATGAAATTTGGATTTAGAATTCTTTCTCTTACAAAACGAATATCCGCACGTTTTTCCTTGAAACGATATGTTCGTCACAGTCTTGGCGTAAAAATGCCTCGTGGGGTTGGAGCTCTAACAAACCCTAAAAGGGCGTTGTATAACAAAATATACAGCAAAACAACAATTGGTATTGATAGGTTGGGTAAAACAAAAAACAAGCGAAAAAACAATTATAAAACTGATAGTGCTGGTGGATTAGGTGACTGGCTAGAAAATAATTCTTTTCTTCCCCAGAGTGATAATTTAGCAAATGGACGCCTTAATTATTTTGGACTTACAGAATGGTGGAATTCTGAATTTTCGAATGAAGAAAAGGATCATATTGTCAAAACTCTCCCAGATGGAGAATCTTTGATTAGGGGGGGGATTTCATATATAAGCGGGACAGCCATAGATCTGTTATCTGGACTTGCTGGATGGTTTAACAATGATATTGATAAAACGATAGCGTATAGAATATTAAAGAAAGCTGAAAGTATGATTACTGATTCTACGGACATTATTGCTGTTCATTTTTTCTTTAATAGTAAGTTAAAAATATATTACAGAAACCGCAATAATGATCCTGAGGCTTTACAAGAAGCAATTAGAGCATGTAAGCAACAAATAGCAATTGCTCCGAGAGTGGCTGATGCCTTCAGGAAAGAATATAAAGGTTCTGTGCTTCCAAGACATGTTGGATATGAACAATTAGCAATTATTGAGGAAAAAGAAAAAAAATGGGGTTCAGTTATTTCTCTTTCTAAAGAAGCTATGGAACATGGCTGGAACGGAGATTGGGATAAAAGAATTAAGAGATGCGAGAAGAAGTTAATCTAATCTAAATGTTTTATGTTTTTCCAAATCCAAGCCACTGCATGCTTTTGGCGGTCCTCTCATTGTAAATCGGAATGTTGTTTTTGTTTGCCCATCCAAATAATTCTTTAATGCCACTTTCTCCAAAACGTTCCAGAGAATACTGGTGATTATGTTTGCAATTTACTATTCGTTTTTCATATGAATCTGTTCCGAAAAACAAATATTTAAGCATGTTTTTAATTTTTTCAATATTATTAACTTTAAAAAAATCAGTACGAACTATCTCTTTTGTGCCATGATAGCGAGAGGAAGCACGAAAAGCGTTAATACTATAAAACAATTCAAATATTTCGTTATCGTTTAATAAGTCGATCCGTTTTTTACTGCTCAAATAATCCTGTATAAGTGGATATATTTCAGATGTTATTTTGTCGATATATGTGAAATTGGTATCTTCAATAAACTCTTTAACGTTAATCTTTAAAAATTGGTTTAAATTCGTTCCTTCTCTTAAAGGAGCCATTAAATAAGAAGTCCCTTCTGCCTTGTTCTCTCTTATCCAGCTTAAAAACTGATCAATTTCTAATCGAAGGGGTAATTCCGCTTCTGAAACTTTTCGGAAACCAAGTCTTTCGTATATATTTTTTAATTCTGCAAATTTCTTCAAAAATACTTGATATTCCTGCATGTATTTTTTTATAAACTCTTCCTTTTTATCTTTTTTATTTAAATCCTTAATCCGAGATTCAGCCTGAATAACACCCAACAACTTCAACGATTCCGCGTTTAAACTGTCTTTCTCAACTCTTAAACTAAGCTTGTCGTAAAGTGAGATATACTCATTTAAAACATCTTTAGTTAGAGGCTTAGCCGACTTCCAGTATCCATCAAAGGTATCTTTTAAAGACTCGAAACGCGAATCGTCAAAGGGGATCTTTACGTTAATTTCACTGTTTAACAATAAGCCATTGTTTGTTAAATTTGAAGAACCAACAAAAGCACATTCCTGTCCAAATATATACAATTTTGAATGAAATCTTTTAGTGAAAAACCTAATATGAATATTAGGACTATTAATTAATTTCTTTAAAGCATCTGGGTTTGTCCCTCTATCTCCTAATTTTACTATCAAATGTATTTCACAACCCTTTGCCAATGCTTCTTCTAAAACATCCGCTTTTGTAAAAAAGGGAATTGCAAAAAATAAATCATTATTAATAGCTAATTCTTTAAAAACAAAATAAAAACTGTTCTTTGGAGGCTCATTTGAATTCGTGTATATATCTCGCATTGATAATTAAATATAAAATATCAATGATACTATATCAGAAATGCTGTCCGAACCGCAGTTAAACGTAAATCTTAGTGGGGTTTGTCTTAACGAACTATAGAAAGGATGGGGTTGAATTTGACAAAAAGGCTTTGGGAGTCGAGAATCGACAACTGATCAGTCATATTCTAACTAAATCATTCTATGGGAATCTTTAAGGAGTATTTAATCACGTTTGGTTGGGCAATTACTGGAGCTATTTCTATGGCATTGGCTCTCGGTATTGGTTTAAAGCTTTATGGTGTACTTACTCCTATAAATGAGTGGGAGGAGTTGAAAAAGGGAAATATTGGGGTTGCTATGACAATCTATACCGTAATAATTAGTTTTGGAATTGTTATTGGTTTAACTATCAACTGATGAGGAGATTATTAATTGTGATTTTAGCTCTGATTCTTTCTTCGAATGTCGCTTTTACTCATCCGGGGAGAACTGACAGTAATGGCGGGCACACTTGTTATACAAAGTGTGAAAAATGGGGGCTGAAACAGAGTGAATATCATTTTCATACAAAGGAAATAAAAACAGCGATAACAGCTAAACTTGAAAGTAGGAAGTGTTACTAAATAATAGTTTTTGGGCGCACTTCATTTAAACATTAATATATGGACAAAAAGGGCAAGCTTCACTCGGAATATTTGAAAGAGAAATTTAAAAAATATATAGACGAGAAGGATTTTTTTGCCTCTTTTATTATGTATATAAATTCCATAGAAGACTATACAAAACTGCTTTTAAACCAACTCCGTTTATTAGAAAATTTGTTATTAATAAAAAATTCTAAAAAATCAATTTTTCACATAAATATAAAGGCAGAAGAATCAAATACTAACAATATGACTTTAGGACAAGCTATTAACGAACTTAAAAAGTATCATTTTGACATATTAAAAAAGAAAGAAAGAGAAGTTTTTTTAAAACATTTAATGGAATGCAACAAAATTAGAATCGAATTAATTCACAAATTAAATCATCACGAAAGCAATGATGCTTTTGAAGATTTATGTAAAAAGGGTGTCGCATTGTGTCACTTGTTATCAGATACCCTAGTAAAATTGACAACCTTTATTGGGGACCAAGTCAAGGGCGTGTGAGAAATAAAACAAACTCAAAGAGATCAAATATAAATCTTTTTTTGATTGGTAAGGATAATTTTCTTTGTCCGACGCTCTCTGTGCTAACTCTTAATAATTAGGGACATAATTGCTTCTACAATCATAGCTCCCTTTTATGTATTTATTGTAGTGTGTTCCAAAAGAATCAGCACTTTTGAAACTTGACCAAGCACTACTTGGCATACCGCAATAATGATAGTACGTTCCGTTTAAATTGATTACCATGTAGTCATTGCTACTGTCGTACCAAGCTCCTCTGACTAATGAGCTTTTAGATGTATCTAATGCTTCAAATCTCTTGTCTGCTATATCGACGGCATCATCTCTATATTTAATATTAACATAATTCTGATAAACCTGTGCTTTTTCACTTTGAGACGCTGTTCTCGACAAGTCGTTGTTTTGAAGTTGTGCCTGATCAGAACTTGAGCATCCTGTTAACAAAATTAATAAGATTCCGATTCCAAGTCCTAAGTACTTTGATTTCTTTTTCATAGGTTTTAATTAGATAATTTCATTCAGCTTTTCTTTATGATGTTTATCCCTATATTTTTATTGGGATATTACACATAAACAATGAACGATAAGTCGGAAATAACTATCAGGGGAGATTTTCTCTAGCTTTATTAAACTTGGCTAAACAGTCACTCATTGCCACTGTATATTTACTCTCAAGAGCTTCGTTTTTTTTGCTAAGGTCTTCGAGGTGCTGTTGAATTGAATTTAATTTAGATCGCACAGTGTTATTCTCGGAAACCAATTGCCCCTGTTCAATATAAATTTGAGCATTGTTTTTAGTCAGGTAATCCAATAATGAAACGTATGAATCTATATTAGCCAATGTTAGCGTCTTCTTTTCTTTCATCAAGCTTATTAACGAAGGGCATGTAACTGATTCTGGACTACTTTTCCCAAAGCGTTCATCGGTTTTATCATAACATGAAGATATCAATGCAATTGAATCATCAAAATATTTTGCTGTATAATTTCTTTCTGACACATTAGCAACTCTAATTTCATTTAATTTTTGCAAATCAACATAGTCTTGAATATCTGCCAGCTCAGTTTGCCCTATAGATTTTATTTTTAAGTCATAATCTGCTTGTAGGGCATCCATCTTGGCTGAGAATTCTTTAACGATATCAAGTAAGGACCCCATGGTTTCGCTAGATGGCGTACCACCATTGAATGAAAATAAATCATGATCATCAATATTAACCTTTACATCAGTCAAATCTTTTTTAAGATTCTCAACCTCCGAATTATTAGTTTTAGGTAGTGGGTAAATCCCAAATACAAGTGCGAAAATCATGAAAACAAAAAAGATAGCCCCCTTATGCCTCTTAATCACAGAGGTCTCTCTCTTTGCCCCAGTATTAAATTCTTCATTTAAATCCCATAAACAATTACCACCCCTATCACTTTTATAATCGTTTTTTTTAAAACAACACTTCGGACATACTCTTGTCGTGTTATTCTTGCTTAACACTGAATCACATTTTGTGCATTTTTTATTATTTTTAGACTGAACATGATCACAAACGCTACATGCAATAGAAAGGGTTGGAAGGTTTTTACTCTCAAGCTTATCTTTGTCCATTATTTGTTTATTTTTAATTTCATCTTTTAATTTATTGAGTCCACCTCTTCTAATTATTTCTTCCTCTGCTGCCTTTATAGCTTCTTGTTGGTAATCATCTTTATTGTTCATTACTTTCAGAAGTTCTTTATCATTTTTACTTTTCATTACTTCTTTAAAGTTGTCTGACATATTGATTAGGGTTAATGTTGCCTTAGTTATACGTTGGATAACCTGACATATAACTTAAAGACGGTCTTTAGTTGATTTTTGGTAAAAGTCTCAGCAATCCAATTCTTTTTTACCTTTTTTAGTCTTTTTATTTCTGTCTTTATGTTAGCCATTTTAGGGAGTTATTTTTCTAAACCTTTTTTATTTAGACAGTTCGAATAGGCGTTTTCACGATCATGTTTAAGTGAAAGCCCCTTTGCTGCTAACTCTTTGTATTCATAGCCCCCAGACAATTCTGACTTTGTCTTAAGTAAATCCTTTGCTTCTTCGATAGAAAGAGTATAGCACTCTTTCCTAATTGAAGATGGTCGCCACTCGTACCAATAAAAAGCTAATCCCATTAACAAAATGACAAATACGATGGTCAGTATTTGGTATGTTCGTTTATAGTTTTTCATAAATCCTTGATTTAAAATAAGTAAGTTACTATTAAATCTTTTATTATCTTTATGATGGTTGCTGTCCACAACGTACCTAGCATTGCTATAAATGCGTAAACGGTTACTTTCCCTGAAAGTTCTCCGCTTTCATATGATGATAATTTAAGCTCTTTATTGGTTAGTTGAGAATGAGAGAGTATTTTATACATGCTAAATGCTTCTTCTAAAGAATATATTGCAATAGCTATTAGTAGCCATTTCCAGTCTAGGAGTGTTCCTGCAACAGTAGCTATTAATGCTCTTCCACCTAATCTTCCTCGTCGGTTATCTCGGTATGATATGTCTGCTTTATCTAATGTCATTGGATTATATTATTTTGGTTACCAAAAAGGGGCGGATCCAGGTTCACCCAATTCTTGTCCCAAAAGGATAGTCTATTGGACTGAATCCGCCCGTCTTGATCAATAGACCTAAGACAGGCGAAATCCTTTTGGGTTTTGACTAAATTTGGGTGAACGACCAAATAGTACTAACTAACCGTAATTTTATCAAATGGTAGTTTTACTTTTGTTAACCTTTTTATGTGTTTATTAGGGGTTCAGTTGCTTTTGGGGTCTTAAATGGGGCATATAGGACATTTTAACTCTTTATTGTGTAAAAATTTAAATAGTAAAAAGCTCTTTGAATATTGTGTTGTAATATTGTTTTTTGGTCATATTTTGTCAACCTTTGCGAAGACACCTCTGCTTTTGATGAAATAGGCTTAGCCGAGGACATGTTGCCTATTGGGCAGTGGGCTGTTGGGCTTGTATATGCTATAATTGAGGCAATTTAACTAACTTATTTATGGAAAATTCATTAATGAAGACTTTCTTAAAAATGACTGTTAAACAACAAGGTTTTATCTCGGATTATTTAATAACATTTAATGCCTCTTTATCTGCTCGTAATAATTATCATGTAAAAAATGGACTATCTTCAAAGGTCATTGGTTCAAGATTAATGAAACACCCTAAAGTTTTAGCTTTTTTGAAAGAAGCTGTTAGTGACTATATTGATAAAGATAAGGTGAAAACGGTTGTTACGGATGCACTAAAAGCTACTTGTGTCTATATTCGGGATGGTAAACATTTTTGTTCTGATATCCCGGATCACAAAGTTAGGATCAAGGCTGCTAGACTAGCAATACGTTATCCTTGTATTATTGATTAGCATGGGGCAGGGGTGGGTTATGGGGGTGGGTGTTATTTTTTTGGAGATGAAGACTCTTTATTCTGGTTTTTTTAAGGCTTTGTTGCATTTTTAAAGAATTTCTCTTAAATATAACACTAGATTAAATGAATATATATATGAATCGCTCTAAAAGCAAAAAATCCAAACATGGATTATCAATTGGAGATTGGATAAAACTAAAGGATAGAAATTCTGAAAGTTTCCCTTCTAAAATTGATATTACTCAATCTCCGATTTTTCAAGACAATAGCTTGATAAATTATATGCATGAAGTAGAAGAAGAGAAAAAAGAGCAAAATTTAAATGAATTTAATGAAGTAATTAAAAATATGGATTCGACGGCTCGTGAGGAACTTCAAAATTTCATAAGAGAGGATGGAATACATGCTCTTAAGCAGAAAGTGGAATTGCCAGAATTCACGAGCAAAAAAGATAAACTTCTATCAAATTCTTTAGAATGTATTAAATACAAAGGAGTTAAAGTTTTCCCCCTTGCTGAAAAAATTCAATACAAAACTGGGGAGAAAAAAAATTTTGAAGAAGGAATACAAAGAAATATGTGGTTGTTATTTGCTAAAAAAACTGGCAAAGGTTGGACTATAGAGCAGATTTGGAAGAAATGCCGTCCTAAAAAAGAGGAATTTCCGGGGGTGAAACGTGCTAGAGAGTTGTTAATTGAGACTAGAAAAAATTTATGTAAGAAAATCTCTTCTTTAGGTGTTAACTCTAAAAAAGTTGGGGCGTGGTTTTTCAAAACGAAAGGAAGAGAAGCCGAAATGTGGGGATTAATAAAAAAATAAAAGGGTATTAAAAGGTATTGTTGTACCTTTTTTTTGTTTGTCTAGAATCAGTCTCGGACAAGCTTTTTTAACAAATAAACAATTATGAAAACTGTTGATAATGAGCATTTATATTCTTGTTCAGACTTCAACCGAACATGTGCCCTCAAGTATTTTGGTTGTGAGCTAGTCAAGACTAGAAAAGACCAAGGAAAGACGGTTTGGTTTTTTAGACGCTCAACTTTAATGGATAATGTTTTGCAGCGATATTGGCAGAGTAGTCTTGAAGTAAATTTGGTCAATTTTGTGGCTGTTCAGGATTTCATGAAGAGTTCTATTTATGCATCTAACTAAATCACAATATGGAAATCAAAATTAGTAAAAATATTACTATTAAAACGATCCCTCTTAACTGGGTTGTATTGGAGAAAAGTAAGGATCCGTTCTATTTAGATAATTTAAATCAAGTTATTCATTATCTAAGGGATAGAATTTCTAAAAAGAAGCTATCGTTGGCGTTTAGCGAAATAATGACAAAGTTCAATCTTTCTCAAAACGAATCTCTTTCAGCATATCATCTTACGAAAATTAAGCATCATCCTGACTTTGCCAAGAAAGTGTCACATAAGAGTCTTGAAAATCTAAAATCTAAGCCAATTCTATCGATAAAAAACGAGACTTTGCCAAAAATACGAGCAAGACCATGAAAGGCACTAATTTACTGATAGAGCGTCGATTAATATTTAATTAACCAAGATTATAATGAGACTAGTCTTAAAACCAGAATATCTATTGGTTCCAGAAGGAACTTATGAAGCAGAGATATATAAAATAAACGAGATTGTAAACAAGTTTAGTACAAAGCCTCAGTCACAAATTGTTTTTAAGATTACCAGTAAAGAAGGGTGTTCTCCGTTAGTGGACTGGTTTAATCCTGTTCTGCACCCTAAAGCAAAGATTTATCAATTAATAAATGCTATTGGATTGAAATTGTCGGATTACACTAAGGAAATTGATCTGGAGGACTTTATTGGAAGACAATTAAGAATTACTGTTAAACATAAATCGAAAGGAGGAAAAACTTATGCGAATATTGTTAAATACAGCAAACTGATTGCTACTGCTTAACAGATTGGCAATAGCACCGAGAGTATATACATATACATCTGTAATACCTGTGGGTGGTATTAGTGTGCTGAGGTACTGAGTGTCACTTAGGTACAAAGTAATACTGGGTGATAATCTCGTGACCTCAGCACCAATATTTATTAATTATTTGAATTATAACTAGGGAGATCGCTACATTTATATATCACAATGAACATACTTGAATTACACATAAAGTTTAGACGTGAGTGTGCTTTAGAGGAGCAGTTAAGTTCTGCAACAATAAAAGCCTTTAAATCTTCCATGATGACCTTCGTGAAGCGTACTGGAGTTGAGAGTATGGCTGATATCACGTTGGATGTTCTAAGAGGATTCTTTCATGAAGGGATGGAAAAATATCAATGGTCTTATTCTTCTTTTGTGAATTATCATAAATATTTAAAAAAGTTCTTCGAGTGGTGTATTAGGGAAAAATATATGGGAATTAATCCGATTCTTGCTATAAAGAAGCCTAAGAAACCTAAAAGTTTACCGAGAAGATTGTCTTATGAAGACGCTCAAAAAATACTTCATTGTACCTTGGGATATAAATGGTTTTATGGGTTTGAGTGTCCTAGAAATTACGCTATCATTGCTACTTTTCTTTATGCTGGATTGAGAGCGAAAGAATTGATAAATCTGAGGCTTATTGATATCGATCTTAATAATGGCAATATTTTGATAAATAAAGGCAAAGGAGGTAAAGACAGGAATGTTCCAATTCATTCAAAATTGATTAATATTTTGAAATATTATATTAGGGAAAGGGAACGATGGAATAAAGAATCTGAATATTTATTTGTCGGGGCTCAAAGTAATTCTCTTCTTCAATATCGTGATATTGCTAAGATCTGCAAGAAAATATCAATAAAATCTGGGGTTAAATTTACGCCACATTGCTTGAGACATACTTTCGGGAGCGTAGCTGTAGAACAAGGGATTGGCGTAGTCCAATTAAAAGAGATCATGGGACATAGCGATATTGCTTCTACTATGATTTATATGAGTATGAGCTCAAAGAATTTGCAGGAGAGCTTAAATAGAGTTGAGTTGTTTTAGATATCTGGCGATTTTATTTGTTTATTACGTGAGGATCTGTTTTTATTTTCTCAATATAATATTTCAATAAGTCTTTGTTGTCGCTAATTATTCGACTGAAATGGTAATTATCACTATAAGCTCTTTTTGTTAGGATGTAATTCCAGTTCTCAATGAATGTTTCGTCATAAGTTGTTCTTATATAAATATCCTTTAACTGTTTGTTTTTCTTTCCTGGAAGTATTTGTATTGCATGTAATTTTGTCATTGGACAAAATAAGCTCCCATATTCCTCATGGAATCCAATAACTGGCATATCTGAAGTTATAAATGGTATTTTTGTGCAATTGATACACAGAATCCAGTCAGATGATTCAATAATTTTTTCGTGCATGCTACCTTTCATGCTATTTTCAATAAATTTTAAAAAAGCTTCGTGGCTTAAAATGTTTTCCGTTTTATTTTTGCCTAGACATTTTTTTAGTCTCTTGAATTTACTACGTTCTTTTTTGTTTAGACAACTAAGGTTATCAAAATTTTCTTTTAGTTTATGGAACCATGCAGGGCTTCTTACCAATTGATATGCAAGAAATTTTATCAACGTTTTTTCTTCCAAATTATTAAATATTTTTGATCTTTTAAAATCAGCTGAATTTAATGCTAAAAAAGGCATCTCGGTTATTTTTTTATAGACTTTTGGGAGATTGCTCTCAACTTCATGATTAAATTTACTTTCTAGTCTTCCTCTGTCAGCTTTTTTATTTATTTTGAATATTGTGTACAAATCTGTCATTGAACAAACTTTTTTTATA
>Ga0172375_10011002_pt1 | contig 11614 bp, 12 predicted proteins | sample LakKiv1m_FD_114537 | JGI IMG/M metagenome (GOLD analysis project Ga0172375, IMG submission 114537) | Freshwater microbial communities from Kabuno Bay, South-Kivu, Congo - kab_092012_11.1m | ecosystem: Environmental > Aquatic > Freshwater > Lake | place: Democratic Republic of the Congo... | reverse complement strand
TTTATTCTGTCAAAATAAACTGATGGAATATCATTATACTTGTATGATAATGCCTCTCCACCAATAATAACATATTCATCTTTAATCTCTTCTGATGGTTTACCGAATTCAAGTGTACAATTAGAAAATGCTGATTCACTTCCAGATCTTAATGGAAGATTTAATTCATAAATAAGTTGATACATTAATTTAGTTAATAATTTTTTTGAATATGACTGACCTCTATTTTCTTCTTCATAAAGATATGAAGCCATGATTGTTGTCATTTGTGATAACATAACTGCACCTGAGACTTGTTGACTTAATAAAGTTACCATATTACTAAAATGACGGACCAATGTGGGTATTGAACTAGCAGCATCAGATTCAAGAATATTTTTTCCAATACTAGGAATTCCACGAGTTGCAATATCTTTACATGAAACTGATTGACAATACGAACTAAGTTGTTTATCATGAATATAAATCACACCATCTTCATAAAGATCTACTAGTTTTTTTGGAAGAATGTGGGCCATTAAAAATTCCTCTTCTGCTTTATTTGAAATATTTTTTCGAAGAAGAGAAATTGAATATACAAAATTAGAATTTTCTCTTTTTAAATAATCTGCTCTCTTATCGTCATCATTACTTATAAACTTATTAATTAATTCATCTGTAGTCTTAAACATTGACATATTGATACCTCCCATTAATTGTGAAACATTGAATTCTACTAGTCATACTCATATCCTCCTTATTTGATAAAATAAAAAAGAAAGTTCAAACCTTTCTTTTGTTTAATAAATTGTTAAAAAAAAATTTCTATTTAAAAATGGAATATTTAATTTAAAAGTTAAAGGGAAGAGGAGTAATCCTCTTCCCCATTTTTATAGATTATTCTTCCTTCTTTTTCTTAGTATAAGTGCGCTTTTTCTTTGGCTCTTCTACTTTGACTTCGGGAATAATTTCTGGAATTATTTCTTTTACTTCTTCTTCAAGAACAATCTCTGGTTTATAGACAATTTCTTCTTTATAATTTTTGAATAATTTATCTAAAGTTGCAGGAATTGGTTCCTCATTCTTGTCATTAGGAAGAATAGCATTAAGAATAATACCAACAATAACTGCTAAGCTCATTCCGCTTAAACCAACACCATTAGCTCCAATAAATGCACCGCCTAAACCAAGCACTAACATAACAGCAATGATAACAATATTTTTCATTGATGAGAAATTAATATTTGATTTTGTTAGAACTCGAATACCGTTAGCAGAAATCATACCATAAAGAACGATTGACATACCACCAATAACTGCCCATGGAATACTACTAATGAAGGCTTGAATATATCCAAGAAAGCCAAGACCAATTGCGAAGAATGCCGCTAAACCAGTTACCCAAACTGAGGCAACTTTAGTTAATCCAATAACTCCAATGTTTTCACTATCATATATTCTTCAACTGAGTTCGTTAAACTCAATCCGGAAATTATTTCCTGCTGCATATTACTATGCAGATGAGACTATATCACAATCCTCAGATAAACTGTAGGATTCCTCCCATTTCAGATCACTTGATCTTACTCTACTTGCTTACATTTTTAAATGTGCTTTCGATAGTCGTTGAACGTTTTTAGTTATAAATCTTGAACGCATTTAAGATGCTTCCATCTTTGTTTATTTTTTATTTTAGATATTAGTCTTACTCCAACATTTAAATTTAATAATTTAATAATTTCAGGATTTGTGTACTTTCCATCTTTTAATAAATTACAAATTTTTTCTACCTGTAATGCTGATAGTTTTGTTGAATTTTTTGGAATTATATCCGGTAATTCTTTAACAGAAGTTAAATGTTTCCATTTTCTTTTATAACGAATATCCTGTAATGTTGTATTATTTATTAATAAATTCAATTCTTTTTTGATATCTGAATTTGAATACTTATTATTAATTAACTTACATATATTCTTTATATCATTTTCTGTTAATTTTGAATTTCCATTAGAACTTCCTTTTTGCCCTAGATATTTAATATGCTTTAAATTTTCTTTTCTAGTCACCCATTCCAAGTTGTCAATAGAGTTATTATCTCTATTCTGATCTTTGTGGTTAACTTCTAATTTTCCACTTGGATTTGGAATAAATGCTTCAGCAACTAATCTATGAACACCAAAATTCTTTTTTTGTTTGTTTTTAAATAAAGTGACACTTGAATAATAAGGTCTTTTATTTTTTATCCATGATTTTGTTGATAAAAATTTTTCCTTATATTCGAAGACTCTCCCTGAAATATCAGTAACTAATTTGTTAAGAGATTTCACTCGGCCTTTATTTGAAACTTGATATAATTCTTCATAATTCTTAATATCTTTCCATATTTCATTCATAATTTATAACCTCCAATATATTTTATTTTAAAACTATAATATATTGTTTGTTATTTCGCTGCTGATTTTCCTAACATCTAGAGTTAGGAGGTTCCAGCAATTAAAGAGGTTATTCAATATATATTTCTATATAAGGTCGCATAGGATATACGAAGTATTAGCAGGACCACCCATAGCACCAGCAACAGCAGTAGCAATACCGTCACCTAAAAGTGTTCTATGAAGGCCTGGATCTTTAATAAAATCTTCTCCAACAATTTCTCCAACAACAGTATGATCACCAATATGTTCAGCAATAGTTACCAATGAAATTGGAGCGAAAGCTAAAATGACCAACCAGTTTAAATTAGCTATACTATATGTTCCAACAAATGAAAAGTTAGGAAGTTGGAAGAATGATGCGGATGCAAAACCAGAATAATCAACAATTCCAAGGATGGCTGACAGAGCATACCCTGCAAGTGCAGCCAAAATAAATGGAATAATTTTAAAAAATCCTTTTGCCCACATTGAAAGTACAATAACAACTAACATAGTAAATACGGCTACAACTGGAACTTTCCAGAAAACACCTGTCATTCCAGCATACATACCATTATTTAATAACGAGGTGACACCAGTTTTTAAGAGGCCGCTTTGTTCAATAGCTACTGGAGCTAAGACCATACCAATAATAATAATCATTGGACCAACAATAACTGGTGAAAGTAGTTTTTTAAGCCAATCAACACCTGTAAAATAAAGAATAATAGCAACAACAATATAAATTATACCAACTAACATTAAGCCAAAATAAGCACTTGAATGAAGATTGGCAGAAACAGCAACAGCAATAGCGCCAATATATGCAAAACTAGAACCTAAATAAATTGGAACTTTACCTTTTGTGCAAAGAATATAGATAAGTGTACCTACACCACTAGCAACAAGGGCAACACCAACATCTAAACCAGTTAACAGTGGAACTAAAACAGTTTGCACCAAACATAGCAAAAACATGCTGAAGTGCTAAGAGCACCCATTTTCCAATATTTTTTGGCCTTTCATTTGTGCGATACAATAGACTAGAATCTTTCATTTCCTTTCCTCCTTTGTTCCAGAGCTGTGATAGAACATTATTTTTTAATTTTCACAGATAATTAAAGCTTTGTTATATAACTTTTTTTCTTTTAGTGAAAAACTTAATCAAAAAAAGGAAATCTTACGATTTCCTTTAATTAACCCAATTATCTATATTATCAGGAAGACCATCAAGATCTAAATCAATATATAGATCTTTATTTGAATCTACTTTTAATTCTTGGCATAAGATCTTTTCATTAGTTTTAAAATTTATTTCACTAAGAAATCGAATTAGATTATTCAATGTTTTTTTAGAATAGACCTTCTTTAATTTTATATAAAAATTAAAAAGTCTTTCATCTTGATCTAGATTAAAATCCATCTTAAATAAAAGTGTTTCTCTTAATTCATTACTTTTAATTTTTCCAATGAAAATACGATCATTACTCATAGTTACTGCATTTAAAGATGGAAGAATTTCTCCAAAGTCTTTAACTCTAGTCAAAGCAAATTCTGGAGTTAAAAGAACCATTTCTAGTCCAACTTTTATTCTTTCCATATCAATTGGATCATTCAAATCACTAACAGAAAGTTGACCTTCCTCAACTTTATAAAGATGAGTATCAAGAATTCTATTAAATGAATGATCTGTTAATTGATCGTATGTATTACCATATCTTGGGACTATCATGCAAAATTCATTTTTTTGTAGAATCATACTAATTATAAATGGTTCAGTATCAGTTGAAAAAGGAATACCTTTAAATAAAATATATTTATTTGTATGCTCTAGATATTCAATACTTTCAATGTCACTTAATGCAGAGATAAGATTATAACCAATCATTTTTTGAGAGAACATTGTCATGGGATATGGTCCATTACCAAAATCATGAAGAAAATGATTATAAATATCAGGTTCTTTTTCGCAAGTTACAGAACCAAAAGATTCATTTTCTGCTAATACAGAAAAATTATAAGCAAGATTACTTGTGGCAGTATTAGTCGTTTCATCATAAGTAACTATTTTTTTATTAGACTCTTCATCTACATCGCTAGTATTAGTTTCTGAATTTTTTATAATAAAATCTAATGCTTGATCATCAAAAACAAATTTCTTTGTACCATCTTCTTCATTTTCATTTATAGAAAAGTGATCTTCCATATCCTTTGGTAAATTCTTACCTCCGCTATTAAGAAAATTATTTAAAAATTCCTTAATTATATTATCTAAAGCTTCAGGAGATTTATTCAAATTCCCAAGAATATCCTTTAGAGGATTTTTCTCTCCATTTTCAGATGAAGGAGAATCTTCTGGTGTCTTAATTATTTCATTTTCAATCGATCCTGAAATTTTTATTTTTCTATTCATTAAACTCTCCTTTAATAGGGAGGGAATATATCCCTCCCATAATTTTTTTATTATTTCTTTACTACTTCATCAACAATTCCATAAGTTTTTGCATCTTCTGGAAACATCCAATAATCTCGAATTGTATCTTTTTCTAATTGTTTAAGTGTTTTACCACAATTTTTGGCAATCATATCCATTAATCGCAAGTTTAACCTTTCAGTATAGGCGAGACTAACTCGTAAATCTTGAATATTGCCTTGATCTCCAGAACTAGCTTGATGTAACATTATTGATGCATTTGAAAGAGACATACGATGTCCCTTAGCTCCTGCACTTAAAATTGCAGCACCCATAGATGCAGCAAGTCCAGTAACTATAGTATAAACTGGAGCTTTAATAAAATTCATTGTATCAATAATTGCAAGTCCTGCATGAATCGAACCACCAGGACTGTTAATAAACATCTGGATTGGTTTCTTTTGATCTTCTTCATCCAATACTAAGAGTGCCGAACAAATCTGATAAGCCAGTCTATCATCTACTTCGCCTACAAGATTGATGATCCTGTTTTCTAACAGAATTGTACTGATATCCTTATACTGAAAGTCAGATTTATATGATGACATATTATGTCCTCCTATTTTAAGAAAAAAGAGAGTTCCGAAGAACTCCCTTAGTTCATTACCTTTATTTTCTTCTTTTTATCCTTAATTTCTTTTTCAAGACGATCGAAAACTTTCAGGATTTGTTTTCTAACAGCACGTTTTAAACCACGAGCACCATAAGTTTCAATTTCAGAGACTTTTTTAATCTCTTCGATATCTTCTTTAGTAAATGTGATTTCTTCTTTAAATTCAGAATATACACGATATTCCTCTAAGTAGCGATTAATAAGTTTTTCAGCAATAGAATCATCAAGACCATTGAAGACAATAATGTCATCAATTCGGTTGATAAATTCTGGTCTGAAGTGCTTTTCGACTACTTCTCGGATATCTGACGATTCTGTCTTGTGCTTAACAAAGCCGACACCTTTTTGCTTTGAGAAATCTTTGTCATATCCTAAGTTGGTTGTGAAGATAATAATTGCATTTCGGAATGAAACACGGTTTTTATGATTATCTGTCATTTCACCAGTGTCTAAAATATTCAAAATAGTATCAAAGACTTTAGGATGAGCTTTTTCAATTTCATCAAATAGAACTACAGAGTTTGGATATTGTTTAATCTTAGCAACAATTCCAGACTCATCATCGTGCCCAATATCTTAATTTGTTATGATAGTTCGCTAAACCATCGCTTTATATTTCTATAAAGAACTGACTATATCTTCATCCGATAAATATCGGAGTACTGCATTTCGAGTTCGCTTGAACCCTACTCCCATTTGGGATAGTCGATGAACGTTCTCATTTCTGAGCTTCGCTGCAGATTGTCCAATCTTAAACCTTTTTACTTATCAGGCTGACTTTTCTCCAACTTTTAAGTAGTTTAAGCTCTAAGGAGTTTCCCGCAATTAACAGTAGTTTCATGTGTATATTTCTATACAGTGGGGCGTATTGTCCACCCAGGGGCACTTCCAGTTATCTTAGTCACGTCCATTTCTGTCCCATATTCACCCATATTGAGCTTTATGAGATTCTTCTCAGTTGAACCACAAAACTTCTTAGCAATAATCTTTGCCGTTTCGGTTTTTCCTACCATTTATATTTATCTAGTTTCGTTAAAACTAAATGAGATTAAAAATCTCCTCATACTTTCATATGAGATTAGACTATATCATCACCTTTTCAGGTGGCTTACATTTCGAGTTCACTTGAACTCTACTCCCATTTGGGATAGTCGTTGAACTTATAACTTTAAATTTTTTATGAATTCTTTTACTATTGGTTTCATTTTTTCTTTTTTTACATTCCAGTAATCTACTCTTAATAAAGGAATATTTTCTTTTTTAGAAAACTCATTTTTTATTTTATCTCTTAATTGAGTTTCTTCAAATTTTTTTCCTTTTGAGTAAACAGATTTTGTGCGTTTATGCTGGTCTCCATCAAACTCTATTAATCCTTTTAATTCTCCTATTTTATCAAAAATAGCAAAATCAAATTTTAAAGGTTTTTGATTTCGACATCTAGTATCGCTATATTGTCTCTTAAATATTATATTCATTTCTCTAAGAATTTCTTCAAGATTTTCTTCTCCATGAAATAATTTAATCTGACAAACTTGGCAATATAGCTCGCCAAAATCATCATATTGTCTTTTAAGATTAACTGGCTTTGTTATAAAAAATTTTCCACATATTTTATGCTTAACAAGTATATCTGAATGATAATTAATATATTCAGATAATAATACAAAATTATTTTTTCCTAGTTTATTTAATTTACTAGAATAGTTTTTTGTTTTTAAACTTTCATTATTACAGAATGGACATCTTGTTCCATCGTTTATAAAATGACTTGGAGTAACAGTATAAATTTTTCCGCATATTTTATGAAGTAAATCTATCTTTGTATGCGTATTTTTATACTTACCCAAAACTTTATAAGTATCATCTGAAAGCTCTTTAACTTTATTTTTGAAGATTTTTGTATTATAAAAAGGTCTACTTGTTGAACAAAATAAACATCTGGCTTTTTGTTTTAAGAATCTAAAAGTAGTAGTCCAATATTTATTTCCACAATTTTTATGAAGAACTTCTATTTCTCTTCTATTTTTAGTTGTGGTTTGAATATACCTTTCATTTGTAACAGTATATTCATTATTTGTTATTTGTTCTACTTTTCTTTTAATATCTTCCAATAGTTGTTTTTTCATAGTTTCTTTCTTACCCTCCTGTATTTATTTATTATAATAAATTGTTAGGTAAAATCAAAACTTATTTAAAGTTATTTAGCTGCTGATTGCCCAATCTTTCAGATTCTCAAACCGTCACGATTACCTTTACAGGTTGCGTTGTGGTTCTGAAAGCTTTAAGGGGTTTCCAGCAATTAGTAAACTTTGCTTATATAAATTTCTTTATATAGGGGCTAAAGGTTAACCCGTAGGACCGGCAAAAATCATACTAATAAGTGGTTTCTCAGGATCTATAAGTCGTTTTTCAACAAATTTAAGATCATTAATAACCTTCTTCAATGGTTCTTCTTGGCCAAGTAAAATGGAGTTTAGCTCCGTTTCAGTTTCTGTTGTCTTGTTTTCACTAATATGGATGTCATACTTTATCTGAATAGCATTTCTGACATCATCAGTAAACACAATTTCGCCCTCAGAATTAAATACTGTCGAGTTAGCAAATGCCAGTTCAAGCATATTAATGGCCTTTGCTGGATTTGCTTGATCAATCGTATATTTTTCTGAGAAGTTTATAACTTTTTCAACTAATTCTTTTGAAGCCTTTTTCTTATAGAATTCTTCCAGTGAAGGAAGGATACCAATAAGAATTTTTTTAGTTTCTTCAAGAGTTGGTTCGGAGATATTTACTTTATGGAATCGACGAGCAAGTGCTTTATCTTTATCAATAAATTTCTGGAATTCATCAGAGGTGGTTGCCCAAATCATCTGAAGTTCTCCACGAGTGATAAATGGCTTAATAATATTTCCAGCATTAGAAGCACCTTCAGCATCTCCAAGTTTTGTCATTTGATGAGCTTCATCAATAAACAGAATGACATCAGGATCTGCAATAGCAGCCTTAATAATATTCATTAATTTTTCTTCGAAATCCTTTTTATATTCTACATAATTCGTTAATTTATGCACTGTTTTCAGCTCATGATTTCTCATTGAGAATTGACTATATCTTCACCCTATTTCTAGGGGATCTATGTTTCGATTTAAGGGATTTTCACCCGCCACTTGGCCCTACTCCTATTGAGGTATTTCTCCTCTAAATGGGATAGTCGATGAAATTAAATTTTCAAGTATACTATCTAAATTCTTATAATCAGTGTAAGGGATGATTACAAGAGGTAATTCTTTTTCTTTACAGAAATTTTTTTTATTTTATCATTTTCTTTTAATTTCTCTATTGCAAAAGGACTTTTATTTTCTTCTTGATAGTGTTGAATACCATTATATTCTAATAGAAATAAAAGATTATTATTCTTATCCATTACCATAAAATCAAATGGAAGAGAACGTTTTCTTTTACAATCTTTAAATCTTTTTTGTGATATAAAATTTATAGATTTTTCTTCAAAATATTTTAATATTTTGGTTTCTCCTTTAGAAGAAGAACCACATATCGGACATCTAGCACCATGTAAAAAGTTTTGTGCTCGCATTTCAAAAGATTGTCCACAATCTTTATGTTTAAATAAAATATTCTTTTTATTTCCATCATATTCTGATAAAACAGAATATTCATTTCCAACTAATTCCTCAATTTCTTTTTTGAATTTATCAGTTGTCTTTTTAGGAGTACCAAAACAATGTGGACATCTTGTACTTAAACCATATTCTTTTTTACCAAAGAATCTTGAGTAAGTAGTTTCAAAAATATTTCCACATAAATTATGCTGTAATATAATTTTTTTATTACAACCATTATATTCTGATAGTAAAGAATACTCATTTTTAACTACTTGAAAAAGAAGACTTTTTACTTGTTCAGTTGTCTTTTTAGGAGTACCAAAACAATATGGACATCTTCTTCCTCTTAGAAAATTTTTTATATTTCCATCATATTCTTTTTTGCAACTTTTATGATAAAATTTTATTTTTTCTGTATTTCTAAAATTTTCGGGAGCATTAATAATTAAATATTTATCTCCCTCTAATTCTTTTACTTTTTCCTTACATTTTTCTAATGTCATAATTATAGCCCCCTCTATATCCAGCTCTATAATTATTTGTTAGATATTTTACTTGAAAAATTTAATCTGCGATGGTTACCCAATCTTAAACGTTTTTACTTAACCAAGTTGGCTCTTCCCCAACCTTTAAGTATTTTAAGCTCTAAGGGATTTCCCGCAATTAATAGATTTTTACTTCAATATTACTATTGAAGGTGGCAATTTCGTTTACCACGATATCGAGTTCCAGCAACTAAAGCACTAGGATCCAATTGATATACAATTTTATTCCTTAAAGCCTTAATTACATTTTTATTATTAATTCGATTAACAAATTCATAGACAGAAGCAGTCTTTCCTGTGCCAGCATCGCCTACAAGCATAACATTTGAAATAGATTTTCCACTTAATCCTAATTGAATTTGATTAACAGCATTATCAGCACCAATAATAACTGGTTTCCTTTTTTTTACAAAGCGATTAAGATTGGTTAATTCCTTAATTTTTTCAAGATTTGTATTTTCTTTTTTCTTAGTCATTGCTGCAAATTCTTCAATAATTTTTTGACAAAGTTTATCAGTTTCAGCAGCAGATCCAATAATATCTTCAAGAACTGTATGAAGACGATAGCTTCTGTCAGAAAATAATTCTCGAATTAGATCTTCAACCTGTGTTTCTCGCAACTCTTTCTGTGCAAGAACTTTAAGATTATTGAAAATTGGTTGACCGTCCTGACCATCCCATCGAATATTAAATTCTTCACCCTCAAGTGGTTCAATTCCACGAGAGAAAAGAGAGAAAAATGCTGTTTCAAAAGTTTTTCCAGTAATTCCTGAAGCATTAAGTAAATCACGAAGTTTAATATATGTTTCTGCATATCTTTCTGTATTTTTGTTTTTGCTTAGAAACATTGTGGTGGCCATGAAGATATGTGGACTACCAACCCATGTTTGCCAAAAATTAGCTGCAATTTGGCCTGCTTGATTAGAAATAATCTCTACTTCTTTTGAAAATGCTTTCATATCTCATACCTCCTTTAAAATCCAAGATCATCAGTATTATTATCTTGACCATCTTCTGGATTTTTTTCTAAATTTATTTCTTTTTGTTTCTCTTGATATTGTTTAATATCTTTAAATGATAATTCTTTAGCAGTTAATTCTAGTTGTTCAAGATAATCTGTAATTTCATCATCAGTTAATTTAGTATTTCCATTTTCTTGATTTTCTATCATATTTATAATGTCTATTATTGAAGACATATAACGATTGATTACCAGAAATGTTGACTTAAACTCGCCCTTTTCTGCATGAAGGATATTTTCCTTTGCTTCCTTAATTTTTTTCATCATAGAATCAAGAAATTTGATTAGAGCATCATCAACTTGTGTCATTGGAATTTCTTCATTTAATTCATTATCATCAATGAAAAAATCATCGTCATCATGAATTGACATAATATTTCCTCCTAAAGGGGGGAAATTAATTCCCCCCGTTTTGCTTAATCCAATCTTCATCCTTATGAAGAGCTTTAACTTCTCCATAGGGTTCTTTTAATGAAAGTAATTTTTCATCTTGTAAAACAACCCAAAGATTTCTTAATGTTCTTGGCTTTGGAATTTCTGAATCTCCATATCCATCAGTAAAATATACCAATAGAGCATTTTTATATGCACCAGTTTCATTAATATGTTTAATTACTGGAACAAAAGAAGTTCCCCCTCTTCCAGTAACTCTTGTCTGAACATCAGTTATTTTCTTTGGATTATAAATTTTCCCAATTTGAGAATCACATTCAATTATTGTTATCTTAGTCTTATAATCTTTAACAATATTAAATATCTCATTAATTACATATGAGATGTCTGAATTACTCATTGAACCAGATGTATCAATGGCAATAATTAATTCAATGTGTCGATTAGAAAGTTTTCCCCTTAGATCAGATCTATATGGTTGTCGACGATCTACTCTTAGTCTTGTTGGATAATGATCTGCTGGAACTACACCAATATATTTTCTTAGAACTTGCTT
>Ga0172375_10011001_pt1 | contig 11614 bp, 11 predicted proteins | sample LakKiv1m_FD_114537 | JGI IMG/M metagenome (GOLD analysis project Ga0172375, IMG submission 114537) | Freshwater microbial communities from Kabuno Bay, South-Kivu, Congo - kab_092012_11.1m | ecosystem: Environmental > Aquatic > Freshwater > Lake | place: Democratic Republic of the Congo... | reverse complement strand
CAACGAGTGGGTGTGGTAATCCGTCACGACGGACACAGGGTGCTTTTACTGACCTCCCTGCCATGCGTATAATGCGCGCTTTGCCTAGGATCACTGGTTATGCGCATCATTCAGAAAGCCCTGACTTTTGACGACATTCTGCTCGTCCCCGCCTATTCCAACGTTCTGCCGCGCGATGTCAGTCTGCGTACCCAGCTGACGCGCAACATCACTCTCAACATTCCGCTGTTGTCCGCGGCCATGGATACCGTTACGGAAGGCCGCTTGGCCATCGCGCTGGCCCAGGAGGGCGGTATCGGCATTGTGCACAAGAATATGACGGCGGCCGAACAGGCAGCCGAGATTGCCAAGGTCAAGCGTTTTGAAAGTGGCGTCGTCAAAGATCCGATCACAATCACGCCGGAAATGAGTGTGCGGGATGTTTTAGGTTTGACCCGCCGGCACAAGATTTCCGGTTTGCCGGTGGTGCAGGGCAAACAACTGGTCGGCATTGTGACCAATCGTGATGTGCGTTTTGAAAGTAATCTGGATCAACCGATCAGCAGCATCATGACGCCGCGCGAGCGTCTGATTACCGTCAGGGAAAATGCCAGTCTGGATGAGGCGCGCAACCTGATGCACAAGCACCGGATCGAACGTGTGCTGGTGGTCAATGAGGCGTTCGAGTTGCGTGGCCTGATGACCGTCAAGGATATTCTCAAATCCAGCGAGCATCCCAGTGCATCCAAGGACAGCCAGGGACGTTTGCGGGTTGGCGCTGCGGTCGGTGTCGGTGCAGGTACCGAAGAGCGCGTAACCCTGCTGGCGGAAGCCGGAGTGGACGTGATCGTTGTTGATACCGCGCACGGTCATTCGCAAGGCGTTCTGGATCGTGTCAAATGGGTCAAGACGCATTTTCCGCAGGTTGAAGTCATCGGTGGAAATATTGCCACCGGCGCTGCCGCGAAGGCCTTGATGGATCACGGCGCCGACGGCGTCAAGGTTGGCATCGGCCCCGGCTCGATTTGTACGACCCGCATTGTTGCCGGCGTAGGGGTGCCGCAGATTGCGGCAATTCAGAATGTTGCGCAGGCTCTGCAGGGGACTGGCGTTCCGCTGGTGGCCGATGGCGGCATTCGTTTTTCCGGCGATATTGCCAAGGCTGTTGCTGCCGGCGCGAATGCGGTGATGCTAGGGGGGTTGTTCGCGGGTACGGAAGAGGCCCCGGGTGAAATCGAATTGTTCCAGGGGCGCTCCTACAAATCCTATCGCGGTATGGGCAGTTTGGGCGCGATGCAGCAAGGATCCAGCGACCGCTATTTCCAGGATAACGTCAGCAATCAGGACAAGCTGGTGCCGGAAGGTGTCGAGGGCCGCGTTCCTTACAAGGGCAGCGTGCTTGCCGTGATTCATCAGTTGATGGGCGGCTTGCGTGCCAGCATGGGTTACCTCGGCTGTCCGGACATTGCGACCATGCATGCCAAAGCGGAGTTCGTGGAGATTTCCAGCGCGGGCATTCGTGAATCGCACGTTCACGATGTGCAGATCACCAAGGAAGCACCAAACTATCACGTTGATTAAATGAAGGCGGAGGAATCCGCCTTTTTTGTTTCTGGTTCTAATCATGCACAAAAAAATTCTGATCCTTGATTTCGGTTCCCAATACACGCAGCTGATCGCGCGCCGCGTGCGCGAGACGCAGGTCTATTGCGAACTGCATCCCTGGGATATGAGCGCCGACGAGATTCGTGCTTTTGCGCCGTCAGGCATCATTCTTTCCGGCGGACCCAACTCGGTGTACGAGGAAGAAACGCCCAAAGCGCCGCAAGTCGTATTCGAGCTGGGTGTGCCCGTGCTGGGAATTTGCTACGGTATGCAGACCATGGCCGCTCAACTCGGGGGCAAGGTGGAGAGTGGCAAGGTGCGCGAGTTCGGCTACGCGGAAATCCGTGCCCACGGACACTCGAAGCTATTCAACGGTATTCAGGATAAATCCAACGCCGAAGGCCATGGCTTGCTCGACGTCTGGATGAGCCACGGCGACAAGGTCACCGCATTGCCGCCTGGATTTGCGGCCATCGCATCCAACGCGGCCACGCCGTTTGCCGCGATGGCCGACGAGTCGCGCCGTTTTTATGCCGTGCAATTTCACCCCGAGGTGACACACACCCATCAGGGCAAGGCAATTCTTGGGCGTTTCGTGCACGATATTTGCGGTTGCGGGCAAGACTGGAACATGCCGGATTACATTGCCGAGGCCGTGGAGAAAATCCGGGCGCAGGTGGGCGACGAGGAGGTAATTCTCGGCCTGTCCGGCGGGGTTGATTCTTCCGTCGCGGCAGCGCTGATTCATCGCGCCATCGGTGATCAGCTGACCTGCGTGTTTGTGGACAACGGTTTGTTGCGCCTGAACGAGGGCGCGCAAGTGATGGAGACTTTTGGCAAGAATCTGCACATGAAGGTGATTCACGTCGATGCGAGCCAAGAGTTTATGAGCCACCTCGCCGGCGTGACCGATCCGGAGCAGAAACGCAAAATTATCGGGCGTGAATTTGTCGAGGTGTTCCAGCGCCAATCGGCCAAACTACAACAGGCAAAATGGTTGGCGCAGGGAACTATTTATCCTGATGTGATTGAATCTGCTGGAGCGAAAACCAAAAAAGCACATACTATTAAGTCTCACCATAATGTGGGCGGTTTGCCGGAAACCTTGCACCTCAAGCTGCTCGAGCCGTTGCGTGAGCTTTTCAAGGACGAAGTCCGCGAGCTTGGTATTGCGTTGGGTTTGCCGGCGGATATGGTTTATCGCCACCCGTTCCCCGGCCCCGGGCTGGGCGTGCGTATCCTAGGCGAAGTCAAAAGCGAATACGCTGACCTGCTGCGGCGTGCCGATGCGATTTTTATCGAAGAACTACATGCCGCCAAAGATGCGGAAGGTAGAAGTTGGTACGACAAAACCTCCCAGGCGTTTACGGTGTTTTTGCCGGTGAAATCCGTAGGTGTGATGGGTGACGGGCGCACCTACGAATGGGTGGTGAGCCTGCGTGCTGTACAAACTCAGGATTTTATGACGGCGCACTGGGCGCATTTGCCCTATGATCTGCTGGGCAAAGTTTCCAATCGAATCATCAACGAAGTGCGTGGCATCAATCGCGTGGTCTATGATGTTTCCGGCAAGCCGCCGGCAACAATCGAGTGGGAGTAGATCTCTTTGCCTTGACCTGACTGCTTGGCCGGCAAATAATGCCGCTTCGCACCCCGGAACGGGGTGCGTTTCCGGAGATTGGTATGCCACTTAATCAGCGAATCCGACTTGCACTCGCGATAACACTTTCCTTGCTTCCTCTTTTTGTTCACGCTGAACCTGTGGCGCGAAAATCTCTGGCGGCATCCACGCTGGTCAAAACTGAATCCGGTCAAGTCAGGGGTGTCTACCGACATGATGTGCTGGAGTTTCGCGGGATTCCCTACGCTGCATCACCTGCAGGCAGGTTGCGTTGGGAACCGCCGCAATCTCCCACCCGCTGGACCGGCGTACGCGACGCGAGCCGATTCGGAAGCGCTTGTCCACAAGTTGCCCGCTTTGGTTTGACCGAGGCAAGCAGCAATGAAGATTGCCTCACGATCAATGTCAGCGCGCCCAAGTTGCGTCGGAGCGGTGAAAAACTTCCGGTCATTGTCTGGATTCACGGTGGTGCCTTTGTCGGTGGCGGAAGCAATCAGTATCGTCTTGACGCTTTGGTGCGCCAAGGTAAAGTGGTTGCCGTGTCGATGAATTACCGGCTGGGGGTGTTTGGTTTTATGGCGCACCCTGCGTTCCCCGCAGCCTACAACGGTGATCTCGGGATCGAAGATCAGCGTGCCGCATTGCGCTGGGTGAAGCGGAATATCGCGGCGTTCGGTGGTGATCCCGATAATGTTACGGTGGGCGGCGAATCGGCTGGTGGCGGTTCCGTGTGCCAGCACCTGGCTTCGCCGGAACATGTCGAAGGCTTGTTTCAAAAAGCATTGGTGCAAAGCGCTGGGTGTTTGCAGCCGCTACCAACGCTGGAAGACGCGCAGCAATTCGGACTTAAGGTTGCGGCAGAAGTGGGTTGTACTGATTCGGTCACTGCTTTGCAGTGTTTACGCAAAACACCGCTGAAAACCTTGCTGGATGCCGGAACCAAAGTGGCCGGGAGTGCGGTGATGTCGTTCTCTCCGGTTGTCGGTACGCAGACGGTTCCGCGCTCGGTATCGGAAGCGCTGAAAACCGGTCAGATAGTGAAATTGCCGCTCATTATGGGCGGAACCCGCGACGAACTACGCCTCTATGTTGGCTATGACGTTCAGGCCGGGCACACCGTGACGGCAGAAAATTTCATGGACTGGTTACAAAAGGTTTACGGCTCAACCGAGCGTGAGCGGCAACAGCAGATTCCCGCGCAGGTGGCGCAGGCTTATCCCTTGCTGGACGATGTGGTGCCGCCGGAACAGCTGGGGAGCATCATGTCCGATTTTACGCCGCACGTCGGTATCAATAATTGCCTGTATTTGCGTACGGGCGCAGCTTTTGCCCGTTACGCGCCGGTGTATCAGTTTGAATTCGCCGACCGTAATGCTCCGGTCCTCGGTGTTGGTATTCCCGCTCAGCCAGATCCCGGGTTCGAGCTCGGCGCCGTGCATTCCTCGGAGCTGAATTACCTGTTTCCGAATCTTTCCAATACCGCAAAAATCGACGCGCCTGATTTGGCGCCGGCTTCGCAGGCGATTGCCGATCTAATGCTGGCCTATTGGGGCAGTTTTGCCCATACGGGTGAACCCCGCGCCGAAGGCGGTCCGGTGTGGTCCAGACTGGGATTGCCGGATTCGGTAATGCGTTTCGAACCGGGAAAAACGAATTTGTACAACGCGTGGGAAGGACATCATTGCGATTTCTGGCGTGCCCGCTATCCCGAGCGTTTGATGTAGGACACCTGTGATGAATGACTCCCGGTTTTTCTCGTTCGCGATTATGGTTGCCTCGCTCTGGGTGGGAGGTTTATGGATTGGCGGGTATCTGGCGGTCCCGGTGTTATTTGGGGCGCAGCCTGACCGCCAGTTGGCAGGCATGTTGGCAGGTGAGATCTTTAGTCGCATGGCACTGCTGGATATGCTGTGTGCCTCCTACCTGTTGATTTTTACTTGGTTCGGAGTGCGCGAGAAAATCTCGAAGCGGCGCCTGTTTGTGACGCTATTAACGATGCTGCTCTTCCTGCTGGTTATCGATTTTGGCTTGCAACCGGCAATGGGGCAGCTGAAGCAGGCTGCTTTGCCTATGGATGTTATGCATAGTCCGCTGGCTAGTCAGTTTTCTTTGTTGCACGGAGTGTCGAGCTTGCTTTATCTGGCTGAAAGCCTGCTGGGATTGTGGCTATTGTGGTACTTGTCTACAGTGACGAGAGGTGGTCAGCGAATCTGAGCTAATATTTTCAATGAATATCAAAAGGATGCACATGCCGGGCAGGTGTGAAATATTAATTTGGAATTCCGGCCATCTTTGATACAATGCGGTCGGTTTTTTAACATCAATTACAGGGTAGGAGAATTAAATGTCTATTGAACAACGCGTCAAGAAAATCGTTTCCGAACAGTTGGGTGTGAATGAGGCAGAAGTTAAGAACGAGTCCTCTTTCGTCAACGATCTGGGTGCGGATTCTCTGGATACCGTTGAGCTGGTGATGGCGCTCGAAGAAGAGTTCGAGTGCGAGATCCCCGATGAGGATGCAGAAAAAATCACTTCTGTGCAGCAGGCGATCGACTACGTCTTGGCACACCAGCAGTAAAGTTTTCTCCTTTAGTTTCAAGTGGGGTCAGTTTGTCTAAGCGCAGAGTAGTTGTTACCGGACTGGGGATTATTTCCCCGGTTGGTACAGGGATTTCCACGGCCTGGCAGAACATCATTGCAGGCCAATCCGGAATCACTAAAATCACCCGTTTTGATGCCAGCGCGCTGGCGTGTCAGGTGGCAGGCGAGGTCAAGGATTTTGACGTGACGCAGTACTTGCCCGCCAAGGATGCGCGCCGCATGGATCGCTTCATTCATTTGGGGCTGGTGGCCGGTATGGAAGCCTTCAAGGATTCCGGGCTGGAAGTGACCGAGCAGAATGCCGAGCGTATTGGCGTCAATATCGGTTCGGGCATTGGTGGTTTGCCGATGATCGAGGATACCCATAGCGACTACATCTCAAACGGTCCACGCAAAATTTCGCCGTTCTTCATCCCGGGTACTATCATCAACATGATATCCGGCAACCTGTCGATCATGTATGGTCTCAAGGGTCCAAATCTCGCGATGGTTTCCGCCTGTACCACCGGTACACATTGCGTGGGTGAATCTGCCCGTGTGATCGAGTATGGCGATGCCGATGTGATGATTTGCGGTGGCGCTGAATCTACCATTTGCCCACTCGCCGTGGGTGGGTTTTCGGCCGCACGCGCACTGAGCACCCGTAATGATGACCCGGCAACCTCCAGTCGTCCCTGGGACAAGGATCGCGACGGGTTCGTAATGGGCGAGGGCGCCGGTGTGTTGGTGCTGGAAGAATACGAACATGCCAAGGCGCGTGGCGCAAGAATCTACGCCGAGCTGGCCGGTTACGGCATGAGCGGCGATGCCTATCACATGACTTCACCCTCGACCGATGGCCCCAAGCGCAGCATGCTGAACGCGCTGCGCAATGCCGGTCTGAATCCCGATCAGGTGGATTATGTCAATGCGCACGGCACCTCGACACCGATGGGTGACAAGAACGAGACCGATGCGATCAAGCTCGCTTTCGCTGACCATGCGCACAAGCTGGTGGTGAGCTCGACCAAATCAATGACGGGTCACTTGCTGGGCGGTGCTGGTGGAGTTGAATCGGTGTTCTGTGCGTTGGCCGTGCATCATCAGATTGCGCCGCCGACCATCAATATCATCGAGCAGGATCCGGAATGTGATCTGGATTATTGTGCCAATGCCGCACGCGATATGAAGATCGATGTCGCGGTGAACAACAACTTTGGTTTCGGCGGAACCAACGGCACGCTGGTATTCCGCAAGATCTGATCGGCGCGGCAATGCGGGTCAACGGGGAGGTAGCCGATTCGATCAGCATCCGTGACCGCGGCTTTCTTTATGGGGACGGGGTGTTTCGCACCATGCTTGCTCAACAAGGCAAGCTCCGTCATTGGCCTTCGCATCTGAAAAAGTTACAGCAGGATTGTCGGGCACTGGGCATTAATTGCCCCGCACCTGAACAACTTGTTGTCGAACTGGAAAGCCTTCTCCTTACCCATTCGCAGGGCGTCATCAAACTGATCGTTACACGCGGGCAGGGCGGGCGCGGTTACGCACCGCCGGTCGCCCAAGTTTCCCATCATGCCTGGGATGTGTTTCCGTTACCCGAATATCCGGAAGCATGGCGTCAACAGGGGATCAAACTTCGCTTGTGTGATATTCGCCTGTCGCATCAGCCGCGCCTTGCCGGCATCAAACATCTTAATCGCCTTGAAAACGTACTGGCTGCTGCCGAGTGGCGGGCGGCAGATATCGCCGAAGGTCTTTTGCTGGATGTTGAGGGCAATCTCATTGAAGGCACGCGCAGCAATCTTTTTTTTGTGCGCAGCGGACGGTTATACACGCCGGATCTGTCGCGTTGCGGTGTGGCCGGGGTGCAACGCGAACGCGTGCTGGCTTGGGCCGTATCACGCGGAATTTCCGTGGAAATTGGCAACTTTCCGCTGGAAGCGCTGGTACAGGCCGACGAGGCATTTATGGTGAACAGTGTCATCGGTCTATGGCCGGTGCAATCTTTTCAAAGGCGGCGATGGAATAATTTTCCACTGGCGCTGGAAATTGCCGGATATCTTGCGGGAGCGCATGAATGATTCGCCGTTTCTTGATTTGGATATTGCTCCTAGTAATGGTTTCAGTCGGTAGTCTGGTTTACTACAGCCTGCGCCCCCTCTCACTGGAGATTTTGCCACTTGAGTTCGACCTGAAGCAGGGAAGCTCGTTAAAAACCGCCGCGCGCGAATTGCAGCAGGCCGGCATATTGGGTCAGGACTGGCCGTTCGTGCTGCTGGTTCGTCTGCTGGGTGCGGCCGGTGAAATCAAGGCAGGTAGCTATTCGCTGACGCACAATCTCTCGCCGCTGGAACTGGCGCAAATGATCACGCGGGGTGATGTTAACTTGCGCCAAGTGCGAATTGTCGAGGGTTGGGCTTTTGGTCAAATGCGGGAAGCGCTGAACGCCAGCCCGTATTTGGCGCATGACTCCCTGGAACTGACGGATGCACAATTGTTGCAAGCGATCGGTGCGCCAGAATCGCATCCGGAGGGACTGTTCTTCCCAGATACTTACCACTTCGCGACAGGTACGAGCGATTTGGATATCTACCGGCATGCCTATGAAACGATGCAACGAAAGCTGCAGGAAGCTTGGGAAACGCGTGAACCTGATCTGCCTGTGGCAACGCCTTACCAAGTGCTGATTTTGGCTTCGATCGTGGAAAAGGAAACTGGTGCCCCGTTCGATCGCAGCAAAATCGCGGGGGTTTTTGTGAACCGCCTGAAAATCGGCATGATGCTACAAACCGATCCTTCAGTGATTTACGGTATCGGCCCGCAATTCGACGGAAATTTACGCAAGCGCGATCTGCTGCAGGACAATCCCTACAACACCTACCGGCGCGTGGGATTGACGCCGACCCCAATTTCATTGCCAGGCGCAGACGCGATCAACGCCGCAGTACATCCGGCACACACCGACGCGTTATACTTTGTCGCCCGCGGCGACGGCACCTCTTATTTTTCCAGCAATCTGAACGAGCATAATCGGGCGGTTAACCGCTTCCAGAAATGAATAAATTTATTACCTTTGAAGGCATGGATGGCGCCGGTAAAAGCACACACCTGACTTGGTTCGCGGACGCTTTGCGCGCCCGTGGTCACGAGGTTGTGGTGACGCGCGAACCGGGCGGAACGCCGCTGGGAGAGCAACTGCGCGAAATTCTTTTGCACCAGCCTATGAGTATAGGTACGGAGGCTTTGCTGATGTTCGCTGCCCGGCTTGAGCATATCGAGCAGGTGATTCGCCCCGCGCTGCAGGCCGGTCAATGGGTGCTCTCGGATCGTTTTACTGATGCAACTTTTGCTTATCAGGGCGGTGGTCGCGGTATGGATTGGACAAAACTGGCCGCGCTGGAGCATTGGGTCCACGCTGATGTTCAACCTGATCTGACTCTGTTTTTTGATGTGCCGGTGGCGGTGGCGCGGCAGCGCTTATCAGCCAACGCAAGTCTCGACCGTTTTGAACAGGAGCACGCCGATTTCTTCGAGCGGGTGCGGGCAGGTTACCACCGTCGTGTCGCCCAAAATCCGCAACGCTACGTATTGATCGATGCTTCAGTGGCCCTGAGCGAGGTTAAATCAAAGCTCGAGAAGGTGCTTGCATCTATCTGATATGAATCAAATATACCCATGGCTGTCCGGAGATTTTGAACGCCTGCAGAAATTGCGTGAGCGTCTGCCGCACGGCATTTTGTTAAGCGGAATCGCCGGTCTCGGCAAGTTCGATCTTGCGCTGAATTTTGCCCAAAGCTTGTTGTGTGAGGCGCCCGTCGCTACTGGCGAATCTTGCGGCAAGTGCGCGGCCTGCCACTGGTTTGAACAGGGCTCGCATCCGGATTTTCGCCTGCTGCAGCCGGATAGTTTGAGCCAGGAAAATGCCGAAGATGAAAAAGGCAAAAAGGCCAGTAAACAGATTTCTGTCGACCAGGTTCGGGGGCTGTCAGATTTTGTGGGGATGACTTCGCATCGTGGCGGCCATCGGGTAGTACTGGTCTATCCGGCCGAAAGCATGAACAGCAACGCGGCGAACGCGTTGCTGAAAAGTCTCGAAGAACCGCCGGCCGGACTTATTTTTATTCTCGTGTCGCACCAACCCCAGCGATTGCTGCCCACCATTCTGAGCCGCTGCCTCAAATTTCCGCTGGCGGCACCGGACAGAGAGAGCGTTTTGCGCTGGCTCAAACAAAACGGTGTGCCGCAGCCGGAAATCGCATTTGCCGCTGCCGGTTATGCACCGCTCTACGCACTGGAAAATGTCGACGAAATCCAGCAAGCTACGCGCGAAAAATTGCTGCATGCTGTGCGACAACCTGCCGCGATGGATGTTTTTGCGTTGGCCGAAACGTTGCAAAAAACCGACCAGACCCAAGTTGTCCAATGGTTGCAGCAATGGGCTTACGACTTACTCGCTACCCGCCTGACCGGGCAGCCGCGCTACCATCTTGCCGATGCGGTAACCATTCGGCAGCTTGTCGCCGGGATTGATCCGCTGCCTCTGGCGCAATTGCAACGGCTGCTGCAAACCGCCAAACGCGAGGCGGGTCACACGCTCAATCCTAAGCTGTTTTTTGAGTCGCTGCTGCTGACCTATCGCCAACTGTTGCTGGAATAGAAATGCCTTTTATCGATTCCCATTGTCACCTGAATTTTCCGGATTTGCGCGGCAGCCTGCCCGAGTTGCTGCAACGCATGCAGGAAAACACGGTCAGCCATGCGCTTTGTGTCTCAGTCAATCTGGAAGATTTTCCACAAGTCCTCGCGCTGGCGGAGGCACATCCAAATTTGTACGCCTCTGTGGGTGTACATCCCGATTACGAAGGTGTTGAAGAGCCTGATGTAAGCGGCTTGGTCGAGCTGGCCGACCATCCCAGAATCGTCGCGATTGGTGAAACCGGGCTGGATTATTTCCGTCTTAAGGGAGATTTGGAATGGCAGCGCGAACGCTTCCGCACCCACATTCGCGCGGCCAAACTCAGCGGCAAACCGCTAATTGTCCATACCCGTGAAGCCTCGGATGACACCCTGCGCATTCTGGCGGAAGAGGGCGCCCATGAGATCGGCGGCGTCATGCATTGTTTTACCGAAAGCTGGGCCGTTGCCGAAGCCGCACTGGCGCTGGATTTTTATATTTCGTTCTCGGGCATCGTTACGTTCAAGAATGCTGCGCAAGTGAAGGAGGTCGCGCAACGCGTGCCGCTTGATCGCATGCTGATCGAAACCGACGCGCCTTATCTCGCGCCGGCGCCGCATCGCGGTAAACTGAACCAGCCCGCATATGTCCGGCATGTCGCCGAGGAAATTGCACGCTTGCGCGGCCTTGTTGTGGAGGAAGTCGGGCAGCGCACGACTGAAAATTTTCAGCGCTTGTTTGGCGTCCAGTAAAAAATTTTTCAGAGATATTGACAGCTTTTTGAATATCTCTATAATGCGCACCTCGTTTGCGGGAGTAGCTCAGTTGGTAGAGCGCAACCTTGCCAAGGTTGAGGTCGAGAGTTCGAGACTCTTCTCCCGCTCCAGACAAGTTGAGGGAAAGCAAAGTGCTTTCCCTTAATCATTTCAAGCCAGTGTTATTCGCACGGCGCGGTAGCAAAGCGGTTATGCACCGGATTGCAAATCCGTGTAGGTCGGTTCGACTCCGGCCCGCGCCTCCAACGCCCGCCCGGGTGGTGAAATTGGTAGACACAACGGACTTAAAATCCGTCGAGGCTTAACCCCTCGTACCGGTTCGATTCCGGTTCCGGGCACCATTTGCCACTCTCGTCTGCTGGAAACATTTGAGAT
>Ga0172375_10010999_pt1 | contig 11616 bp, 10 predicted proteins | sample LakKiv1m_FD_114537 | JGI IMG/M metagenome (GOLD analysis project Ga0172375, IMG submission 114537) | Freshwater microbial communities from Kabuno Bay, South-Kivu, Congo - kab_092012_11.1m | ecosystem: Environmental > Aquatic > Freshwater > Lake | place: Democratic Republic of the Congo... | reverse complement strand
TACTTAAGACCTTCTTGAAGTAGCAAGGGTGGGTATCGAACCCACTACCTGCGGTTTATGAATCCGCCGCTCTAACCATTTGAGCTACCTTGCCATAACGTAAGTTCCCCTATTTTACCAATTATCCTTAGTTTTTGGTATAATAACCACGTTAGTCAATCGTGCGGGGGGAAGGTGAGTATCTTGCGAGGCTCATAATCTCGCTTAACTGGGGAGCGTGACCCCAGCCCCGCAACCATATAAGCTTATTTGATAAGCAATAACCATTTCTGATAGTTGGTCAGTTTTTCACCTGTTTCGGCCGGATTCAATGAATCTTTCTCCGAAGAACTTGTCTCGGGCAGTACGGCTATCACCTCATGTTCCTTTTGCATATTTAATTTTTCCCTGATTAGTTTTTCTCTATACTCTCCTTTTTGAACCTGACTTAGCCTCAACCTTAGCTCTTGGTTTTTGGCCTCTTCAGCCGCCAAACCCCTTTTAGCTTCATCTATCCTTGAAAAACCTTTTTTCATCTGCCATACATCTCTGGCCAAAGAAACAATCATAAACCATCCCAGAACTAAAATTATCGCCTTGGATAAACCCTTTTTGTTTCCACCTTGGTTGTTTCGTATTGAGGCTTGCATTAATAGAACCTAGAGTGTTATAATAAGTGTCATCAATTTAAATAAGCCCTATGGAACAATCTGAACTCAACATCAAGCAGGCAGTAACCGCTTTTAAAGGCCACTTGGCTCAACAAGGCAGGGCTTCTGCGACTATTTTAGCCTACTCTAAAGATATAGAGCAACTCGCTGACTTCGCTTTAAAGTCAGGCAAGGCAAATCTCAATGAAATCAAAAAAGAGGACATTGATGGTTTTAAGGCTGATTTAGCTTCAAACAACTACACCACCAAGTCTATATCAAGAAAAATTAATTCCATAAAGGCATTCTTTAGCTACGTTCAAGCAAATGGTTTGATCGCAGAAAATCCTGCCACTGGAGTTTCTCATCCTAAATACGATATAAAACCTCCTCGTATCCTCAACAAAATTGAGTATCGTGCTCTCCGTGACGCCTGTCGTGAAGATATTCGTATGGCTGCCATAGTCGAGCTTCTTCTCCAAACTGGTATGCGTATTTCTGAACTCGCAAACCTAAAAGTAAACGACATCGATATTGCCTCCAACCAACTTACCATTCGTGCTTACGAGTCTCATCCTGAACGTACCATACCCTTAAACCAACCGGCAAAAGAATCTTTGGAAAAATACCTATCTACACGCCCAAAAAGCGGTAACACTTCAGTATTCATCACAAAAACAGGTAATACCTTCCTAATCAGAAACATCCGCTCCAATCTGGATAGATATTTCCACAATGCTGGAATCGAAAATGCCAAAGTAAACGACCTTAGACATACTTTTATTGCTCAACAGCTTACTTCCGGCAGTCCCCTAGTCTATATCAGTAAATTAGTCGGACACAAAAGACTCTCAACCACTGAGAAATATCTCGAATTCATTTCCGAGAAACCGGCCAAGGACAAGCCAAAACTTATCGACCTTTAAACAAAAATTAAAGTCAAAAATTAAAAGAACTAGCCCTTTTGGACTAGTTTTTTTAATGCTTTTAGTGTCGTTTCGGATAAAAACCCGAGCACTTCACCCATCTTTTCTACACTCCCCACAGCCATCGCCAACCAGCCTACTGTGGTTTTTCGGGTATCTTCAATAATTAAAAATGCGTTTCTCACCCCATTTATCTCCAATTGCTCACCGGTAATTTCATCTTCAAGGTAAATTGTGACCGGATTCCCGGTCTTTCCTAGGTCAAGATTGCCGGAAATAACCATTTCTTGAGGCCATGAATTCGAAATCAGTGAATCATCTAGATCCTCTTCAGGTTGAGCCACCCTCAAAACTCTATCATGTCTTACCTTTACCTTAGATTTTTTATTTTTTTCTTTCATTTCAAAGTGGGCCGACCAGGATTCGGACCTGGGACATCGAAGGTATAAGCTTCGCGCTCTAACCAGCTGAGCTATCGGCCCATGGTCTGTATTTTACTACACACGCCTACAACTTTGCCCTTCTTTCTAAAGCTTCTTCAACTTCATCGGCGTCTCTGCCAAACTTCAATCTTGAAAGTTCTTTTATCATCCTGGATACTTCAGGGCTTCCTGTGGCCTTTTCAGCTTTAAGGTCTCGCCCCACATTCATCGAGAAAGGAGGCACCGGGGTTCCGCTCACGATAGTTTTTACATACATAGTTTGTGCAGGAATATTAGCCAAATCAGACTCGTTGAACACAGGTTCAAACTCTTTTGCCAATATCGCTGCATCTTGCACACCCACTCTGTAGTTCATCAAAGTTCCACAGTTTCCAAAAATAGCATCTCTAACCTGTTCATCGAGCTGACTGACGAATTGATTAGCCAGTACCAAACCAACCCCATATTTACGCACTTCAGATAGCATTTGCGCAAAATCAGGAGTGGCAAAATTTTGGAATTCATCGACATATAGGTAGAATGGTCTTCTCTGTTCTTTTGGCATATCCTGCCTTGATAGTGCAGCAGCCAATATTTTCGGCACTAGAACTAATCCCAAAAAGTTTGCATCCTCCTCGCCTAACAGTCCTTTTGCTAACTTTAAGAAAACTATTTTACTTGTATCCATTGCTTCTCTAAAGTTCAACGTGCTTTTTTCTTGTCCAATAATATTACGCACCAATTTGTTTGTAACAAATTTACCGAACTTGGATGCAATATAGTCCAATGTTTCTGATTTATGGAAATCACTTGTTTGAGCTATTTGATCTGTCCAATATCTCTTTACAATTGGATCCTTTACCGCCGGAATTAAATCCTGGACAAACTTTTGATCGGTTAACACCCTATTCACTTCGATAAAAGTCGCTCCTGGAATGGCTTCGCCCACAGTCAACATAGCGTTTCTGATTGCGTGTTCAAAACGAGGCCCAATAATACCCGATTTATGTGGATCGTAAAGTTTATACATTAAGTTGATGATCGAAGAAGCCACCTGCTGCATTTCCTCCATCGTCTTAACCTCCAACAAATTAAATCCGATTGGTCTTTCTCTGTCAGACGGATCAAAGAAAATCACATCTTCCGCTCTTTCCGGAGGTACCAATTCCATAAGCTCTTCAATACCTTCACCATGTGGTTCCATAAAACACAACCCTTTTCCGGCTCTCATATCTTGAAGAATCATCGCCTTAAGTAGTTCTGTCTTACCGGTACCGGTCTTTCCAATGACATACATATGTCTCATGCGATCCTGCTCACTCATATATATATTTCGTTCTTGTCCACGATAAATAGATCTTCCAAGCCACAAACCGGAATCGGGGAATCCTCCCGTTGCAGGTGCACTCTTTGCCGTCAACCAATAAATATGAGGCGTTTCGATTGTTTTATTGGGTAGATGCCAAACTGTAGCCAATTCATCTACCGACAACACCGAATTATTCCCCCACAGATTCTGATAACGGTAAACAAAATCCATCATAAACATCTGTTTAAAATGGATATCTCTTCCTTTAAAGTTATTTTGGTTACTACTAAATTGCGAGAAGCTTCCTTTGAGATTTGATAGGTTTGCTTTTGCTTGTCCCTCAGTTGGGGCTATACTAATCATCCTAACACTAGTTAAGAATCCTACCTTATTACATTTGTTTGTTATCGCTTCGAGATCTTGTGGATTTAGTTTGTATTTTGCTTTTTCCGGATCAGCTTCATCTTTCTTTAACTTTGCAACATAATTCTCTCCTGACTTACTCCAATCGGATTCTGCCGGAGAAATAATTATCTGCACAGCCGCAGCTTCATTATCACCAAATTTTGCCAACGATGAGGTAATTGAGGACAGAGGATCTACAGGAAGTTCTTTAAAGGCTTTTATTGGCCTAAAACTATTATTTTTCAGAACTAACTCGGCAAAAGCAACCTTCGCGTCTTTATAAAAAATATTGTATTCGTCTACTTGTTTTACTTGTGTTCCCGGATAAGTACCGGCCACCATTTTCTCTACAAGCTCGACATTATCCTTATGACACGAAATATAAAATCTTATATCTTCTTTTTTTCCCACGATCTCTAAAGACAAATGAGATTGTGATTTAAATTTTTGCCAAAAACCACCCTTCTTGATTGAAAACAAAGATGAGAACATCTGTTCCACCGCATCAATCTTTACCTCATTTTCTCTTGGAACCGCCATTTCCATTAATACAAAATTCAAACTTGTTTCTTCTCTATTTCTATTACGAATCCAAATCATAAAAAGCATCCAAGACAAAACGACAGCGACAGATATCAATGCCAAACCAAGCACTATTACAAACAAATACTGAATCCAATAGCTTAAATCGATCATTAGTTATTTGATGGTGGTGAATAAAACACCCTCCCTGGATATTTTTTAATCATAAAAACACACCATTCTGCTAGCCATCTTACTCCTTCGGCCACTTTGTTGTGCAGTCCCACCTCTACTTCCTTTTGATTTAGAGGTAAAACAATTTTTGGTTTGCCACTTTGTGCAAACTGCGATGACACAACCCTACCCATGTCAACCGGTTTTACTTGCTGCTGTTGTGGTTGAGCTACCTGTTGCTGTTGTGGTTGTTGATTCTCTACCTGTTTTTCCACTTTCTCTACATACCCCTGCATTTCACGAGTTGCAATCTGTTCTGGAGTTGGTTGAGGTTCAAATTCTTTACCTATGGCAGGCATACTTTAACTATACCAATTTTTTTATCTAAAAATATTCACAAATCCATTAATAATCCAGACCTCGTTTTGCAAATACACCCTTATCAAACGGGTGTTTAATTTTTTTCATCTCTGTCACAAGATCCGCTTTGTTAATTAACGTCTCTGACACATCATGGCCTGTCAACACCAAATCCGTCTTACCTCTCTTCTTTATTAGTTCTAAAACATCCTTTTCAAAAACCAATCCTTCTTTTAATGCTTGAACTAATTCATCTAGTACCAGTAGATCAACCCCTTGTTCTTCCAATATTTTATTTGCCAAAGACAAAGCTTCTTCTGCCGCTCTTTGATGTTCTTCCGGCTCACTAAAATCTGCCACCCCCCTAAGGTTATTCTTTTGTTTATCTCCTTTAATATAAAATCCTTTCCCGGCCCAATACATCTCCAACAAATCCGGAAAATACCTAATCAGTCTCTTTTCTGAGATCGCCCAATCTTCTCCCTTGAACCAACTGATCCAAACCACCCTTTTTTCAAGGCACAACATTCTGGTCGTCACTCCCAAAGCAGCAGAGGTCTTACCTTTTCCGTCTCCGGTAAATATATAGACCAGCCCTTTTTCTTCTTTATACATCTATGACAACTTTATCAAATTGGTGAAAATATAGAAAATACTATTGTGTTATAACACTGTCCTGCTCTAACCCGTTGGTCACCATCAATAAAAACGGATCACAAACATAAAAAACATCGATATAAAGGAGAAAAGGAAGCGCACCAAACCGCTAGCAGTGTCAGCAAAAGAATGCTAGTAATCAAAATCACCTAATATCATTAAATATCCTTTTTTTGCGCTTGTCAAATAGATCACAGAAAAATAATCAATATGTATCAAAAGCCCTCTTATCATATAACAAGAGGGCTTTAATTAACTAAAGGTTAGCACTTACTTGCACCGCAAGAATAGCATTTGGCGCACCCCTCTTCAAGCACCATCGATGCTTGACCGCACTCAGAACATAAATCCCCTCTTTTATTTGTCAAAGGTAATTCTTGTTGAGTCGCTATCAACTCTGTTGTTTCCTCTGCACCGCTTTGATTACCGACACTACTCTTCAAGTACTCTCTCAGAACTTTTGCCACCCCATCAGCCAAACTTCTCACTCTGTTATTTCCAAAACCAATAGTCTCTGTTCCCCCTATTCCGGATAATTGTTCGACTACAGACTCTGCCACTGCTTTAGCAGGATAGCGTGACGGAACTCTAAGAGATAATGATATCAACCTACCAATTGCCTCTGCATCTGCCATTACATGTGTCCCCGCCTTACCTACATTAATAAATACTTCGAAAGGATTCCCTGCTTCGTCGGCATTGATGACAACGAAGGCACTTCCTACAGGTGTGTTTACTTTATAGGTGTTCCCTTGAAGTTTGTGAGGCCTCACTCTCATGTCTACAGCTCCATCATCCTCTATTATGTGGACCTCTTCCTTCTTCTCTTCTAGTTTTGTTCCCACATTTAGCACTTGCCATTCCTTGCATCCGTCTCTATATATTGTTATTCCTTTGCATCCTAGATCATATGCCGAAATATATGCCTTAGCTACATCATCAACGGTTGCCTCATGTGGCAAATTAATTGTTTTACTAACTGCATTATCCGTGTACTCTTGCCAAGCAGCCTGCATTTTTACATGCCACTCTGGTGTTATCTCATGAGCCGTTACCAGCACTCTTTGCCATTTCTCTGGCACCAAACCAACTCCATGTACATTTCCAATCTCGGCGACCTTCGATGCCAACTTCTCACTCCAAAAACCCTCTCTCTCAGCCAATTCTTTAAATGCCGGATCTGTAAAATACATTTCTCTATTCAAAGATTCATCTTTCACCATGTGCTTGTAAGCAAGAGCAAACACTGGTTCACATCCACCGCTAGTATTCGCAAGAATTCCGATAGTACCTGTAGGGGCAATAGTTGTAATCGCAGAATTTCTTATCTTCTTTCCATCTTTGTAAATGCTCTTTTCCCAAAGTGGAAAGGCACTTCTGATCTCGGCCAGTTCTTCGCTTGCTTCATGAGAAGCGTCATTAATTGTCTTCATTACCTTTTTTGCTAAATCTAGGGCTTCATCAGAGTTATAAGGAACACCCAACAGATAAAGCATATCTGCCCAACCACCGATTCCCAATCCAATTCTCCTGATAGATCTCACAGTATCCCAAATTTGTTGAAGAGGATAAGGATTAATTTCTATTACATCATCCAACAACCTTACAGCCTTCTTTGCGGTTTGTTTCAGCTCTTCCCAATCAACTACGTAATCATTTCCATTCTTAACAACGAAGTAATTTAAGAAAATACTTCCCAAATTACATGCATCAAATGGGTAAAGTGGCTGTTCTCCACAAGGGTTGGTACTTTCAACTGGTCCAAGAGAGGGAACTGGGTTTGCGGGACCATCATTGACTCTGTCAATAAAGATCATTCCAGGATCACCAGACTTCCAGGCACATTCACAGATAAGATCAAAAATTTCTCTTGCATTTTCTTGGCCAATAACTTTTCCGGTATGAGGTTCAACCAGGTCATACTTACCTCCTTTGGTTAAGGCTTTCATGAACTCATCGGTTGCTGCCACCGAGATGTTAAAGTTTGTAATACCACCTTCAAGTTTGCAGGTAATAAACTCTCTGATGTCTGGGTGGGCAACACTCAAAATACCCATGTTTGCACCTCTCCTTGTGCCTCCTTGTTTTATTTGCTGAGTCGCCTCGTTGAACACCTTCATAAAACTTATTGGTCCACTAGCAACGCCTCTGCTTCTCTTAACCATAGCTCCCTTTTGTCTGAGTCTCGAAAAAGAAAAGCCGGTTCCCCCACCGGATTGATGAATAATAGCCTGAAACTTGAGCGAGTCGAATATTCCTTCAAGAGAATCTTCAACAGGTAATACAAAACAAGCCGAGTACTGCAATCCGTTTCCTTTTCCCGCATTCATTAACGTCGGGGAATTCGGTAAGAACTTCTTACTATTCATTAATTCATAGAAATCTTTTGCAGATTTAATTACTTCTTCTCTTGACGCTCCCCATCTAACCTCTGCACTGGCAACCGCAAAAGCTACCCTCCAAATCATTTCATCAGGGGTCTCAATTATCTTTCCTTCGTTATCTTTATCCAAGTACCTTTCTTTCAATACTTTAATAGCCTGTTCAGACCATTGACCTCTTGATATATCGGTCGGTAACTCAGGTCTTTTGCCTGCCTTTTCGGTAACTTCTTTTAATATCTCTTCGTAAGTATCTTTTTCCTTACTTTCTCTATCATAATTTTGATATATGGTGGATGAAATTGCCATAATTTTTTATTTATTTATTAACTTTTTAAATCACAACCAATAAAATTCCTAAAATCATTTGCGTCTTCAAAATCCATATAGACACTGGCGAACCTCATAAAAGCCAACTCATCAACTTTCTTAAGTCGATTCAATACCATCTTGCCAATTTCAGTTGATCTTATTTCAATTGTCTTTCTGTTATAAAGTTTCGTCTCAATTTCATCTACCAAAGCTTCTATCTCGGCAGGATCAACCCTCCTTTTATAACACGCTTTTGACACTCCCTTTAACAGTTTCTCTCTGTTGTATTGTTCAACTCTTCCGCCCTTTTTTACAACTTTTAAGTCCAGCTTAACTACAACCTCATGAGTTGTGAATCGTTTACCACATTTTTTGCATTCTCTTCTTCTACGAATACCACCTTCTTCCGGCAAACCACGGCTTTCTAATACTGCTGTGTCTTCGTATGTACAATAAGGACAATTCATATTCTCTAGATTTAGTGTCGGTATTCATCTTCATACGCTACCGGTGGTATTTCAACTGGGTCTAAAGACATCAGACACAATCATTGTGGCTGATTTCCGCAAAATCTTCTGCAATCTAGAAAAATTATCCCAAAGTGGCCAAGTTCATACCTATTCTGGCCAATATCGAACCTGTAACATTCCCTGTCTTTACTCTAAGCCAAGCATTCACAGCACCACTGGCACCGGCAATTAACATCACACCAAGAAATTCAATCAACCCCAATCTATATAAAAACAAAACAATAGGCAGTCTAATCATCGCCACCATCATTCCAACTAACACAAAATTAATAAAGTCTCCCTTGTTTATCTTTTCCAGATAACCAGCCACAAACCCACTAAAAACCAATTCCTCCGTTACTGCAGTTGCTATCGCAACACCAATAGTGTCAGACACCAAATTAACATTAGAAAAATTAAATCTTCTCAAAATTACATAATACAAAACACCCATTCCCAAACCAAACAATAAAGATGACCACAACCCTCCTAATTTACCAAACATCAAAGAACCTCTTTTATTTGAAAACATCTCCACCCTATCCTTAAGCGACAAATTCCACCAAAACAACGGCGCCAACCAGATTACCGGTTTAAACCACAACTCTTCTATAACTACAGGTAGTTGGATGAAATAACGGAAACTACCCCAAACTAAAAACAGATAAATATAGTAGTACCATAACCGTTTCACAATCCTATCGTACCACAGCGGTTATAATGTATACACTATGGCGAAAAACCGTAAACAGATTCTCAAATCCATAGAGGCAAGTTTCAGAAGATGTATCAAAGGCCGTCGCCTCACATTTTACCCATTGTTGATGATTGTTTTCGGGATCATCTTAATTGTCATCTTTTTTCTAATGAAAGATGTTCCTAATCCAGCCAAACTTACAAAAACACCGGCTCCCGTCAGTACTCAGATACTCGATAGAAACAACAAGCTTCTTTACGAAGTCTACTCAGAATACAAAAGAACTCCAATTTCTTTTAATGATATTCCCCAGTATGTAAAACAGGGAACTATTGCCATCGAAGATAAAAATTTTTACAAACACCACGGTATTGATTTCGCAGGCATCCTCCGCGCAGCCTTCAACACACTAAGAGGAAAACGACTCGAAGGAGGTTCTACTCTAACCCAACAATTAGTAAAAAATTCGCTTTTGTCTGATACTCAGAGGACAATCACCAGAAAAATTAGAGAGGCAATTTTAGCTTTGGCCACTGAATTTACTTATTCGAAAGATCAAATTCTCGAACTATATCTTAACTACACCCCATACGGTGGTACAACCTACGGTATTGAATCTGCAGCACAAACTTATTTTGGAAAAAGTGCGAAAAACTTGAATCTGGCTGAAGCTTCCCTTCTTGTAGGACTTCCTCAATCACCTACTCGCTACTCACCGTTTGGGGCTAACCCTGACCTTGCTGTTAATCGCCAAGCAGAAGTTCTCCGCCGCATGGTTGAAGACAAATACATTACCCAAGAACAAGCTAATGTAGCCAAAAGTGAAAAACTTATTTTTGCAAAGAAAAATATCGTACTTAATGCCCCACATTTTTCTCTAATGGTAAGAGACGCACTTGTCCAGAAATATGGAGAAGATAAGGTCAACCTCGGAGGACTTCGTGTTACCACAACTCTTGATCTGGATCTTCAGAATTATCTACAAGCATCGTTATCTGCCGAAATGAAAAAAATCGCAAAATTAAAAATTAGTAATGGAGCAGCCATCGTCACCAAACCAAACACCGGTGAGATCATTACTTTAATTGGCTCAAAAGATTATTATGACGATGAAATCGATGGTCAGGTTAATGTTGTTACTGCTATGCGTCAACCTGGAAGTTCTATCAAGCCATTAAATTATGCCACCGGATTACTTAAGGGCTGGCCTACTAGTATTGTTTATCTTGATGTCCCTACCTGCTTTAACGTGTCTGGTCAAAAACAATATTGTCCAAAAAATTATGACAACACTTTCCGAGGTCCTGTTTCATTACGACAATCACTTGCCAATTCTCTAAATATTTCTGCTGTTAAACAACTTGCACTTAACGGTCTTGATTCGTTTATAGCTACCGCATCAGCCATGGGTATTTCCACCTGGAGTGACCCCAGTAAATATGGTTTGTCCCTTACCCTTGGAGGTGGTGAGGTAACCATGCTGGATATGGCAAAAGCATTTGGAACATTTGCCAACAAAGGAGTAACCGTGCCGTTAATTTCCATTCTAAAAGTTGAAGACTACACAGGCAAAGTTTTGGAGGAGTTCCAGTCGGACAAAATGTCTAGTTTGGTATCAATAATGCCTCAAAACTGGTCCGACTTCTGGCAAACACAAACACAACCTAGGACTGACACACTTCCCACGGATCCCAAAGTTACCCTTCCTCAAGAGGTGACATTTATTATCTCCGACATTCTCGCCGACAATGGAGCTCGCTCAGCGGCCTTTGGTAGTAGTTCTCAACTGGTGGTTCCCGGACACACAGTGTCAGTCAAAACAGGTACAACAAATGATCTAAAAGATAACTGGACCATCGGATATACACCAGATTACTTGGCAGCCACATGGGTTGGAAACAACGACAACACCTCGATGAGCTATGTCGCTTCCGGCGTTACCGGAGCATCTCCTATTTGGAATACCATCATGAAAAAACTACTAAAAGAAATAAAGGACAAACCTTTGGTAAAACCTGAAGGAATCACTAATTACCAAGTATGCAACCTTACTGGATTACTGGCTCAACAAGAAAACCAGTGTGAATCACATTCAGAATACTTTATCAACGGTATCCTCCCCCAAGGCCAAAACAACAACCCAATTAGAAAACAAGTATGGGTTAGGCGTTCGGACAAATACCCAATATTGCCTGGAGATGAAACTGTGGATAGAGATTTCGAAGAGCACACCGTAATCTCAGATCCATTTACCCAAGATTTTTGTCTGGATTGCGCTTATCCTGTTGATGACAAAGGTCATATTCAATGGCC
>Ga0172375_10010998_pt1 | contig 11618 bp, 10 predicted proteins | sample LakKiv1m_FD_114537 | JGI IMG/M metagenome (GOLD analysis project Ga0172375, IMG submission 114537) | Freshwater microbial communities from Kabuno Bay, South-Kivu, Congo - kab_092012_11.1m | ecosystem: Environmental > Aquatic > Freshwater > Lake | place: Democratic Republic of the Congo... | reverse complement strand
TAGTGATTTTAGAGAAAAAACTGACTCTCTTAGGAAAATGACTGATGAATATGGTTTATTTTACGGCATTGCAAAAGATGACACTGTAAAAAATGGGTTTATTCGATGGGTGCTTTTTGCAATTCCATCAAAGAATATTGTGGCGTTTTCCGTATTACCAAGATGGACAGAAGGTGTAACGAATGAGAAAAAAGGACCTTACGAACTTTATTTCTATAAAATAATAATGGAACAAGGACTTCCAGCTGAAAAAGTAGAAGACAAAATTCGAGAGATCGATCAAGCGCTTGTAGTTCTACATTTTATAAAAGATCCTTGTTATAAAGATAAACGCGATTTAAGGCATTCTCCTTATCAATATGCTATTCGAAAATTACCTTTTCTTCGAATTTTACGAAAATCTTTTGTCGGAAAAGTTTCTTCTAGTGATCCAAAAGATTGGAATAAGCAAATCGAAGAAATTTTCATAAGGTCAGAGATTAAATAAATTATTTCCTAATTTAAATTTTATGGCAGAAATACATCTAACAGACGAAAATTTTAAAGAAGAAGTTATAAAGAGTAAAATCCCTGTACTAGTTGATTTTTACGCTGACTGGTGTGGTCCATGCAAAATGTTAGCTCCTACAATAGAACAGATTGCAACTGAGTTCGACGGAAAATGGAAAGTTTGCAAATTGAATGTGGATGAAGCTCCTGGAGTCGCTGGAGAATATGGGGTTCAATCTATTCCTACAATTTTATTCTTCAAAGATGGACAAGTTGTAGATCAAATGATGGGATTTAGACCAAAAGATGATATTACTGGGAAGATGGTGTAAGGTATTTCCCTTTTTGTACTTTTTTTGAAGCTTCTACTGCCAATTGATCGGCTAGATTGTTGTATTTGTTTGAAGCATGACCTTTTACCCAGATCCATTTGATATTCAAGCTTTCGCCCGCAAAAAGATCTCCTCCCAGAAGGGTATCTATTTCTTTCCAAAGATCTAGGTTTGCTTTACGCTTCCAGCCTTGAATCAGGCTCTGCATTAGAAGGTTTGAATCGCTATATAGCTCAATTGTAGATGATGTTAATTTTTTATCGTGGAGATATTTTAGTCCATGAATAATTGCCATCATTTCCATCCTGTTGTTCGTAGTGTCTTTTTCTCCTCCTTTTAAATGAACTTCTTTGTCTTCATGTAAAATCACTACTCCCCAACCTCCAGGTCCAGGATTCCCAAGACAACTTCCATCTGTATATACTTTTATTTTCTTTTCCATAAATTTGTTTTATTAGTTAAGATTTTAGCATAAAATTAAATCATGAAAATCAAAATCATCAGAATTGGCAAAAATAAGGACAAATATATCTCTGAAGCTGAAGAAGAATTTTTAAAGAGGCTTAAGCCATTTTTTGATATGTCTATTATAGATCTACGGGAGATTTCAGTTTCCAAAACTTTCACGAAAGATTCTGCAAAAAATACTGAAGCCGAAGAAATTATAAAAGCTTTAGATAAAGATAGCGTTGTTATTGCTCTGGATGAAAAAGGCAAAGAATTTTCATCGGTAGAATTTTCAAAAATTATTCAAAAACATAAAGACATAGGCCAAAATCTAACTTTTATAATCGGTGGACCTTTTGGACTTACGGACGAAATTCGAAAAAAATCTCAGATGATTTTGTCATTCTCAAAAATGACTTTTACGCACCAAATGATCAGGATTTTGCTACTAGAGCAGCTATATAGAGCTATTTGTATTATTAGCGGAAAAGAGTATCATCACTAAGGGGAGAATACTAAAAAAAATATCATATTAAATATATTTTTATGGCACATGTACTAGTTTACACAAAATCTTATTGTCCTTATTCAAAAGAATGTAAAGAATTTTTGGACAACAAAGGCGTTAAATATGAGGAACATATTATAGATAATGACACTGCTATGCAGAAAGAAATGGAAACAAAATCTGGCGGAAGAACTGATACTCCGCAAGTTTTTATAAATGGTCATCATATAGGCAGTGACGATGATTTAAAAACTCTAGAAAAGACTGGCGACCTAAATAAAATGTTAGATTTATAATACATGGGGAAATTTCCTCTATATATCGGCATTGTTTTAACAGGATTTTTTCTGTTTCAGCTTTATAATGGAACAATTACAACTCCTGAAGTTGTAAATTTTGTAAACAAAAATATTCAAGCAAATGTGGCAGAAGATATTGAAGATGAAAAAAATCAAAAACAAGAAAATATCGAAGATAATGAGGAAATTAAATACGATTTCGAAAATGAACCTCTTACAATTATGGCATTTGGAGATATGATGCTTGGAAGATATGTAAGAATATTGATGGAAAAGAACAATGATAAAAATTATCCCTTCCAAGTAGATTTAAAAGAGAATCTCTCCTCTGGGAGCAAACCATTTTTTGGTAGCGCAGATGTAATTTTTGCGAATCTGGAAGGCCCTATAAAAGGCACTGGAGTACATTCCGAAACTTCTATGGTATTTGGGTTTCATGAAGATACCGCTCAACTCATAAAAGACAAAGGATTTACTCTTGTTTCAATTGCAAATAATCATGCGCTAGATCAAAAATTAGAAGGCAGAGATACTACTATTACAGCTTTGCAAGAAAGCGGCGTCGGATGGTGCGGAGACGCTAGAAGTGTAGATCCTGGGAGTGTTTATTATGGAAAAAATGATGATTGGAGTTATGCGTTTATATGTCTAAATGATGTCATTTATAAACTAAATTATGATGAGGCTATAAATTTAATTAAAAAAATTGACAGTGAAGTAGATTTTTTAATTGTTTCTATTCATTGGGGAGTTGAGTACAAACATAAAGCCCTAGATTCTCAAAAAGAATATGGAAGAAAATTCGTAGATGCAGGTGCAGACTTAGTAATTGGACATCATCCGCATGTAGTACAAGGATTTGAAAATTATAAAGGAAAGTTAATTTTATTCTCTCTTGGAAATTTTATATTTGATCAATATTGGTCAAAAGATACTCAAGAAGAACTTGGAATAAAAATTTCTTTAAATAGAGACGAAGATGGAAAACTTATTACAAATGCCGAGTTCTTCCCAATGAAAAGTGAAAGATCTAAAACCAGATTAATGACTGAAGAAGAAGCCAAAATTTGGTTTAAGAATTTTCTTGGATATGGAGACTATGATGAAGAAATGAAAACTGCAATTATGAATAAAAAGGTCGAAATTTCTGAATAAATATGGTAAACTAAATAAAGAACAAAAATAATATTTCATTATGAAAATAAAATTCGCCGGTGCGGCGGGGGGAGAAGTAACAGGTTCAAAACACCTGATTACATTTGGTAAAAAACAAATTCTTCTTGATTGTGGAATGTTTCAAGGAAGACGAAAAGATTCTTACGAAAAGAATGTAAATTTTTTATTTGATCCTACAAAAGTTAATAGTGTTATTCTTTCACATTCTCATATAGATCATAGTGGTGATCTTCCAGTTTTAGTAAAACAGGGATTTAAAGGTCCTATTTATTCTACTTATGCTACACGTGATTTATGCAACTATATGCTACTTGATAGCGCTTTTATCCAAGAGCGTGAAGCGGAATACATGGAAGAGAGAAGAAAGAAGAAAAAACCAAATAAAAATAAAGAAGATGAGGATGTCCCAATTTTGTATAACATGGAAGAGGCTCAAGCCGCATTACAGCTATTTCATTCTGTTGGATATGAGCAATCTTTTGTCGTAGAAGATGGCGTAGTGGCTTCGTTTTATGATGCTGGTCATGTACTTGGATCATCTCTTGTTCACATGATTTTCTTCGACAAGAAAAAGAAGAAATATTTGCGCGTATGTTTCAGTGGAGATCTTGGGAGACGCGGAATTCCTATTCTAAGAGATCCTCAACTTATTCCTGATACAGATGTATTAATTATTGAATGTACTTATGGAAACAGATTACATCCACCATTACAAAGTGTTGGTGATGATCTTGCGTTTATTGTAAATAAAGTTATAAGTCGCGGTGGAAAATTAATTATTCCTTCATTTGCATTAGAGCGTGCGCAAGAAATTATTTATCATTTAAATGTTCTTCGAAAAGAAAATAAAATCCCTTCTATTCCTATATATGTAGATAGTCCTTTGGCTGCAAATATTAGTGAAGTCTTTAGAACTCATCCAGAATGTTGCGATAAAGACGCTTACGATTATTTCATTACAAAAGGACATGATCCATTTACTTTTGAACAGCTGTATTACACTCGTAGCGTAGAAGATTCTAAAGCTTTGAACACAAAAACTGGGCCTATGATTATTATTTCAGCATCTGGAATGTGTGAACATGGACGTATTCTCCATCATTTAAAAAACAATATCGACAATCCAAAAAATGCTATTCTTATTGTTGGTTATCAAGCTGAAAATACTTTGGGAAGAAAATTAGTAAATGGTGAAAAAAGAGTAAATATTTTTGGAGATCCTTATAATGTAAAAGCAGATATATTTATTATGGATGCTTTTTCAGCTCATGCAGATAGAAGTGATTTAATCGAATACATAAGCAGAATAAACGGCTTAAAGAAAATATTCCTTGTACATGGTGAGCAAAAACAAATTGATGCTTTCACCCATGCGCTATCTGACAATGGATATAAAGATGTTCACACTCCAGCATTAGGAGAAGAAATTGAACTAGATTTCGAATAATTATTGTTGTCTCTTTCGAAGTAAGACTGCTATTTCAATTATCGTCATCAAAAATATAAAACCTATAAGGTAATAATATTTGTTATTTCCGTATGAGAAACTCCATTTATTTTCTGTTTTAGGAGAATTGTCTACTATTTCTTCTGTTAAGTTCTCCTCAGCTGCTAGATCCTTCATTTCATTTAATTCTTCTTCGGTTAAAGTTGTTGAAGGTTTGTCATTCGAAGATTCTTCTGCTGAAGTTGCTGGTACTGGGACTTCTGCCTTTATATTTTCTTGTAATTTTTCAGAAGAAGTATTCGCGACTTCTTCTTTCTGATTTTTTAATCTTTCCTCGTAGTAATTAATTATTGGATAATCTCCTATAATATATTCACCATTTACTATTAATATAGGAACCCCTCCTCCATTGTATCCTGCTTTTCTAGTTTCTTGTTCGTATACAATTTGATTTTCTGGATGTTTAAAAACTTCTAATATTTTTATATCAAATTTTTCTTGTATATTATTTTCTGAAAAATATTCTTCTACATTTGTGCAATGCGGACACCCATCTCCTACAAATAATATTTCCTGAGCAAATACAGAATTTGTAATAAGTAAAAATAATCCTGTAGCTACAATTAAATATAGTTTTTTCATAATTAAAAAATTTATTTTATAAAGTGATAAAATATTAGTCTTTTTATTTTTTAAAAACAAACGAAAAAGATCCGCCGTAGCGGATCTTTTTTCAAATGTTTGTAAAAAACATCTGAGTATTTATTTGCATTTTTTACATTTCTTTGCTTTCTTTGCTACCTTTTTCTTTGCTACTTTCTTAACAGCTTTTTTTGCTGGTTTTTTTGCCTTTTTCTTTGCTGGCATAGGACGAGGGTTATTAAATCTTAATTTTATTGTAATGCGTTTTAAAAAATAATCAACACAAAATGCAATAAAAATATTTTTTAATTTAAAAATGAAAAAAATTACACGAATCGATTTCATGGCTTTTTAGGCCATAAAAACACATGTTATGTTTTTCATCAAAATGTTTTTCATCAAAATATTTTTCATAAATTATAAAAAAGTTTTTTATAAATATTTTTTATTTTTTTATTATAATTACGAAAAATAAATACGAAATTAAATACTTACTAAATTACCAAATTGTACTACTTAATCTTGTTTCGTATTGTCTTTGATATAAATAAATTCCAAAAGCTGCGCCTTCTGGAGATTCTAAAATTCTTTCCATTTCTTCACGCGAAAGATTTCTTTCCAAAATGGCTTCGTACATAGCTTGGCTTATTGGCAATGGAACTTGACCAGGGCCAACTGAAGCCAATCCGTATTGCATAACATCTGCTTGTTTTCTAAAACCAACTTTTCTAACTAGTCCAGGAATTGTTTCTGTATCATCGAATACACCATTCAATCCTTCTCCCAATGATTCAACTGTTCCTTTTCCGATTCCTATTCTATCCCAATTATTTTTTATTCCTGTTTCTAATATCGCAGTTGCAATAATTCTTGATACTGTATGATCATTAAGATTGCATCTTTTTAAGAATTTAAACATTCTTACAAAAGTTGGAATACTATCTGGGTCTATAAATCTTCCTTGAGGGAAATAACTCTGCAAGAAATTTTCATCAAATTCTCCTTTACTTAATTGGCAAAGAATATCAACTGCTATGGACTTAACCTGTAATCCACGATTAGCAAATTTTACTCTTCCATCCATTAATTCTTCCATGTTTGGGAAAGTGTTAAAATCTCCTTCCGAATCTTCCATTAATTCTGTTTCTAATTCTGATCCCAAAAATGTTTCTGAACTTTTTAAAACTCTCGCAACTTGTAATCTTGTCATTCCAGATGTGCTTTTCGGAGCTTTTCGCATAATTAAATCTACTGTATCTCCTTCTATATATCCATCAGCTTCCTGTGATAATCCTTCTTGGATAGCTCCCATGTATTGTGGCTCTAATTCAACGTTATATGCCGAATCTGCTGCAACTTGAAATGAAAATCCAATATTGTATTCTGAAGAAGATAGATTTGTGGTTATATTTTCAGGAGTTCCTGCAAGAATATTTTCCAAAATATGTTTGTATGATTCTACTTCTTGTCTTCTTTCTGGGGTTGTGAGAGATAAAACGTGACCATTCCATGCAGCTAAAAATCTTCCAAAGTTTCCAATAGTAGTCCCATCTTGATGTTGTGAATGAAATAAAATATCCGGTTTTTTACCTCTACCCCCAAGTCTTAAAGCAGTGGCCAATAATTGTTCTCCACGTCTATCATTTTCTTGCCAATCAAAAGAAGAAATCGCCCAATTTCGAACTTCTATTCCCTGTCTTTCACAAAATTCCACAAAATCAGGAGAAAAAAGATCGTTTGTTCCCGCTCCAAATGGAGGACGGACATTTCTAACCGAATAATTTGCATTTCCGGTTGCTATTTGAATAATTCTTTCAAAGATTTCTAATTCATCTTCGAATTCTTCTGAACTTTCATTTTGCATATGAAAATCACTATCTTCAGGAGCATGAAACATTCCATGAAAACCGATTGTATACCCAGAATCGTAAACAGCCTTTGCTATTTCTAAACTTTCTGGATTTAATTTTGTTCTTAAAAATTCTGCTAATCTGCGATCATATTCATCTGGATTTTGATCTAATAGATCGTGGTCAACTCCAGCTCCTTTTTCCATCCATTTCACAAAACCTCCTGGAGATATTTTCGTAACAGCATTTTCTAATTCTTTCCCTTCTGAATCAACACCCAATTCCAAAAGAGTCTGTTCTGTAAAAAATTTTGAACCTGTGTAATAAAAGATCGGAGGGTCGAAATCATGTCCTTCCAAAATTTTTATCAATTTTAAATCGTTCGGGTGTGGGCCGTCATCGAAAGTTGGTTTAATATTGCTTAAAGGACTTCTTACTTCATCTGGCCAATGACCTAATTCTTCTGCTTTTTGTGAATCTGTTTTAAATCCATCAAGAGAAGTTTGTTCTTCTGGATCTGTATCAATTAATGCGCTTTCATCACATGTATTCATCCATTTTTCTATCTTTTTATGAACATCTGATTGTATTAATGTGCAGGCTGCTAAAAGAATAAGAATTGGCAGTTTTCCTCCGCTTCTTCCAACACTTTCTACTGATTTTCTAAGATTTAAAATCCCCATGTTAATAATTGTTATTTACCTCTTCTTGTTGCGTTTCTATGTGCTCTTGTGGTTGACATGTATTCTCGCGCGTTATTCTTATAAACAGTAACAGGTCGTAAACATTTTTTCTCCGGACCAGCTTTTTCAAAAGCTGGAGCACAATTTACTTCACGAGTCTCAGTTCTTTTTGTGAGTAAACCTAATTGAGCTTTCTGTTCCAATACTTGTCTTACTCTTCTATCTATTCCTTCCATCGTAATATCTGGATTTCCATCCCTATCAAAATCTTCTCTATCTTTTATTGCTCTTCTGATTCTATCAACCATTTCGTCCAAATTTCCAGTTTGGTGTAATAACATTGGGATTGTAATTTCAGTAGCTAATGCTTGAGCATATCTTTCTCCCGGACCCTTATCATGTTTTTTACCATCTCCGTTTGTAACATAAAAATCTATAACTCCCATACTCATGTCGTCGGTCCATGCAATTCCTTTAAATTTTAATCTTTCTCGAAGTCTTGTTTTTACAATTTCGGGACTTAAACTTCCGGGAGTATCTGGATTCATAAAATTCTGAGCATGTCCTACCATCAATCCTCTTATAGGATCTGTGGTTACAAAAGATTCATCGATTCTGTATTCTTCATAAATAGCTTGCAGATCTTCTCTTGCCTCTCTTAATTTTCTTGTTGCCTGTCTATAATTTTTTGATTTCATAGCATTTTTCCCTTTACTCTCAATTTCCATTATTACAGTTTCCAAATAAGCAATATCATTCATTAATCTTCTAACTCTAAAATCCAATGCATATGCTTTACATATTGGATCGTGAAATAATTCTCCGTTTATTGCGTCCAAAAATGGTAACATTGTTCCATCTTTTCCAGACATTGTAGAAATTCCCGGATCTTCTTCTTCATGTGGATTCGATCCCATTTTTCCTGTGCCAGCAAAGTGTTTCGGAGCTATCATTGTTCCATTATCAACACTTTGAAATCCTTTTATATAATGAAAAGCTAAAACCATAACAGTATGAATATTGCTTCCGTACGTTTCATCGTTTTTTTCCATAAATTGATTTCCGTCTATATCCTCAACTAAATCCATTACCGGAGCAAAATTCACAACAATACCTATGTCTCTACACATTCTTGCAATGGCAGCTCCATATTTTTCCATTTCCTTTCTAAATTTTATTTGTCCTTCGTAATCACGTTTTCTTACTAATTGATCGAATCTTTTTCCTAGATCTTCCTGTGTAGGCAATTCTAAATTTGCCCTTTCTTTTGCCATTTCCAAGAATTCTTCCGGAACTCCGTAATATCTTGCCTCTTCTCTTGTAAGCCCAAGATGACGAGTAAATCCACCCACAATGTCCATTGTGATAAACGGAGGAATTTTACTTTTTGCCATAATTTCAATTGCAGTTCTATTTGCTTCGTCCAATGATCTAGCATCTGATCTAAATACATGTACACCTCCTATTGTTTGATCCGATTTCAACCAGTCTGTGAGCCAATCTGTAAATTCGATAAGTCTTGGACTAGAAGTTAATTTTCTATGATTTAAAGCACGATCTGCGACATCTCCCATCCTACTATCGTATGCAGATCCATGATAAAGCTGTGATACTTTGTCTTCCAAAGACATGTCTTCTAATGTAAATTCTGTGCCATCGTAAGGGAATTCTATCTCGTCAGCATCATCTCTGGTTATTCCGTAAGCCATCAAAGTTAAAAATCCCGCCCCTAGAATATTTCTAATTGTACGCCTGGTTCTTGTCCGAGACATGGCTTGTATAAGCCCTATAGCTATCGTTAATGGGTTTCTTTGTGTATTTATGCCTGTAGGACCGTTTTGGGGACGGTTTTGAGGATCGTTTGATGCACAATCCGGCACTCTATTTTCGGGAGGATTAGATGTCATAGGGTATTTAATATTTAGAGGCGTATATTAAAGCATGTTTTTGGACTTACGTCAAGGGGCCTGAGTGTGAAATTCTGGGGTTGAAAAAATCGCAATTTTCCGAATGGAGCGGGTGACGGGAATCGAACCCGTATCTTCAGCTTGGAGGGCTGAAGTAATGAGCCATTATACGACACCCGCTAATTATCAAAGATTGTTTTGCGTGAAAATTGTACTTTTCTCGTAAAAAATTGCAAGCAAAAGTTTAATTTGCATTAAATGAGGTTTTTATTTAGAATCTCCTACGTTAATAAAGAGCCCATTTCCATGTTCGGTTTCTTAAAAAATTCTAGGTTTCTTAAAGCGATAAAAATTTTATTTATTTTTTTGGTTGTAATAGGTTTATTCCTTCAGTCTTGGTATATATTAAAAGTTCGTACAAATATTAATGATCTTCAAAAATACACTAGCTCTCTTATAAAAGAAGTTGGCCAATTTGGAGCTTTCAACTCACGATTTGAAGAAGATGTTGGAGAGATTAGAGATTCCCTTCGAATGCAAAGAAAAATCTATGACGATTTAAAAATAATTCCTGAAATCAACGAAGACGGAGAAATAAATACTGATCCTGTTCAAAAAGCTTTATTTGATTATGTGGATTATTTAATTGAAACAAAAAATTCAAAAGAAAGTTTAATTTTAAAAAAATCATTTTTAGTTCAATTATCTGAAAACGAAAATTTTAAAAAATTCTTAACAGAACAAAATTTATTACTTATTCCTGTAGTAGATAACGAAGTCGCAACATATTTAAAAATCACAGACAATCAATCAAATGTAATTTTAAATTTGGCTTTATCTAAAGAAGAGGGAAAATTGTATCTCAGGACTCCTTCTTCAAAAAGTGAAATAAATTACAATGACTTTGATGCTTTTTCTGAAGATGTAATAAAATTTTTAACAAAAAATAAAACTTCGTTAATTCAAACTGTTGAAAAAATAAAAGAACTTCAATCCTATGTAATAAATACCATTACTTCACCTGGTATTAAAAAAATTCTTACAGATAAAGACCTTGAAGTAAATCAAGATTTCACTGAAAAAAATCTTATTATCAGCTACTTAATTTCAAATAATATTGGCGATGCAGTTGGAGAAATCACTCTACACTTGGAAGATTTAAAGTTTTACTTAATCAACACTAATCATCCAGAAGAAGAATCTACAGGGATTACAGATTTAAATATTGAACTTCCATCTTTCTTAAATAAACTTGATGAAAGAACATTCTTACAACAAAAAGCTGACAATACAGTTAATAATTTTAAAACTCTAATAAACGATAAAGGGTTTTTATTACTTCTTTCTCAAAATGGCTTGGAATTCGCAAAAATTCCTAAAGAAGATGAATATAAAATTTATTATAATCTCTACGACAAGAAAGGAAATTTAATTACAACATTTATTGTAGATAAAAAAACCGGAATAATAACCATAGACGACAAGGAACGAAATAAAATAGAAAACTTACTTCTCTTCGAGAGAGAAGATAAAAAAAAAACCTTAGAGATTCCTAAAAATCTTCCAAAATTTTCCACTCCAGTAAAACAAAAAAACACTTTAAATGTGCTTGTAGCTGGGAGAAATGGGATGATGTTGGACACTATGATTTTTGTGCATATTGATGAGATTAAGAAAGAAATGAGGATGGTAAGTATTCCTAGAGATCTTTTTTATAATGGCAGAAAAATTAATGCATTTGCATATTCTTATGGGAACAATGAGCTAAAAAGAGTTCTTAGTGAAATTACTGGATATCACCTAGATAAATATGTAATTGTCGAAATGTATGCATTTAT
>Ga0172375_10010997_pt1 | contig 11620 bp, 2 predicted proteins | sample LakKiv1m_FD_114537 | JGI IMG/M metagenome (GOLD analysis project Ga0172375, IMG submission 114537) | Freshwater microbial communities from Kabuno Bay, South-Kivu, Congo - kab_092012_11.1m | ecosystem: Environmental > Aquatic > Freshwater > Lake | place: Democratic Republic of the Congo... | reverse complement strand
TAACGCCGGCACCCTACTCACCCTGGATAACCTCACTCCCTCCAGCAGTTCGTTGTATGTCAATATTGTGGGGGGTAACGGCGGTGAAGGCGTTCTCAACGCCATGTCGATTCAGGAGCTGGACGTACCGGCACCTGCCGACACCATCCCGCCGGTTATCACGATAACCGGGAACAATCCGGAAACAGTGGTTTGGGGTTCAGCCTACAGCGATGCGGGCGCCACGGCGGAGGATGCCGGCGTTCCTGTGAATGTCGTAACGGACTCCAGCGCTGTGAACACAGCTATCCTTGGTTCTTATACGGTCAATTACACGTCGACCGACGCGGCCGCCAATATCGGCTCAGCTAGCCGAACGGTGAACGTTGTGCTGCCAGCAAATGCCAACACCCCCAGTTCTGATGGCCTTTCCCCGCTTCTTCGTTACGCCTTGGGAGCAAGTGGTCCTTCCGGGGCGGTGACCAAGCCGGCCCTTTCCACCGACTCCAACGATCTGATCCTCACCGCCCTGATCCGTACATCCGGCATCACTGCAGTGGGACAATCTTCGACAAATCTTTCCGCTACCGACGCAGGCTTCGCAAATTTGGGATCTAACCCCAACGGCCTACCCTCGGCTGACCAAAGCAACCTTCTTCCCGGCACAGAACGTCGTGAGTTCCGAACCCCAAAAAACGGCACAAAGCAGTTTCTCCGCCTAAAAGTCACTCAGCCCTAGTCTCAAGCACCGCTACCAGACGCTTTTAGTACACCGCAAAATTAGCCCTCATCTTTAGGGGTTCATTTTGCTACCCATTGATTTTTAGAAATATGCGACTAGTTTTAATTTAATGCATAGGGTGTATACTTGGATCCTACTTTTTCCCTTTTTGCTTATTGGGGAGATTGCCCATAGCCGCACCTACCTTGTTGATTTCGGCACAACCGACAGCTGGCGAGGAATCACGACTCCAAGTCCCGACCTAAACGGCAACCACTGGAACGGGATTCCAATCGGTGTCGGCCCTTCCCCCTACCGCGGCACCATGGTCGACACCAGCGGCGTCACCAACAACATCACTCTTGGATTTTCTACCCCCTTCGGCACCGACAGCTACAACGGCCCGGCCGGGGCGACCGACGCCGCCACCCTAACCACCAACCTCCAAGCCACCGACATTGACGCTGCCGCTCTCGGGCTGCTTGGAATCAAGCAGGCAGCCTTTGATTTTGTCAACGGAACCAACGTGCGGTTTGAGATCGGAGGACTGGATCCCCTGCTGACTTATGACCTGGTTTTTTTCGGCTCTGCAAAATTTAATACCGACAGCACGTCCCTCTATGAGGCCTATACCGACAGTGCCTACACCCTCCTCGCCTCCTCCGCGACGCTGAACGTGCATACGCCAGGTTCCGCCTGGCTCCACAATCGGAACCAGACCGCCACGCTCCGGGACATCAAACCCAGTGCCGGCGGCTCCATTTACATCCAGTTCCGCGGCACCGCCGGCGGCGCCGGATATCTCAACGCCATGCAGATCATTGAAGGGGTTCGTCCCATCGACGGACGCGACGTCGCCTACATCAAAATTCTTCACCCCTCCTCCGGTCGTCAGGTGGTGGCGCAAACCGACGGCACCACGAAGGTTAGCTCCCCCGCGGCCACCGAGCTTCGGGCTCACTGGTATCTTTTTTCCCGTGCGGACACCTCCGTGGTGTTCATCCGGAACCGCATCACCGGCGAGGCGCTCCGGGCTGCCACGGACAGCGGGTCGGTCGTCACCGCACCTTACGATCCCGATGATCCCCGCCAGACCTGGAAACTGGAAACCCTCAGCGTCCCCGGAGGCCAAGTTTCCCGCCTGCGGATCGATGGCACCCAGGCCGCCCTCACCGCCGGAGTGGACGGCGCCTCCGCCACGGTATCCGCCTATGACTCATCCAATTCGAATCAAAACTGGATTCTTCCTGAACTGGAGCGCGGCGGCCTGTTTCCCTGGACCACCTACGACGAGGACAGCTCACCGGTCCTAACCGGTGGGGCTACCACTCTTCGTTCTTCCTATTCGGATGGCCCCTTGCCCCTCGCTGCCGAAGCTCAGAAACGTGGCCTGATCGAATTGAGTGCCTTGGGTGCCAGAGCGCGCTGGACCACCAGTGCGGTTATGGATGTGATGACGCTGCGTTACAGCGTGGCGGATGGATCCGCGGGAACCCTCACGCTGAAAATCACTGACCCTTCCAATAACGTCAGCACGCAAAAGGTCCCGGTAACGTCGGCCCAAGCCTGGGTTTATCTGGATGCCCAAGGGGTCGAAAACCAGACACCCGGCACCGGTCGAATCCCTGGCAAGCGCTTCAACGAGGCCAGAATCAAACTTTCCCAATCCTTCCCCGCGGGTTCCACCTTGGAATTGTCCCGGGAAGCCGGCGATCTCGCCGCTTCGGTCGATCTGCTGGAGACGGAAGTCGCGGAAAACGTAAGCCCCGCCAACCTGGCGGACTTTCTGAATGTCCGGGATTACGGGGCGGTGGGCGACGGCGTCGCCAACGACACTCCCGCCCTGAAAACCTGTATTTCCGCGGCCCAGCTGGATGGAAAAGGTGTTTATCTTCCCGCCGGCACGTACCGCCTGACGGAAGAGGTCACCTTGCCGGCCGGCATGGAGTTGCAGGGAGCCGGCATGTGGAGAACGGAGCTGATTTTCTCCCAAGCCACTGGGACTTTATACGGGGGCCAAGGGTTGGGTGGCATCAAGGCTTCGGGATCCAACACTATGGTTCGCGATCTTTATCTCAAAAGCGCCCAAACCGCTCGTGACTACGGCTACAAGGGCCTCAAAGGCTACTGGGGAACCGGCTCGCTGATCGAGAATGTCTGGGTCGACCAGGCGGAGACCGGAGCTTGGATCGCGGATTTCAGCAACGACGCCGCCCTTTTCACGGATGGTTTGATCATGCGGAACTGCCGCCTTCGCAACTGCTTTGCCGACGGCGTCAACTACGCCAGCGGCACCCGGAACTCCGTGGTGGAAAACTGCCACGTCCGCGGCTGCGGAGATGACGGCATCGCCGCTTGGGCTTCAGGAAGAAACAACAACAAGCCCACCACCCGCAACCAGCAGATCCGCTACAACACCGTGGAGTGCGTCTACCGCGCGGGCGGCATCGGCGTGTTTGGAGGGGAAGGCCATAAAATCCACCATAACTTGGTTCGCGACCAGGTGGCGGGGCCCGGCCTCCGCTTCAACACCGTTTTCGTGTATCTGGGCAGCACGCTGGCCGGGTATCCCTTCGGCTCACAAGTCATCCAGGTTTACGAAAACACCCTCGAACGCACCGGTTCCCTTTCCAACTACGGCGAGCATTCCGGTGCCATCGAGCTTCAGACCCAGTACACCAACGTGGAAAACATCCGCTTCACCAACATCGACATCGTCACCACGCAATATCAGGCCATCCGCTTCAGTCGTTTGGACTACATCCCCGTCACCCCGACTCCTGTTTTCGCCAACCTGACTTTTACGGGGCTGACTTTTAGCGGCAGTCCCTTGGGCGTCCTTGTGGAGGCCAACACATATGGATCCGCTTCCCTCTCCACCAGCGCCAGCGTGAACGATCTTTCCCCGAATTTCTCGCTGACCGCCCCTCCCCCTCCCGTCCCCACCCTCTCCTCGTTTTCCCCGGTCTCCGGTGGCGCGGGGACTACCGTCATTCTCAATGGAAGCGGCCTGGCCAGCCTGACTGCGGTGAAATTCGGGACCGCCTCGGCGTCTTTTTCGGTCAGCAGCGACAGCTTGGTGACCGCCGTGGTTCCCGCGGGTGCCGTGACCGCAAAAATCAGCGTGGAGAACGCCAGTGGCTCGGCCCTGAGCTCAACCAGCTTCACCGTGCAGCAGGTCAATCAGGCCCCCGCTCCCTCCCTGGGCCTGCCGGGGTCCGTGGCCCTGCCCTTGGGAGCCGGGCTACGCCTCCTGGCTTCCGCCACGGATGATGGACTGCCCTCGGGAGCCACTCTCTCTTATCTCTGGACCGTGGTCTCCGCACCAGCAGGGGGCGTGGCGGCTTTTGACGACGCCACCCTCCCCAATACTGGGGTGACCTTCAACCTGGCCGGCAGTTACCTTCTTCGTCTCAACGTCACCGATGGGGATCTGGCCGGATCCATCGATCTGACCGTCTCCCACGGTTTGCCCGCCACGGGCAGCGGCCAAGATGTGGGCAGCGTGGCCTTGGCAGGATCCAGCAGTTCATCCGGTGGAATCTGGACCTTGCAAGGATCCGGTGTGGACATTTGGGATAACGCGGACGGTTTCCATTTCCGTTATGCGGCCCTCACCGGGGACGGCTTTATTCAGGCCCGACTTCTCAGCCAAACCAATACGGATCCCTGGGCCAAGGCAGGCCTGATGATCCGGGACGAATTAACCCCAGGTTCCACCCACGCCTTTTTGGCGGGTACGGTGGCCAACGGTCTGGCGTTTCAAAATCGCCCGACCTCCGGAGGACTCAGCTTGCACGAGCCCCTGGGGTCCTACAGCTACGGCACCTGGCTGCGGATCGTCCGCACCGGCTCCACCATTTCCGCCTATAAATCAGTGAACGGAACCACCTGGACGCCGGTGGGCACTTCGGTGGCACCAAGCATGAGCGGCACGGTCTATATCGGTTTGGCCGTGACCAGCCACAACAACGCGGCCCTCGGCACCGCCACTTTCGACAACCTGCAGGGCAGCGGATTCGGAACGCCGGCCCTCAGCGTCCTGGCCGGAAATGACCTAACCCTCGAGGTTGGGCAGACTGCCACCCTGACCGGAAGCGCCTCTGGAGCCATTTCCACCCAATGGCAAAAAATTTCCGGGCCCGGCGTCGTGTCCTTTGGCTCCGCCGCTTCCCTTTCGACCACCATGACAGCCAGTGCCGCCGGCACGTACCGCATCCGTTTGGTGGCTAACGATGGGACCCTGCAGACATTTGATGAGCTCGTGGTGAGCGTGGAGGACAGCACCAAAACACCTGCCACGGTGACGCTCACCGGGCTTGCCGCGACCTACGATGGCAACGCCAAACCGGTCACGGTCACCACCACGCCGGCCGGCCTCAACGTGGAAATCACCTACAACGGTTCCCTGACAGCCCCCACTGCGGCCGGAAGTTATCCGGTTCAGGCGACCATCCAGGAGGCCAACTATCGTGGAACGGCCAGTGGCACTTTGGTGATTGGCAAGGCCACCGCATCCCTGGTGCTTGGCAACCTCAGCTCATCATACGACGGCCAGCAGAAGACCGCCTCCGCCACCACGACTCCGGCCAATTTAGGGGTGGCTTTCACCTATGACGGTTCTCCGACCGCCCCCATCCAGGCCGGCTCCTATGTCGTAACCGCCAGCCTTAACGACGCCAACTATCAGGGCACTGCCAGTGGAACCCTGGTCATCACCAAGGCCACCGCCAGCCTCACCCTGACCGATCTGAATCAAACCTACGATGGATTTGCCGTAAATGCCGGCGCCACCACCAGTCCCTCGGGCCTCAATGTCACCTTCACTTACAACGGCTCCGGGAGTGCCCCTACCCAAGCCGGCACCTACTACGTCACGGGTACAATCCAGGACAATAATTACCAGGGGACGGCTTCGGGCAGCCTGGTGGTGGCCAAAGCCACGGCCAATGTGACGCTGGGAAATTTGTCGGCGGTCTACAACGGCAGCCCGAAAGCTGCCACCGCTTCCACCGATCCGGCAGGTTTAACAGTCAACCTGACTTACAACGGCTCCTCAACCCCACCTACAGCCGTTGGGACCTATGCAGTCATCGGCACCGTGCAGGATGCCAACTACCAGGGAACCGGAACAGGGAATCTGGTGATCGGCGCAGCCGTGACCGCCAAGGGGATTGTCTTGGTGGACTTCGGCACCATCCAGACCACGAGCCCGACGGGAGGCCTCTATTGGAACAACTGCACGAGTGTCGGAACCCTGACCAACCTCGTCACCACTAACAACACCAAGTCCGGCTTCACCCTCACCTTGACCAATGGCTCCTTCGGCGGCGGAGACTGGGTTCCGGTGATGACAGCTCAAATGGGACTCTTTCAGGTCAGCAATGCCGCACGGGATGGTTTGATCAGCGTTCCAGGAGATGGGGTTCGTTCCGTGAAAATCGGCGGGCTAAACGCCAACTTAACCTATCGTTTGGGCGTCTATGCCGGAAGGAGCATCAATGAAAAACGCGCCACCCTCTATCGCGTGCGTGGGGCTACCACCAACTCGGGGGCCTTGACCACCTCAGGATCCGGCATCAGCAGCGTGAACTATAATAATCGAAACATTCTTACTTTCACCAACCTGGTCCCTGACTCCACTGGGGCCCTCTACCTCGATTATCAGACCATGGTTGGCTCCTACGCCCATTTAAATGCGATTTCCATCGAGGAAGTCGCCCCCGGCGGATCTGCTGGCCCACGGATGGATTCGGTTCTGGTGGATTTCGGCGGTGTGACGACCCCCAACCCAACCTCCGGACGGCATTGGAACAATGCCAGCGCCGCGGCTCCCCTCCTGACCAACCTCATCAACAGCGGAGGCACCAACTCGGGAGTCCGGCTGGAGTTTACCGGCGGGACCGTCACGAATAACGACAGCCTGGCGGTGACTCCAAACGCCACCCTCGGGGTCTTTAATGTCTCCAACGCGGTCGTGGACGGCATGTACACGACGGATGCGAACACCGGAACAACCCTGAAACTGAGCGGGCTCAACCGGAGCAACACCTACCAGTTAAAGTTATTCGGCTCCCGCGGGGATCCGGAACGGCGATTGACGCTCTATACCGTGACCGGGCAAGGCACTAATCAGGCCACCTTGGTGACCTCGGGAACTAACATGAGCAGCGGCAGCACCAACTTCAACCACACGGTAGTCGCCGTCCTGACCAACCTGGTGCCTGACACCAATGGGGCCTTGTCGGTCAACTATCGGGTCCTGGGTGGCCAATTTGCCTATCTGAACGCCTTGGAGCTTTCCTATCCCGCCGCTCTCAACGCCTTGGAAACATGGCAAACCACTTATTTCCCCGGTGATCCTACCGGCCCTCTGGCCCAACCGCTTTCCGATCCGGACGGGGATGGATGGGTCAACCTGTTGGAGTTTGCCCAAGGATTTTCACCCACCAACCCTTCGGGGAGCCAAACCGAAATGGGAATTCGTGCAGTGACCAACGCCGTCTCCACCAACGCCCCTTCGTTCTCCTTCCGCCGTAGAATCGGAAGTGGCACTGGCACAACCGAATCTGGTTATACCGTGGACGGGATCACCTACACCCTCAAAGCCTCCCCTACCCTCACGACCCCGAGTTGGCAGACCGGGTCCAGCGTCCTCCAGCAGGTCGGCACTCCGGTCAACAATGGAGATGGAACCGAGACCGTGACCGTCCGGATCCTGGGGACCAATCCAGCCTCCTTCCTCAAGATGGAGGTTAGTACTCCCTAACAAAATTGATTCAGCCGGGGGAGCCGTGAGTGGGGACAGGCTAAAATCCTTTTCTTTTTAAATCAGCTGCGATGACCTGGCCCATTTTGCGGACTGCCTCAGCCTGGTCTGTGGTCTCCAAGGAACGATAGACCAGAACACCTTTGACCATCTTTTTCACCCACCAAATTCGCCCGCGAAGATGGAGATTTTTGAGTCCTGGACTCTTCTTCAAGTAAGCCGCTTAACCGTTCGAGCTTTGGGACAATCCAAGAAGTGTTTTTTTACCGCCGACGCCGAAAGGCCAGCAGCCCCGTGCCGGCAATGACCAACAGGCTGGAAACGCCAGGCTCGGGAATTGCCGTGGCCCCAGCGCTGGCAAGGGTGGCTGCGGTATAGTTCAACATCACATTGTTTCCACTTTTCGTCACTCCCCAAGAGCCTGCGGAGGTGGCTCCGGCCGGGTTCATGGAGTTGGCGAAACTGCCGGCCAGGATGTTGAAGTAGGAAGAGTCAAAATTACTGATGCCACCGGCGGCCGTAGCGATGGCGAACGAATAGTTGGTGAAAGCGTCAAATCCGGAAGCGGCTCCTGGGTTGTTGTTGGCCAGTAGCGAAATCACATCGATGATGAACCGGTTCCCAGCCGTGGCATCGATCGTCAGAGATCCCCCGATATCCAGAAAATCCCAGTTGGTGCCGGCGACACCGGGGAATGAGTTGATTTCCCAGTCATAACTCCCCCCCCCACTCCAGATGACATTCCCGGTCACCGTCAGTTCTCCCGGACTGTTGCCGGCCGCCAGGGTTCCCCCGGAAGCAATCGTCAACGCGCTCACCGTGCCTGAACCTCCCAGGGTGGCACCGCTTTGTACGCTGACGGCACTCTGGGAAAGAGTCCCATCCACCACCAACTTGCCCCCGGTCACGGTGGTCTGCCCGGAGTAATCGCTGGTTCCCGTGAGGGTGACGGTGCCGACCCCGGCCTTGGTAAGATTCCCCCCCGAGCCGGTGATCTGACCGGCAAAACTACCGGAACGTCCGCTTCCACCCAGCGTTACGGTGTTGGCGCCAATATCCAAAACACCCGTGCTGGTCCCGCTAAGCTCACCGATGTTGTAGTTGTTGTTCCCGGCCATCGCGAACGTGGTCTTTTTGTTGGTGGTGGTTCCGTAGAGGTAAAGATTGGCGTTGGCCAAGGCGTTTGCGTTGCCCAGGGCCAAGGTCCCATAGTCCAGAGTCACTTGGGAGGTGGCCGAATTCGAACCGGCTAAAGTAAGTGTTCCAATGCCGTCTTTGGCAAAACTACTGGAACCTGTCAGGTTGCCACCCAAAATAAGGTTTCCTGTGGTGGTATTTAGCCGGGACGTTCCCTCCAAGGTCACTGTTCCCGACCCCATATCGAGAATACCGCCCGTAAACTGGTTGGTGCCGTTTAAAATCATGGCGTTGTTGCCAGCATTGATCAGCGCCGCACCACTGGAGTTTCGGAATTGGGCCCCATCCCGAAGGGTCAGGGTTCCGGCACCTAAGGCCGAGGCACTGTTTACGTTGAGCTGGCCGGAGACCGCTTCGATTCCCCCGGAGAAGCTGTTGGAACCCGACAAAGTGGTCTCCCCCGCCACCCGGAGACGTCCCGTGCCCGAAAGATTCCCTGAATAGGTGGCTCCGTTGGTGATGTTGAAACTGTTTCCCCCGAGATTGATATCCCCCAAGCCAGTCAGCGACTTGAGGTTGTAGGTATTGTCCCCAGCCACTCCAAAGGCAAGAGTGTGGGCCGCACCCTTGTTTAGGGTGGCGTTCTGGAGGGCGTTGGTATTGGCCAGCGTGAAGGTTCCATTGTTTCCAGCAACATCCATGATCCCGGAGAAGGTGTTTTCCCCGCCAAGGGCCAGGGAACCACTTCCGTACCAATTTAAGAACCCGCTACCCGAAACCACTCCGTCCATTCGCACCCCCCCCCACCAGGCATTGAGATTATTCGTGCCGCTGACCGAGACATTGCCCGATCCCAAGTTCAGTATTTGGCCATGACCGTTGACTTGAAGCGTTGCGCCTCCGCCATTAAGATTGATTGGGTTATTGCCCGAAAGAGATGTGAACGCTCCGTTATTATCAATCGTGGTGGAACCACTCGTCACAGTGATAGCCCCACTCCCCAAGCCGGCCGCGTGGTTCAACTCCAGCGTGCCCCCCTGCAACGAAAGATTTCCGTTCCCCACGGCATTCGCGGCGGAAAGATTCAGGTTGCCGTTGGCCAGTGTCAGAGTACCGCTGTAGTCCCCCCCGTGCGTGATGCTCATTTGGGATCCCCCCCCCACCGAAAGATTTCCGTTACCCCGGAGAGCATAAACCGAGAAATTCGTCCCAGCGTTGATCGTTCCACCCCCGTTCGTCAAAATCAGGGTGGAATTGTAATAAATTCCATTGCCATTGTTGACGTTGACCGTCGAACCTCCCCCCACCACGGTGTCAACGGAGCGGGAATCAGAGTTTGCGTAGGTACCATCGGCGACGTAGCCCGCAGCGGGAGCCCCGTTCAAGGTAGTCGTACCTCCGCCCAAATATCCGATATACCCCTTCACGCTCATGGCATTCAGATAGCCACTACCGCCGTTGGTGCCCTCAACCTGTAGGTGCAAGGCCCGGCCCGAGCCGCTGGGATCGGTCCGACTTCCCGCCGTCAAACCGGAGAGGGTCGTGACCTGATTGGAATTATAGTTGCCGGAGCTCCCGACGTTAAGGGTGGTGGTGCCGATCGAATTGCTAAATGTTCCGTCACTAAAAGCAGAGTAAACGGAAGTCCCGCCATAGCGGTGCGCACCATAAAAGGAGACATCGTACGTCAGATTTGTGTTGGCCACACCCACGAGAAATTTCCACTGTTGGGAAGATCCCGCTGTCGTTACCGCATATCCGGCGGCCGCGGCCTTAGAGCCGCCCAGAACCCCCAGCGCCGCCGAGTCAACCACTACGCTGTCGATCTGGGCTTGAGTCAAAGGATTGGCCACATTGGTTCCCAAAGGGCCGTTGTAACTATCCACGCCGGCGGATGAACCGCTCAGGTTTCCCCGAAAAGAGCCGGAGGCGGTTCCAGCTGTATTGCTCAACGAACTCCAAAAGCTTGGATTTACATTATTCCAAAAATTCCCGTTCGCATCTGCATTTGTCTGGCTGGCTCCTCGATAACCACCGGAATTGTTAAAATTGACCAACCAAGTCTGAGCCTGGAGTTCCCCGGACAGGTTCACCAAAACAGCGACCAAAAAAACCGCTCGGAGTAAATTTTTAGCGGAGGCAGACATGCGCAGATTGGCAGCGACGGACTCGGTGTTGGTTTTCAGGTTGTTCAAAAAAGTTCCAAAATTCATAACGCCATTACCTCCCATACAGTAGTACATCGTATACACTTTGCTTAAATTGTCAAAGTATTTTTATGTTTTTATAGCCCCTTAAAGTGTAATATAAATAATTCATATTCTACTGTCCTATAGGTACTTAGGTTTTATAAGTAGTGGATATTACAAATTATACACAAAGATAGCTCTTAGGGGCCTGGCTGAAATCCAACCCGGTACTGGGTGAAATTATATAAAAAGCTTTTTAGGGTATCGATTCCTACGCTACTGCTGCTGATACACCCTCACCCAATCGACTTCCATGGTCTTGGGAAATGAACCGGTAGACGGATCTCCACCATACGGGCCGCCGATCGCGAGATTAAGTTTCAGCCAGAAAGGCTGATCAAACGGCCATTGGGCGGCGCTGCTTCCCATTTGTGATTTGTTAGCTTCGAGAATAATTTTCCCATCAACGTAAAAGGCCACCCGGGTCGAGGTCCACTCGATGCCGTAAACATGGAAGGCCGTGTCGTAATCACCCAGCGAAAATACTTGGACGTTGGTGATACCCCCTCCCCCGTTCAGATAGTTGTAGGCACCAGTATGGAACGCGGCCGTAAAGCTCCCGCTGTTGCCTGAATACTCCATGATGTCGATCTCACCGCAGGCCGGCCAACCCGCACCGGTGAAATAATTCACGCCCATCATCCAGAAGGCCGGCCACAGCCCGGCGCCCCTGGGAATTTTCATGGAGGCTTCGATTTTACCGTATTGGGGCTGCACCTTGTTCAAACTCTCCACCAGTCCAGACGTATAGGCGGTGGTTTTGGG